>WNFE01002543.1_pt1 | contig 13452 bp, 16 predicted proteins | sample 5400451 | NCBI WGS metagenome assembly WNFE01 (sample SAMN13153344, study PRJNA577476) | soil metagenome | isolation source: 200 cm saprolite under Douglas fir tree site 2 hole 2 | place: USA:California | collected 2015-04-18 | reverse complement strand
CAGTCCCGCGAGCTCGCCCTCGCGCTGCCGTCCGTAGCGGCTGTAGGCCAGCTCCTCGTCGAAGTAGCCGGGATGGGTCATGAACTCCGAGAGCCCCGGAGGCAGCGCGGCCAGGTGCGCCAGCGCGCGCTCACGCGACCAGTACGCCTCCTGGCCGGCTTCGCCCATGAAGTGATCTGGCGTCCGGAGCCCGAGAGTCTTCGCGGCCGCGCGCACCTGGGCATCCTGGCTTCTCACCGGCACTTTGATCGCCCGGGCGAAATCCAGCACCAGTTCCAGGATCGGCGTGAGCTGGCCGACGTGGTGGTGCGTGTCGAGGTGGGTCGGGAAGCGTCCCATGATCTTCCTGAACGCGTCGATCTGCGTGCCCAGCTCGATGCGCGCCTCGTCGACCTTGGCCCGCGCCGCGGCCTCGCGCGGATCGCGGATGAATCGGCCGTCCGCATCGACCAGCGATGGCACGCGCCCGGGATTCGCGACGGGTGTCCCGAGCGTCAGGTTCAGGTGCACGCCGACGCCGAGGCCCGAGGCCTGCAGCTCTTCGATCTGCGCCGCCGGAATCGCGCGGTTCACGATAAGGGTCGTGCTCGTGACAATTCCCCGGCGGCGAGCCTCGAGGATGCCGCGGCTGACGCCCGCGGTGAGGCCAAAATCGTCGGCGTTGACGATCAGGACCTTGGCGTCGGCGGACGGCGACCCGACGGATCGCGGTGCTGTCATCGACGCCTGACGCCCTGGACGAGCAGGCGCTCCGCCGTGGCGGGCATGCCGACCGCGGGCAGCGTAGCTTCGGCGTCGAGGCCCCGGATGTGCTCGAGCCTCTCGTAGCCGATCCGGGGGAATGCCTGCGTCTCGCGAGCGACAATGGACGGCTCGAGCCCGGCCGCCTCGAGCCGCGCGCAAGCGGCCTTGGGCCCGAGGAATCCGAACATGGTGAAGACGAGGCGGCCGCCCGGCTCGAGGTGCGCGAGGGCGCCGGCTATCACGCGGTCGAGCAGCTCCCAGCCGTCGATGCCGCCATTGTCGGCGGCCGCCGTCGAATCCTCGCGCTCGCGACCCGGCGGCGTCGGCATCTGGGGCGGGCTCGTGCAGATCAAATCGAACGACTGCCCCTGCACCGGCTCGTAGCAGTCTCCGACTCGCACGTCCAGGTTGTCAGCGACGCCGTTGAGGATGGCATTGCCCCTGGCGCACTCGACGGCTTCCGGCAGCAGGTCGGTGGCGACGACCCTGCAGCCCGCCCGCGCGGCGAGCACGGCCGCGAGCCCGATGCCAGCGCCGATCTCCAGCACGGCCTCGCCGGCGACGAAGTCGAGATGGCGGCAGAAGAAGAGCGATCCGGCCTTGGGCGGTTGGACGCCCTCGGCGATGCGGAATGCGCAGCCCCGGTAGAGGAAGAGGAGAAGGCCCGCGTCGCCCGTCACGGCTTCCCCATGACTCTCCGGAAGTAGAGGCGGAGGGATTCCTTGAGCTGGGCGCGAGCGCCCGGCTGCGTCTGGGCGTCTTCGAGCTGCTCGAGATCCAGCTGGAGCGGCACGCCTTCCTTCTTCACGCCGTCCAGCTCGGCCGTGAGGCCGCAGCGCTCGTCCGACTCGGTGAAGACGATCTTGGCGCGCGTGAAACTCCCATCGTCCTGGGCGATCTGCTCGATGGTCTCGGTCAGGAGGCGCGTGATCGCTTCCTGGTCGGGGCCCATGACGGTCGAGAAGCCGGTCGTCAGGCGGATCTCGGCCATTCAGCTTCCCGGCTCGTAGACTTTGAGGATGTCGGCATGCGCCTTGGCGGCATTGGCCCGGATGGCGAAGCTGATCGCCTCGCGCACCTCGTCCTCGTTCGCTCCCGCAGCCCTGGCGCCCGCCAGGTCACGCTTGGCTCAGTGCGTGTTGCCCGCCGCGAGGTTGGCGGCGAGGTAGCACAGGTACGCCGTCTTGGCGTCGAGCGCGCCTTTCTTGTACTTCCACGAAGCGATCACTTTCTCTTCCATGAAGAATTCTCCTTTGGCTACACGCCCGCGGCCGCGGCGTCGTGGAAAGAATCGAGCCCGGCCTCGAGCCCCTTCTTCGTCACGCGAATGGCGACGGGACGCGCAAAGTAGAGCGTTCCGGGATCCGAGCGCTTGGGCACGACCGGATGCCCCATACGCCCGAGCGCCTTGAGCGAGGCTTCGCCCACGCGGTCGTCGACCCAGAGGTCGCCGCCCTCGGTGTGCAGGCGCGGCGCGTCGATGGCCTCCTGCGGGCTGTCGCCGAGATCCACCATGTTGGAGATCACCTGCGGAATGGCCGAGACGATCTTGCGGCCGCCCGGGGCGCCCGCCGCGAGATAGGGCTCGCCCTTCCTGAAGCCGAGCGCCGGCACCATGTTGACCAGCGGCCGCTTGCCGGCGGCGACGGAGTTGACGCGGCCCGGCTCGGGATCGAACCAGATCATGCCGTTCTGGAGCAGGATGCCCGTGCCGGGCACGACCATGCGCGAGCCCCACAGCGAGACGGCGGTATTGGTGAGCGAGACCATGTTGCGCTGGCGGTCGACCGCGCAGAGGTGCGTGGTGCAATCGGAGGCCCGCCCGCCCATCTCGTAGCGCCACGGATCCGGGCCCGGACGCGAGCTGCGCGGGCCCGCCGCCCTCAGGCCCGACGCCACCTTCGTCGCGTACTCGCGCGACACGAGGCCCTCCCACGGAGACTTGACGCGCTCGGTGTCACCCAGGTACTCGAGCCTGTCGAGAAAAGCGCGGCGCACCGCTTCGGCCCGCAGGTGCAGCCCGCCCGGCGTTTTCCACGTCGTGCGCGTCTTCGGAAAGCGCGCGAGGATGTTCAGCATCTCGAGCGCCGTGGTGCCGCCCGTCGCGCCCGGCGAGAATGCCAGCTCGAGGCCGCGGTACTCGCCCATGAGGGCGGGCAGCACGCGGGGCGCGTAGCGGGCGAGGTCGTCCTTGGTCAGCATCCCGCCCTTGACCCACATCTCCTCGTGGATCGCCTGCGCGATCTCGCCTTTGTAAAACGCAGCGGCCCCATCCCTGGCGACGAGTCTCAGGCTTCGAGCCAGGTCGGGCTGGCGGAAGATCTCGCCCTCGCCGACCATCGGCGTGCGGTAGATGTAGTGCCCGTCGCGGAGATAGTTGCGCGCCGTCGCCGGGAAAGCCGCGAGCTCCTGGCAGAACACCGCGGTCTCGAGCGCCACGTACCAGTCCGGCACGACGCCCTCCTCGGCGAGCCTGATCGCGGGCTGGAGAATGTCGGCCAGCTCCATCGTGCCCCAGCGCTCGAGCGCGAGCGTCAGTCCCGCGACCGAGCCCGGCACGGCCACCGAGCGCGGCCCGAAAACATTGGCGTCGCCCACGACGCGGCGCCACGGAAAGAGCGCGGTCGACACGCCCTCGCCCAGCTCGTAGCAGGTCTCGTGCGCCGCGGCGGGCGCCTCGACGTTGTAGTCGACGCAGAGCGTCTGCCCCGACTTGGCGAGGTGAACCAGCATCGTGCCGCCGCCGGCCAGCGAGGACATGAAGGGCTCGACGACGGGCATCGCGAAGGCCGTCGCCACGGCCGCGTCCACGGCATTGCCGCCGCGGGCGAGGATGCCGGCGCCGACCTCGGCGCCCATCGGGTGCTCGGCGACCACCATGCCGCGGGACGCGATGGGTGTGCGCTTCGTCGCGGCGAGCCTGGAGCGGATCATGCGGCCTCCTTGAGGAAATCGAACGGATGCAGGCGGCAGCTCCACACGCCGGCGTCGTTCTGGATGAGAAAGCACACCCGCACCGCCGGGCCCGCGTGGGCCGTCCAGAGGAAGGCCGCCGCGTCTTCCGCCTCGCCGCACTCGTCGCAGACCCACGCCGTCCCGAACTGCTCCGGCTCCTGCCGCGCCGCCGCGCAGGCTTCAGGCGTGACGAAGAGCGGCCGCTCCCCCGGCAGAAAGGCCTCGATGTCGTCGAGATAGGGCAGGAGGGGCCGGTCCGGCATGGCGCGCCAGGCGTCGAGCACGGGAAGCACGGGCATCTCGGCCCGCGCGGCCAGGCGGTCCAGCGACTCGCTCAGCTCGCCGCGGGCCAGCGTGCAATCGCCCAGGAAACCACGGAGATCGGAGAGCCCGACCTCGCCGCGATAGAGCCGGCTCGCGAAGTCGCCGCGCTCGAGAGGAGCCAGGAGAAAAAACGGCGAGGCCGGCGGCTTGTCGAGCGCGGGCCCGGCGACCTGGTAGAAGGCTATGCCCTCGGCGCTCTCGCCCCGCCCGCTGTACCACACGAGGGTCACGGCGTCACCGGGCGCAATCCACGCAGGCAGTTCGGCCATCAAGGATTCCAACGCCCGCAAACTATACCACCGCGAAGCAGTCCCGAAAGGTTCGAGATGCCAAGCCCGCCTAGCGGCACCGGGCGCCGAGAAGGGGTCAGATGCGAGGCGGCGCCCGAAGACCGCAGGCGAGGCGTAGTCCCTCTATGTTGAGCCTGCGGTCGAGGGCGCCAACGAAGCAGATGGCCCCTTATCGGCGGCCGACGCTACTGGTCGTCGTCCTTGTCCCACTGGCCCCTGGACCGAATCATGCTGACCACGGCCTTGTCGTCGATGTAGAGGACCCAGCCGAGCGGATAGACCCACGCTTCCTTGGCCTTGCCCTGGACCTGGGACCAGTGGCGGCGCGCCATGGAGGCCATCAGCGCCGGGTCGATGGTCCGCTCGTTGGGGTCCTCCAGGAGAACCATGACCTCCTCCTTGGTGCTGCCGATGCTGACCTGGCGCCAGAAGCGGAACGTGCTGTAGCGGCTCTCGTTCTGCAACTCGGGGTGCTCCCGCAGGTACTTGAAGACCCTCTCCTCGAGGTCTTCTTCGTAGTGACGCTTCTCGTCCCAGCCCATGTCCCGCCCGTTGGCGGCGAAGGATCGCGCGATCTGAATCTCCTGGGCGATGGGTCCACGGGTCGTCTGCTCGATCACCGGTACTTTGGCCGCGCAGGCTCCCACGAGCAAGCCCGCCGCGGCGACAAGGCTGATACGGAAAGCACGCATGCGTCTCTCCTTTTAGATCAGCGCGGATTCCAGCACGATGCCTCGGTCGACCACACGGGCGGCCCGCCCGAGCAGGGCGGCCAGCGCCTGCGGCACCTCGGGGGCCTCACCGAGCTGCCGGAGCAGATCGATGAGCCGCCTGAGAGCTCGAATCAGGTCGCCCTCGTGACCGCCGAAGGACTCCTCCACGATACCAGACCAGTCGTCTTCTCCAGAAGCCCAGCGGAAGACCGACGGCATGAAGCCGGTGGACACGCCGACGGGCATGGGCAGGTGGTGATGACGCTGGACCTCCAGCACGGTATGGGCCAGCATTTCCAGGTCCTGGAGCTTGCGCTTGAGCTTGGGGCGCTTCTTCAGGAAGAGGCGCGCCACGGCCGAATCGCCCGAGCGCGATTCCTCGATCAGGCACGAGCAGAGCGCCGCGGCCTCGGCGAGCGTCGTATCGTCGAAGATGCCGCGGTCCACCATCTCGGAGATCAAGAGCTCGTTGTCGTGGCGGAGGCCGGCGATGAGCTGTCCCTTGGCCAGGAGCTTTCCGTCCTGGACGGCGCCGAAGCGTTCGAGCACGGCGACGACGCGGCAGAACTCCTGCCAGTAGGCGTTGCGGAAGGCGTCGAGCATCTCGCGCTTCTGCCCGAGGCGGCCTTCGAGCGCCTCGAGTCCCTTCCACGAATGGTCGCACTTGCTCTGGCTGCCCCACGGGCAGCGGTGGCATTCGATGGCCGCCAGCTCGGCCTCGGGGCCGCGGGTTCGCTCGCGCTCAAGGAGCTCCGGGATCGACATGCGCTCGAGCTGCTCGGCGAGGCTCTTCGTGCGCCGCTCCCAGTCGCGCGGCAGGTGGAGCGGCGGCGTCTGCCAGAAGATCTTCTTGACGTTCCCTTCCTTCATCTGGACGGTGACGTCGTGAGGCAGGAGCACGGTCAGGAGCGTGCGGTGGCGTCGCCGGTCGGTGCCGCAGATGACGCCGAGCGAGGCGCCGCTCTTCCGCCGGACGAGCGCCACGCGGCCCGGCTCGGCGCTGGCCGCCGAGCGCGCGCCGCGGGCGCCCTTCCCGCGGGCCATGCGCTGCTGCTCGACCTGGGCGCGCGCGACGCGGTAGCGGCCGATGCGCGAGAAGTCGCCGCACGGAGCCTCGAAGCGCCGCGCGTCGCTCACGGCCATCTCCAGGCTCGCGACCTCGGCCTCGAGGCCCCGTATCTTCTTGAGGTTCTGGTATTGCCCGAACGACGATTCGACCGTGCGCCGGATCGTCGCCATGTCCTGTCCCGTCGCCAGGAGCAGGGCGACCGATCCATAGCCCAGCTTGAACTGGCTGAGCACCGGTTCGGGCGGTCCGTCCACGACGCGGATCATGTCTTCGAGGCCGTCGCGGACGTCGAGGGCCATGACGCACTTGCCTTCTGGGTCGATGCCGCGACGACCCGCACGGCCCGCCATCTGGGTGAGCTCGTTGTGGGTCAGCGAGCGGAAGCCGCGGTCGGTCCGCTTGGTCAGGGACTGCAGCACGACGCTCTTGGCGGGCATGTGGATGCCGAGCGACATGGTCTCGGTGGCGAAGACCACCTTGCAGAGCCCGCGCTCGAACAGCAGCTCGATCAGGCGCTTCACCGAGGGCAAAACGCCCGCGTGGTGAAGGCCCACGCCCATCCCGAGCGCCTGGAAGATCGTCTGGTTCAGCGGCGACTCCGCGATGGTCGGGGTGTCGGAGACCGCATCGCGAATGGCGTCGTCCACCTGCTGCCGCTGGCTTGGGCGCAGGAGCGGCTTGCCCTCGGCGAGGACCGTCTCCATCGCCCGCTCGCAGCCGGCGCGGCTGAAGATGAAGTAGATCGCGGGCAGCCAGCCGCGCGTCTCCAGCTCGTCCAGCATCACGGTCGGATCGACGACCCGGCGCGTGTACCAGCGGCCCTTGTCGCTGTAACCGCCCTCGCGCTCCTGGCCCAGCAGCCGCACCTTGCCGTTGCGGACGGTGTCGTACGTGTGGATCTCGCCCGAGAGATCGGCCACGAGGTACTGGAGCGGCACGCTGCGGTGAGGATGCGTGATGGGCACGATCGGGCGGTGGACGAGGCTGATCCAGTCGGCGATCTCGGCGATGTTCTTGACGGTCGCGGACAGCGCGACCAGCGCCACGTCCTTGGGCGCGTTGATGATGATCTCTTCCCAGACGGTTCCCCGCCCTTCGTCGCCCATGTAGTGGCACTCGTCCAGCACCACGACGTCGAGGCCGGCGAGACCGCCCGCGTAGAACATGTTGCGCAGGATCTCGGTGGTCATGACGATGACGGCCGCGCGCGCGTTGACCTTGACGTCGCCCGTGAGGATGCCGACCTGCGCGGAGCCGAACTGCCGGCAGAAGTCCGCGTACTTCTGGTTGGAGAGCGCCTTGAGCGGTGTGGTGTAGGCGATGCGGCGTTGGCGCGCGAGCGTGGCGTGAATCGCGAACTCCGCGACGAGCGTCTTGCCCGAGCCCGTCGGCGCCGAGACGATGACGGACTTGCCGTCCTGGATGGCGCGGATGGCGTCCAGCTGGAAGGGATCCAGCGCGAACGAGTAGCGGGCCTTGAATGACTCAAGCAGGTCGTCGCTCACGTCCCGGCCTCCCCTCGACCGCGTCATCACCTTAGCACGGTCTTGCGGCGACGAGAAATCCCGCATAGGCTGTGCGGCATGAAGCTCACGGGAAAAATCGCGCTCATCACGAACGTCAGCGAGTTCATGGGTCCCGCCATCACCGAAGAGTTCTGCCGCGAGGGCGCCGCGGTGGCGCTCCACGACCGCGACGAGGCCAGGGCGAAGCCTTTCGCCGCCATCGCGGCCGGGCTCGGGCGCGACGTGCTCGTGCTCACGGGCGATCTCACGCGATCGGCCGAGGCCGACCGCCTTGTCGACGCCGTCGTCGCCCGATTCGGCAGGCTCGACGTCCTCGTCAACAACAGCGCGAACCCGCCCACGGGGAGCCCGACGGAGAGCGTGACCGACACACAGTGGCGCGACATGATGTCGCGGCTGCTCGACGAGCCCTTCTACTGCCTGCGCGCGGCGCTCCGCGTGATGCGCCCCGCCAGGCGCGGCAAGATCATCAACATGTCGTCGGCCGCGGCCTTTCCGGGCCTGGCGAACTACGCCGCGTACTCGGCCGCGCGTGCCGGCGTGAACGGCTTGACCAAGGCCGTCGGCCGGGAGGTCGCGCGCGACGGCATCCAGGTCAATGCCATCGCGCAGAATTATGTCGAGAACCCGACCTACTTTCCGCCGGCGCTGACCGGCGACCCCGACAAGCTCGCGCGCATGGTGAAGAACATTCCCGCCGGCAGGCTCGCGCGCAGCGAGGAGTCGGCGCGGCTCGCCGTCTACCTGGCCTCCGAGGACGCGGACTTCTTCATCGGGCAAGTGGTCCCGTTCTCCGGCGGGTGGGTGACGCCGTGATCGTCTGCCACGTTGCCATCGAGACGGCGGACGATTACGTGGCGCGCCGCGCGCCGCACCGGGAGGCCCACTTGGAGCGCCTGACGGCGCTCAGGCAGCAGGGCTTTGTGATCGGCGGAGGCCCGTCGCCGGACGGCACGAGCGTGGATATCGTCTACCGCGTTCAGCAGGCGGCGGACCTCACGCGGCTCCTCGACGAGGACCCGTACGTCACCGGAGGCGCCTGGAAGGCCTGGCGCCCGCGCGATTTCGCCCAGTTTCTCGAGCCGTGGGAGATGCCGCCCGTGGTCACGGACGGATCGCGCAAGGTCACCATTGTCGAGGGTGTGGCGCCAGACGTGGAGATGGCCTCGTTCGCGCTGATCGAGGCGCGCGGCGGCGGGCGCATGGCCTTCGGCGGCTTCTTCCCCGGCGGGACGACCTGGGCGCTCATGCGCTCGCCCGAAGCCGGCCTGGCCATGGCCGAGCTCGACGCGAGCGGCCTCTGGAAGCCCGGCACCCTCACGGCCCGACCTCTCCTGCACGTCCTCTAGCAGCGCCCGGCGGCCGCCGGACCCGCCCATCTGAAAGCCTAGCCAGCGGTTATTTTTACGGTTGACACAAGCTTTTTTGTTAGGCTACCCTAATCATCGTGATGCAGCCGTCCATCATCCGAGCCTCCGAAAGGAAAACCTCCGTGAAGAGATGCGTAGCGCTGGTGGCCGCGCTGGCCGTGGTCCTGGGAGTCGCCGCGCCCGTCCTGGCGGCCGATGCCGAGATTCCGCTGGTCATCGAGAAGAATCGCTTTGAGCCCGACGTCATCAAGGTGAAGGCCGGCGCGCCGTTCGTGCTGGTCATCACCAACAAGGACAAGGGGCCGGAAGAGCTCGACATGCAGCAGCCGCGCATCGAGAAGGTCATCCCCGGTGGCAAGACGGTGCGGCTCAAGATGCCCGCGCTCAAGCCGGGCAAGTATCCCTTCGTCGGCGAGTACCACTCCGAGACGGCCAAGGCCACCATCATCGCCGAGTAGACGGCCGGACGATACCGTGGGCGCCACCTTCGTCATCACCCTTCGCGAGGCCTTCGAAGCCGCGCTGATCCTCGGCATCGTCTACGGCTATCTCGAGAAGATCAAGGCTCGCGACGCGTACCGCTACGTGACCTGGGGCGGGGCGCTGGGCGTGGTGCTGAGCGTCGGCATGGGCGTGGCCGTCACCTACCTGTCGGGCCCGCTGCTCGACGTCGGCCCCGAGCTCATCACGATGGTCGTCATCTTCGCGGCCGTTGGCCTCCTCACGTGGCACGCCTGGTGGATGCAGCAGCACGCGCGGTTCATTAAGGGCCAGGTGCAGCACCGCATCGACGAGGCGCGGTCCCACGATCGCCTGTGGATGGTGGGCCTCATCGCCTTCACGGGCGTCTTCCGCGAGGGCGCGGAGACCGTCCTCTTCCTGTGGGGCATCATGGCCCAGGCCGGCGCCGAAGCCGGGTGGGGCGGCGTCATCGGAGGCGTGGCGGGCGTGGCGTGCTCCGCCGGGCTTGGCTGGGCCATCTTCCACAGCGGGAAGCACGTGAGCCTGGCCCGCTTCTTCAGCCTCACCACGGCGTTCATCATGCTGCTGGCCGCCGGGCTTTTCAGCACTGGCGTTGGCCGGCTGCAAGGGCTGGGCTTCCTGCCCACGTCCGAGCCGCTATGGAATACTTCCTGGCTGCTGAGCGACAGGAGCATCGCGGGCGGCTTTCTTTCCGGGCTCATCGGGTACCGGTCACAGCCGACCCTGCTCGAAGTCATCGCGTACGTCGCGTACCTGGTCGTGACCGCATTGCTTCTCTTCGGCCACAGGGCCCCGGTCGTCGTCCCCCTCGTCGAAGACCCGACACAACCATGATCGTCTGCGTCTGTCGCGGCGTCCCCGAGCGCCAGGTCGAAGCCGTCGTCGCCGAGGGCGCCACGACCGTGGACCAGGTCGCGCGGGCCTGCGGGGCGGGCACCGACTGCGGCGCCTGCCGCTTCATGGTGGCCGAGATCGTCGAGGCGGCCCACGGCGCGGCCTGCCCGGCGGGAGCGCGGACATGAAGGGCCACGCCGACATCATCACGCTCCTCAACAATGTCCTCACGGCCGAGCTGACCTCCGTCAACCAGTACTTCATCCACGCGCGCATGTGCGAGAACTGGGGCTACGAACGGCTCTGGAAGAAGCTCCGCGAGGAATCGATCGGCGAGATGAAGCACGCCGACCGGCTCATCGAGCGGATCCTCTACCTGGAGGGGCTGCCCAACGTGCAGCGGCTCGGCAAGGTCAACGTGGGGCAAACGGTGGCCGAGCAGCTGCGGCTCGACCTCGAGCAGGAGCGCGCCGCCGTGAAAGCGCTGAACGACGGAATCGAGCGGTGCCGGAGCCTCGGCGACAACGGCAGCCGCGACCTCCTCGAGGAGATCCTCACCTCCGAGGAAGCCCACATCAACTGGATCGAGGCGCAGCTCGAGCTGATCAAGCAGGCCGGCGAGGGCAACTACCTCGCCCAGCAGATCAAGGCGAGCGACGCGTGATCGACGGGACGCCGGTGGAGACCGTTGCGGAGCCGGCGGCCGGTGGCTCCGTGATCCGGATCGCCAGCGCGGATGTCTTCCGCGGCCGGCGCGAGGTCGTGATCGTCCACCGCGGCCAGGAGTACAGGCTTCATATCACCAAGGCTGACAAACTGATCCTCACGAAGTAGACCGATCCAGCCAGCCCGCTCCCTTCTCCTTCGGGGCCAGCCAGCCACAGCCGCCGGAGCCCGCTCCGGCACGAAGGAGCTCTCTCATGCGCTGTGCCTGCACGCTGCTGGCCGTTCTCGTCCTGCTCCCGGTGTGCGCATGGGCCGACGAGGAGCCCGAGATCCGGTTCTTCTATCCCATCGTGACGCGACGGCCCGTCATCGAGCGCGAGCTCGAATTCGGCTTCCAGCGAGATCAGTCCCGCGAGGGGAACACGAACCAGGCCTCAGCCGCCATCGAGTGGCCCCTGACACGCTGGTGGCAGGTGGAGATCGAAGTGCCGTTCGTGTTCCAGAACCCGAGCGACGCCGCCTCGACGGCGGGCCCCGGCGATCTCACCGTGGAAAACAAGTTTCTCCTCTGGAGGTCGATCCAGTACCTGGCCGCGGTGGCCGGCGGGTTCGAGGTGAGGCTGCCGAGCGGCTCGGAGCGGCGAAGACTGGGCGGCGAGTTCAGCGTCGAGCCCTTTGTCACGGCCGGCATCGCCTTGGGCCCGTTCGATATCATCGCCGAGATCGCCTACGAGTGGAACCTCAACAACGTCCCCGGCCAGCGCGAGCAGCAGCTCACGGCCAATCTGGCCGTCGCGTGGCCTGTGTCTCGGTGGTTCACGCCATTCCTCGAGCTCAACAGTGTCACGATGGTCCAGGGCACCGCGGCGGAGGATAGCCCCAAGCTGCGGGACCGAACCCAGATCTATCTCACGCCGGGATTCAACGTCCGCCCTCTGCCCGGAGTGACGTTCCGGGCGGGCGCAGAGCTTCCGACCTCCAGCGCTCGGACGTTCGACTATCGCGTCCGCGCCGCGCTGGTCTGGGAGTTCTAGCCAAGGTAAGATCAGCGCCCAGATGCGCCTGCTGCCCGAATTCGTCCTTGCCGGTGGCCGTATTCAGAAGGATCTCGCCGTCGACGTGGCGGACGGGCGCATCATCGCCGTTGGGCCCGAAGCGGGCGGGGCCGGTGATCTGAAGCTTCCCGGCAAGCTGCTCCTCCCCGGGACGGTCAATGCCCACTGTCACACCTTTCAGTCGCTGCTGCGCGGGCTGGGCGACGACCTCGACTTCATGTCGTGGCGAGACCGCGTGCTCTATCCGTACTCGACGCGGCTCGACCGCGACGGCATCTACCTGGGTGCCGCCTTCGCCTTCGCGGAGATGCTGCTGCACGGCGCGACGACCTGCGTCGACTTCTTCTACCTCCAGGACGAAGGGAACGCCAACGCCGAGGCCGTCATCCAGGCGGCGCGCGACGTGGGAATCCGCCTCGTGCTCGCGCGCGCGATGTATGACTGGGAGGGAGCGCCGGCGCGCTACCGCGAAAGCCCGTCCGGCGCGGCCACTCGCACGGCCGACCTGATCCGCGCGTACGCCAAGGATCCGCTGATCTCCGTGCAGCCGGCGCCCCACAGCCCTCACGGAGCGTCCGCGGCCATGATCCGGGCGGGGTTCGAGGTGGCGCAGTCCATGAACACGCCCTTCCACATTCACGTCGCGGAAGGCCAGTACGAAGGCGCCCGCACACTGGCCGAGCACGGCGCGACGCCGATCCGGTATCTGGACAAGCTGGGCGTGCTCGGCGAGCGCATGATCGGTGTCCATTGCGTGTGGCTCGACGACGACGAGATCCGGCTCATGGGCGAGCGCCGCGCCGGGCTCGCCTACTGCCCGTCGTCCAACATGATCCTCGGCGACGGCATCACGCGGATCACTGAGCTCCAGGCGGCGGGCGTCCGCATCGGCCTCGGGACCGACGGCGGCTGCACCAATAACCGCCTGAGCGTCTTCGAGGAGATGCGGATGGCCGCCCTGCTCCAGAAAGTCCGCCATCTGGACGGCACCCGGCTTCATGCCGAAGAGGCCTTCGCCATGGGAACGCGCGGTGGGGCGGGGCTTCTCCGTATCGACGGCGGCGATATCGTGCCGGGATGCCTGGCCGACCTGGTCGCGGTGGATCTCTCGCACCCGTCGCTGCATCCGCGCACGAGCCTGCTCACGAGCGTCGTCTATGCCATGTCACCCCAGGCCATCACCGACGTCTGGGTGCACGGACGCCAGGTCGTCTCCGGGCAGAAGCTCGCCACCTTCGACCAGGAGGCGCTCATGGAGCGCGTACGGACACTGACCAGGACCTGGACTCGCGCATGAGCGAACTCCTCGACGCGATCGAGATCGAGACGGCGCCGACGCCCACAGCCGCTATCATGTGGCTTCACGGACTCGGAGCCGACGGCCACGACTTCGAGCCCATCGTGCCCGAGCTGGGCCTGCCCA
>WNFE01002768.1_pt1 | contig 13456 bp, 12 predicted proteins | sample 5400451 | NCBI WGS metagenome assembly WNFE01 (sample SAMN13153344, study PRJNA577476) | soil metagenome | isolation source: 200 cm saprolite under Douglas fir tree site 2 hole 2 | place: USA:California | collected 2015-04-18 | reverse complement strand
CAGGAGACGGCAGCGTCGCTGAGGTGGTTCAGGAAGACGTGCTCGCCCACAGGCGTGGGTACAGCAGGCCCCGGTCGCTCTGCAGCACTTGCGACCGGCTTAAGAGCATTGGGCGCATCGCGGAAGAATGCCTGGGCGACCTGCTCCAGGCGAGAGAGGGTCAGCTCACTGTCTCTGCCCACGTAGCGCTTGGTGAGTTTCCCCGCGACGCGGGCGTAAGCATACCAGTACCCCGCGCCGCGCTGCCTGTGCTCCTTGCGCACCGTGCAGTAGCCGTGGCGGCCACGGAAGGCAAACGAGGAGAGCTGGCTCACCCACACCGACCAGGCAAGGGTGTCAGGGATCACATCCAGGACCTCACCTTCCCGGCCCTGACACAGAGTATAGGCTTGATGCGAGGATGACCAGGCGAGGGTATAGCCTGCGCTCTTCGGCATCTGATTCTCCCTTCGTATGCGTGTGTGAGACCATGTTACCCAACAGGGTGTTACCTACTATAGTGGACCTCATCTCTCATACTTGTTGGGTAACACGGCTACAAGAGGAGAACCATCCACGCTATTCAGCCTGAATGACGGTGGTTCCTCTTCCTTCGAGTAGTCGGCAGGCACACGTCAACTTTCCGCGCGTACAATTTGGTACGGCTGCACTGGTAAGAGCGCCTGGTACGTTCGAATATAAAATCGTTTACAAAGAATTGAGTGCTTCCAATGGGAATGTGTAACACTTTGATAGGATTGTTTACAACGATCTACTCGGTACCATCTGTTCTGAACGAGGATGCTTTGAGGAAGGACGGAGAGGGATGTGCAGAGAAGTGTCGCTCCCTCTTTCCTGCAAACAAGTGTTTGCTTTTCATGACGCGACCTGGAGTCGGTTCCTGTGGTGGCTCGGCTACCATGGAGCCATGCATAGCATTCCCGTGATTGCAGTTGGGGATGCATAGAAGCCCTGTCGCTTCGCCCGGCCTGGATTTGCTCATCTATTTCAAAATGTGGGTAAAAGACAGGCCTTTAGGACGGGGAGTGTCACTCGTTCGCCTTCTGCACAGCATCCAGCATCTGCCGCGTAGCAGCTTGAGCAGCCTCCACGGACTTCTGATAGGTAGAGAGCGGAGCCTGGAGGAAGTCGAGGTAGTTCGCCATCGATTGCTGAGCCAACTGCTGAAATGCTACTTGCTGCTCTTGAGTTTTTTGTCCCAATTCCTACATCAGAGAACGAGCGCGCTCTGCCTGATTCTTGAGCGCCTCCATTCCTTCAGCGAAGAAGCCCTGGAAAAACTTCATGTTGCGCTCCTGGGCGCCCACGATATTCTGCGCCACGGCCTGGTTGGCCTTGAGCACCCCCATGCCCTCCGTAAAGAAGCTTTGGGCAAACTGCTTCGAGCGCTCCTGAGTAGCAGCCATGTTCTCCTTGACATCCTCCCCACGGATGAATCCGGGGGAGTCCCCATCCTCACGAATGAGGGTTCCTGCTTCCCTGGAGACTGCCCTCCCTGATACCATCCAGGTTTGGTCTTACGTCTCCTCCACAGCATCTGTTAATATTTCTTGTGCTCGTCGATATTTCCTTTCCAAGAACACTATGGCATCCCCATACATAGCTTGTAACATACACGTAGTGGCTTGTCTTCTGATAGAAAAAGTAAAAATGTTTTGATTCTTCCGTATATTTGCTCTTACCTGTGGGCAATAAGAAAGTACAAATTTCTGGAAAGCCAGAACCACATCATAATCTCCCACAAGTTTCAGCGAATCTCCCCCCTTCGCAAAATCTCCATCCCCATCAATCACACCTCTCCAATAGTGCCTCTCTAAGTCGATTGCGACCTGAACAGGCTTTGTTGAGAATGTCTTGTTTGGCCGTATTCCGTGCCGGGCAAGGTCTGTTGCCATTTCTGAACTGAAGATAGTCAATGAACAACTTTGCTCATTGACACTAATCATCTGTGATGCCTGCAAAGCCTGTTTGAGCTTTACGAGGTGTCCATAATCCTGCTTTGCGAGATGCAGAGATATTCTCGGGCTATCCCCAAGCTTTTTCCCTCTGGTAACGCAACCATCTGCGGCGAGAAAGCCAAGCCAGTAGGCTTTCTCCTCGTTATCAATGGCCTGAAAGTAGCGTTCATTGCATTTCTGTTTCTTATTAGCTTCTCTCTTTGATCGAAGTGTTACTCCTTGGCTGACTAATACGGGTTGAATGACTTGATAGGATGTCCCATAGCGTTTTGCGATTGACTGAGCAGACTCACCCAGCTTATAGGATGTTACCATGTCTCGTAACTCTTGAGATGTCCACTGAAATGAGGATGGCATGTCTTTTATCTCCTTAACAATATATGCTTATAATGGCACAATCGTGGAGGAAACATAAGAAACATAGCAGACACCGCAAGCCCTGCGGCATAGACACGGAGCCCTTCAGCTAAGATACTGCGTGCTGCATTGAGGTCTCGATCATGGTGGGTGCCGCACTGCCGGCAGGTCCACTCTCGCACATCCAACTCCAGGGACGCAAGCACCTCACCACAGACCGAGCACGTCTTGCTGGACGGGTACCAGCGGTCGATCTTGATCAGTGTGCGTCCGTACCACTGGGCTTTGTACTCCAATTGTCGGAGGAACTCGCCCCATCCCACATCAGCAATCGCCCTGGCCAGGGTCGGGTGTTGCAACATGTTCTTGACCGCCAGGCTCTCGACGCAGATCACTTGGTTCTCGCGGATCAAACGGGTCGAGAGTTGGTGTTGATAGTCCCGGCGTTTATCGCGGATGCGGGCGTGGATCCTGGCAACCCTCCTGCGCGCCTTTTCCCGATTGCGACTGCCCTTGCGCTTTTTGGCATGGCGTTTCTGGGCGCGCGCCAGCTTCTTTTCCTCCTGGGCCAGGTATTTGGGATTGTCAACTTTCTCACCCCCAGAGGTGCTCACCAGCGCAGTGAGCCCCAAATCGATACCGATCCTCTCAGGCGAGACGGGCAGTGGCGTGATCTCTTCTTCGAGCAGGAGGTAGACGAAATAGCGGCCGACCGCATCACGACTGATGGTGACGGTGGAGGGGGTCGCTCCATCAGGCAGGGGGCGCGACCAGCGGATAGCCAGTGGCCCATCTGTTTTGGCGAGGGTGAGTTGGCCGTCTTTCCAGGTGAATGCGGCAGCCGTGTAGGTGACCGATTGTGGGCCGTGTTTCTTTTTGAACGCGGGGTAGCTGGCGCGTCCTGCGAAGAAGTTGACAAAGGCGCGGTCCAGGTGGCGCAGGCTCTGTTGCAAGGGGACGGAAGAGACCTCAGCAAGCCAGGCCGTCTCCGGCTGGGTTTTCAGAGCAGGCAGCATCGCACACAGAGCGGCAAAGCCCGGCGATTTCCCGGTCTCCCGATACGAGGCGCTTTTCAGGTTGAGTGCCCAATTGTAGATGTATCGGCAGCATCCGAAGGTGCGGGCAAGCATGGTCTTCTGCTCGTCTGTCGGAACGAAGCGGTAGTGGTATGCGCGCTTGATCTTGCTCATACGCTCCCATTCTTTTTCGCAGGCAGCAAACAGGAAACGGCAGAGTCCCTCTCTCCTCCAGCCCGAAAGGAACGCCTTTTTCATCCCCATAGCTCAAGCAGAGGGGCATTCAAAGGCGGATTTTGGTAATGACCTGGTTAGTTTCCTGAAAGGATTTGAGCAGTGCCTGTGCGGCATCGCTGGCCTTCTTATCTGCCATGGGTTCTCTCTTGCCCTTTCTCGCAATCGCCTGCGATACATCACGCTTGTCTTGACTTTACTATTTGCTCTCGCCATGCTCGTTCGATGCCAATCATCCTGCATCTCGCATTCGGCGATCAAGCTGGGAGGAGTCAATTGTTTCCTCTCGGCAACCATCGACTTCTCCAGTATGCGCGTAGGATTTATGCAGTTTGCTCCTGGACCGTCAGCGCTCCACAATCATAGCCACACCCTGACCGCCCCCGATACACAGGGTTGCCAGGCCGTAGTGAGCATTCCGCCGCTGCATTTCGTAGAGCAGGGTGACCAGGATACGAGCGCCGCTAGCTCCAATGGGGTGGCCCAGCGCAATAGCGCCGCCGTTGACGTTGAGCCTGGAGCGGTCGAAACCAAGCTCCTTGCCCACAGCTACCGATTGGGCCGCAAAGGCCTCGTTGGCCTCGATCAGGTCAATATCCCCTATCTGCAGTCCGGCCTTTTCCAGGGCACGACGGCTAGAAGGAATTGGTCCCAGACCCATCACACGCGGATCGACGCCTGCTGAAGCGTAGCTGCGAATCCTGGCAAGCGGCTTCAAACCGAGCTGCTGGGCCTTCTGAGCGCTCATCACCACCACGGCGGCCCCCCCGTCGTTGAGGCCAGACGAGTTGCCTGCGGTGACCATGCCACCTTGCTGAAAGGCTGGGCGTAACTTGGCCAGTCCTTCCGCCGTCGTTTCACGTGGCTGCTGGTCCGTGTCAAAGAGCGTGGGCCCTTTCCTGCCAGGGACCTCGACCGGCACAATCTCGTCGCGGAAGGCGCCCGATGCCATCGCTCGCAGCGCTTTCTGCTGACTTTGCAGGGCAAACTCGTCCAGTTCTTCACGCGTTAATTTGCAGTCCGAGCAGATATTTTCTGCAGTGATCCCCATATGGACCTGGTTAAACGCGTCCCACAAACCATCGCGGATCATCACATCGACTAGCGTGCCATCCCCCATGCGGTAGCCAAAGCGGGCCTTCTCGACCACGTAAGGCGCCCGGCTCATACTCTCCATGCCCCCGGCCACGATCGTCTCCGCGTCACCCAGCTTGATGGCCTGGGCTGCCAGCGCCACCGCCTTGAGACCGCTGCCACACACTTTGTTAATCGTCAGCGCCGGGACATCAACCGGCAAGCCGGCATTGACCGCGGACTGGCGCGCCGGATCCTGCCCCAGGCCCGCCTGCAGCACGTTGCCCATGATCACTTCTTCCACCTGGTTGGATTTGAGGTCAGCCCGGTCCAGGGCCGCCCGAATACAAATTTCGCCTAGCTTCACGGCTGGTACTTCGGCCAGTCCCCCGCCGTAGGTGCCAATTGCGGTCCGCACGGCACTCACAATCACTGCATCTTGCAATTCAGCCATAACGATTCGCTCTCTTTCTAGCTGTTGAGAGAGAGGACGCCGGTTCGTGGGGAGCTCGGTTGCCAGGGCTTACGCTCTCCCTCAATCGGACTCGACAAAGCGGGCCTCTCCTTTTCTACATATAAATACCACCGTTAATGTTGAGCGTTTGCCCAGTGATGTAGTCGCCATCCACAATCAGGTACCGGACCGAGCGTGCGACTTCCTGCGGCGTACCTGTCCGACCCAGCGGAATGCGCTTCAAGATGGCCTCTTTGGCCTTCTCGGGAATGTTGACAAACATCTCGGTCTCGATGAAGCCTGGGCAGATCGCATTGACCGTCACGTTGAAGCGCGCTAACTCCAGGGCGGCCGTCTTCGTGAAGCCGATAATCCCCGCCTTGGCCGCCGAATAGTTGGCTTGCCCAAAGTTCCCGGCTTGCCCGACAAAGGAGCTAATGTTCACGATCTTGCCGCTGTTCTGCTTCATGAAATGCGGCAGCGCGGCTTTGACCGTGTAGAAGTAACTGTTCAGGTCCACCTGGATGACTGTATTCCAGTCATCGACACCCAGATTCTTCAGCGAGCGATCAATGTTGATGCCGGCATTATTGACCAGCGCATCGATGCGGCCAAACTGGTTCACCGTCTCCTCGATCAATCTGGATGCCTGAGCTGCATCGGCGACGTCGGCCTGTAACGCCAGCGCCTGCGGCGATCCGTGCTCCATGAGCTTCCTGGTCAGTTCCTCCGCCGCTTCCCGGCTGCGCGCATAGTTCACCACCACCCTGGCTCCACCTTGCCCTAGTTCCTCAGCGATGGCACTGCCGATGCCGCGGCCGGCACCCGTGACGACGACCACCGCGCCTTCCAATGTTGTCATTGCATACCTCTCCTTTCAAATCTTAGGCCAGCAGGCCGTCCTGGAATCTCTCCTCCATCATGGAGATGAAAAACGAACCTCCCTACAAGGGATTTGTCGCGTCCTGGAAGGTGATGAGCCGTGCCCCCCGCTGGAAGGTCGTGAAGTACACCAGCCATTGGAACGCCACCACCAGGCGGTTGCGAAAGCCGATCAGGAACATGAGATGCAGCAGCAGCCACAAGAACCAGCCCAGCAGACCGGCGGTGCGAAACTTGCCGATCGAGACGATGCCATAGAAGCGTCCCACCACGGCCATATTCCCTTTGTCGACGTAGCGAAATGCCTTGGGGTGTGGTTTGCCAACGGCTTGATCCGCAATGACGGAAGCCACGTAGTCTCCCTGCTGCATCGCTACCGGTGCAATACCTGGCAACGGTTTGCCATCCTGGGTACAACTCGCCGTATCTCCAAGCACAAAAATGTTGGAATGACCGGGGACAGTCAGATCGCTGCCGACCTTGACGCGGCCTGCCCGGTCCGTCTCAGCGCCCAGCCATGTTCCCGCAGCGGAGGCCGCTACCCCCGCCGTCCAAATGACCGTTTTAGCGGCAAGACGCTCTCCGGCGATTACGACGCCTTCACTATCGATCGCTTCGACAGGAGAATTCGTTTTGACTTCGACCTGCAGACGATTGAGGGCCTTATGCGCTTTTTTCGCTAAGGACTCAGGAAAGGCCATCAAGATGCGTGGGAGGGCTTCAACGAGGATAATGCGAGCCTCCTTCGTATTGATATGGCGAAAATCAGACACCAGGGTTTTGTGGGCCAGGCCCCCGATCGCCCCTGCCATCTCGACCCCGGTGGGGCCAGCGCCCACCAGCACAAATGTCAACAGCGCCTGGCGCTTCTCCGGGTCCGTCTCCTTTTCGGCTTTCTCAAACGCTAGCAGGATGTGGCGTCGTATGGTGGTCGCCTGGACAATCGATTTGAGCCTAGGAGCGAATTGCGCCCAGTCGTTATGGCCAAAATAACTGTCACGCGCGCCGGTCGCCAGGATCAAGTAATCATAGGGGACGGATTGATCCCGCATGAGCACCCGCTGTTCCTGCGTATCCACCCCTGTCACCTCGCCCATCAGCACCTCGGTATTCTTTTGTTTGCGCAGCACACTGCGAATGGGGGCCGAGATTTCCGCCGGGGAGAGCACGCCGGTGGCCACCTGGTACAACAGGGGTTGAAACAGGTGATGGTTATTGCGGTCGATCACCGTCACCTGAACAGGCGCGTTGCTTAAGGCGCGTGCTGCATGTAAGCCGCCAAAGCCGCCGCCGACGATCACGACCCGCGGCATGACCGCAGGCACAGCTTCACGCGCTCGCTCCAGGCTCTGTGAGGTGACCAGCTGTTCATTGGCCGTCTTCGTCTCTGTATTTGGTACGTCCTTCATATCAGCTACCTCCTCTGGCAGGGTGTATTTGTATGCTATCTTGCCCGTGCCGGCTGCTTTGGCGGAATATGAATCGGACGTCCCTCCGCTGCCAGCAGCGCCTCGCGCAGCCCCTCACTGAGGGTGGGATGCGGGTGGATCGTCGCAATAATTTCATCAGCCGTCAGCTCATTGCGCATTGCAACCGAATATTCCGTGATCAGGTTCGTCGCATCGGGACCGATGATATGCGCCCCTACAAGCTCGTTGTACTTGCCAAGAATGACCTTGATGAAGCCTTCAGTATGACCACTGCCAACGGCCTTGCCATTGGCGGCCCAAGGAAAGCGCTCCACGCGCACCTCGCCATATTGCTCTTTCGCCTGCGCCTCCGTCAGGCCGACAAACGCGATCTCCGGGGAGGTATAGATAGGATTGGGGACCACGTTGTAATCCATCTTCGCTGCATGGCCCATCGCGTTGTCGACCGCCACCTCCCCTTCCTCCGAGGCCACGTGTGCCAGGCCAGCCCCATGGACCAGGTCGCCGATGGCATAGATGCCCGGCAGGTTCGTCTCCATCTTCTCGTTGACACGCACGCGGCCCCGGTCGTTCTCGAGTCCCTGCTCCATGAGCTGCTCCAGTCCGCTCGTGTTGGCGCGGCGGCTGACTGCCATCAGCACGTACTCGCCGGAGAAGCTTTTTTCTCCCTGGGGGGTGCTGGCGGTCACCTTCTTCAGGTTGCCCTCATCCGCGATGGTCTCCACTCTGGCATTCGTGGCAATGGTGATGCCGCCCTTGCCCACGGAACGCACGAGAAGGTTGCGGACCTCGTCATCCACCGGGGCTAGTATGTTGGGCAGCATTTCGACAATCGTGACCCGCGTGCCTAAGCCATTGAACATGCACGCCAGTTCGACGCCGATCACGCCGCCTCCCACACAGATCAGACTTTCCGGCAGTTTGGGGAGGTGCCAGCACGTGTCGCTGTTGATCACATTGCGCCCATCAACCCCGGGAAAGGGGGGTATGAGGGGTACAGAACCTGTCGCAAGAATGATCTTGTTCGCGCTGAATTGCTGTGGCGAGCCATCACTCCTGGCACTCTCACTCTTGGTCACCGTGACGGTGCGTGAGGAGTCAACGGTTCCCAGGCCGTCGAATACGTCGATACGGTTACCCTTCATCAATGTCCCGATGCCGCCTGTCATGCGCTTGACGACGCTGGCGGTAAAGGCATTCGCTTTGCTCATATCAAACGTCGGTGGCTGTGGCAGTTCGATGCCCAGCTCACCCATCGATTTCACCGTGTGCATCACCTCGGCTATGTGCAGCATCGCCTTGGAGGGGATGCAGCCAACGTTGAGACAGGTGCCGCCCAGATACTGTTTTTCGACGATGGCGGTCTTTGCACCAAGTTGCGCGGCGCGAATGGCAGCGACATAGCCACCCGGACCCGCGCCAATCACCGCGACATCATACTGCGTACTTGCCATGCTCTTTCTCCTCTTCGGTCTAAACCGTCCGAGAGACCGTGATGTCTCCTAGCCCAACAAAGTGTACGGGTTCTGCAGTAGCCGCTTGACCTCCTGGAGGAAGCGGGCCACCGCCGCCCCGGAGAGGATACGATGGTCTGTCGACATAGTCATGGTCATCAGATCACGGATCACTGGCTGACCATCTACAGGGACGAATTGTTTACGTGTGGCTGCCACCGCCAGAATCGCGGCTTGCGGTGGATTGATGACAGCAATAAAGTTGGAGGCATCCATCATCCCCAGGTTCGAGACCGAGAAGGTCCCTCCCTCCAGATCGGCTGGAGTGAGCTTGTTGTTGCGAGCCTTGGCGATGAGCGCTTTGGATTCGCGGGCAATGGAGCGCACCCCCTTGGTATTGGCATCGCGGATTACCGGCACCACCAGCCCGGTTGGGGCGTCGACGGCCATGCCCACATGGATGTGCTTATAGCGGATGAAATGATCATCCTTGAGGGAACTATTGACCTCGGGGTACTTTTCCAGGGCAAGGGCCGCTGCCTTCACGATCAAATCATTGACGGTGACCTTCACTCCTTCTTCACCAGCCGTCGCATTAAGTGTCTGGCGCATTGCCAGGACATCAGTCATATCGACCTCACTGCTGACATAAAAGTGCGGTATCGTCTGTTTCGACTCGGTCAGGCGGCGAGCGATGAGCATCTGTACTCGTGAAAGCTTGACGAGCTCGGTATCCGGCGGCGCACTCGGGGGCGCGGCGGGTGCTGGAGCCGCCTGTGGAGGAGTGGCTGGCATGGGTGCAGGAGCGGGTGCAGCCGCAGCAGAAGGCGCGCCGCGCTGCTCAAGAAAATCTTCAATATCATCGCGCACGACTCGGCCACCGGGACCAGTTGCCTGTACCTGGCGCAGGTCGATGCTGTGCTCTTCGGCCATGCGCCGGGCCAGCGGCGATGCCTTAACGGCTGCACCGTCACCAGCAGCGACGCTCTCTCGTGGAGCGCTGACGGCAGGAGCTGGCGAAGCCGCTTGCGCTGTTGGCGCACTCGCCTGGGCGGCGGCCTGCGCGGGTTGCTCTTGTTTGGGGGCGGTTGTTGTGCCTGCACCGGTGCCAATAATCGCAATCGTCTGACCGATCGGCACGGTTTCGCCTTCCTGCGCCAGGATTTGCTCAAGCACGCCGGCGTCGTAGGCTTCCAGGTCCATGGTGGCTTTATCGGTCTCGATCTCACCGAGGATATCGCCTTTGTTGACCGTATCACCTGGCTTCTTGAGCCAGCGGGCAATGGTGCCCTCTTGCATAGTATCGCTGAGGCGGGGCATAGTGATTTCGGGCATCGCGAGATTACCTCCTCCGTCGGGGTGCAAGGGCTTGAAGAGCCTCCACTAACTGCTTCGCTCCGGTCAGCGCCGCCTGCTCCAAGGGCTTGGAGTAGGGCAGCGGGACCTCAATACTCGCTACACGTTGGACTGGGGCATCCAGGTCGTCGAACGCTTCTTCCTGCACAAGTGCGGCGATCTCCGCACCAATGCCGAACGAGCGCCAATCTTCCTCAAAGACAATGGCACGGTTCGTTTTCTTGACCGAGTTGAGAATAGTCTCGGTATCCATCGGGCGCAGCGAACGCACGTCGACGACTTCGACACTCAACTGGTTCTCCTGCTCCATGCGCTGTGCGACATCGAGGGCCACCGCCGCCATGCGCGAGTAGCTGATGACAGTCACATCCTTTCCTTCTTTGGTCACTTTGGCCTTTCCAAAGGGGATCGTGTAGTCGTCATCGGGGACATCGCCCTTGACATTATAGAGGGCAAGGTTCTCCAGGAAGATCACCGGATTATTATCACGAACCGCTGTGCGCAACAACCCCCGAGCGTCGGTCGGCGTGGAAGGAGCCACAACCTCGAGGCCGGGGATATGGGCAAACCAGACTTCAAGGTTCTGGGAATGGGTGGCGGCCAATTGCTGTCCGCCTCCCCCTGGGGTGCGAATGACCAGGGGGATGGGACACTGGCCGCCAAACATGTAGTAGATTTTGGCGGCATGGTTGACAATTTCATCCATGGCCAGGATGATGAAATTGATGGTCATGATCTCCACGATGGGACGCAGTCCCAGCATCGCCGCTCCTGTCGCCATGCCCACAAAGCCATTTTCGGCGATAGGCGTATCCACCACGCGCTTGGAACCAAACTCCTTGAGGAGACCTGCCGTGATTTTGTACGAGCCCTCGAAATTCCCGATCTCCTCACCCATCAAGAAAACATTCTGATCGCGCAGCAGTTCTTCGCGCAGTGTATCATGCAGCGCCTGTCGATAGGTCATCACGGTCATGCTTATTTCCCTCCTGGCGATACCTCAGCCGGGGCATAGATGTAGTCAAAGAGACCCTCCAGCGGTGGGTAAGGGCTCTGCTCGGCGAACTGGACCGCGTGCTCCACTTCCCGGTTCACCTGCTCCTCGATCTTCTGGAGCCCCTGGTCATCAACGAGACCAGCCGCTTTGAGGCGGGCAGCAAACGTCGTAATGGGGTCGTTGGCCCGGCCTGCCTTGACTTCCTCTGGATTGCGATAGCGGTCAGGGTCCACGACCGAGTGACCGCGAAAGCGGAAGCTGACGGCTTCGAGCAGGCTGGGTTCGTGCTGTTCCCGCGCAATCTTGGCCGCTCGGCGCATCGCATCACGCACAGCCAGCACATCGGTGCCATCCACGCGCTCGCTGTACATGTCAAAGGCGCACGCCTTGCGGTGGATTTCACTGACCGCTGACCCCTGTTCCACCCGGAGACCCATGCCATACAGGTTGTTGACGACAAAATAGATGGCGGGCAGATGATAAATCTTCGCCAGGTTGAGCGATTCGTAGAAGGGACCGCCATTGGTCGTACCCTCACCCATTTGACAGGCTACGACTTCATGGGAACCGCGATAGGAAATCGCGAAGGCCGCCCCGGTCGCCAGCGGGATTTGCCCACCAACGATGGCATACCCACCCATAAAGTGACGATGAATGTCAAACAGATGCATCGAGCCACCGCGTCCGTGTGAGGTGCCCGTCTCCTTGCCGAACAACTCAGCCATAACGGCCTCGGGCGAGATGCCACGGCCAATGGCATAGCCATGCTCCCGGTAATTCGTGAACACGTAGTCTTCCGGCTCCAACCCCTCACAGAAGCCGACCACGGTCGCTTCTTCGCCCAGATTGAGGTGACAATAGCCTCCGATCCGGGCTTTGGTATACATTTCGCCCGTTTTCTCCTCAAAGCGACGTATGAGCAACATTTCGTGGTAGTATTTGAGCAGCGTCTCGCGGTCTTCCCCTTCAGGGAGTGGGGCATTGGCTTGCTCGCCCACAGCTGCCGCATCCCGCGCTTCCGTTTGCTGTTTGCTTTTCGTGTCCAAGATGCACCTGATCCTTTCTAGTTACGGGCGGTGGTGATCATGCCGTGGCGAAGCCTGGCCCCAGCATGAAATAGAAGGACGTCGATTGAACCAGCTTCTTATGATCCGGGAGGCTCCGACTCAGACGAACCAGGCACTTTTATCGCCCCGCAGCGCGGGCAACGCTCCGGCTGGTGCTCACTGCGAATCATTTCCCTGCACACTGGACAGATCCAATGCATAGCCACCTCTCTGACCAGGTCGGCCCGGCTGACAATCCCCACCAAACGACCTTGCTCAAGCACAGGTAACCGCTTGATGCGCTCATGCACGAGAACATTACTCACATCCTCCAGCTCGGTCTCCGGAGTCACGCTGATGACTCCACGGGTCATAATCTCCTCGACCGTCTTCCCTTCTTTGCTAATGACGTCGTACTCGGTCACCACACCCACCACAGTATTGTCATCGCTCACAACGGGCAAACCACTAATGCGATGTTGTGATAGCAGGCGTGCTGCCTCTTGTTTGGTCTGGTCTTCTCTGACCGTAATCACCCTGGTGGTCATGACATCTTCAGCTCTCATGCCTGCTTCTCCTTCCTCGGTGTTCCTTCCGGTGCGGGGGCCTGTGCCATGCTTCCTTCGTAGATGAAATGACGGCTGTAGCGTTGGACGAGTTGTGCATCGACGTAGAGGCGGGCCTCCCCCGTGTCCATTGCCGCGGAATTATCTGGCCGTTCTGGTCGACAACCTCGCCCGTGAGAAGTGTTTCTCCGTTCGCCCTGGTGGTCACCATCAGTCCACTAAACCAGGCTGACCAGTGCTGATCGAGCTGCTCCTTGAGACGAATCTGGTAGATTGGCATCGCTTTTCCTTCCCAAATGTCGCTCATTGACAGACGACGTGTCAAAATAGTACCTCTGTGAAGCATAACTGACCACGTAGAGACAAGCCAGTACCCAAAAGGAGTAATTCCTGGGTGATTTTTTTGAGGAAATGGGTAAGGAGGCTCTGTATGTGCGATGCCGTCCCGCGCCATGGTCAGGTTCTCTCGCTCGACCAGCTAGAGACGAGACGAGGTAGCCTCCCAGCAAGAGATGGGCCAGGATCCAGCCCTCGGTGCGTGTCTGCGGCAGGGCCGAGAGTGGCAGGCCTATGACCTCGATGAGATAGGTGGTGCATTGCATTCAGCGGAGGTGAGGCGCAGATCGGCGGCG
>WNFE01002537.1_pt1 | contig 13470 bp, 13 predicted proteins | sample 5400451 | NCBI WGS metagenome assembly WNFE01 (sample SAMN13153344, study PRJNA577476) | soil metagenome | isolation source: 200 cm saprolite under Douglas fir tree site 2 hole 2 | place: USA:California | collected 2015-04-18 | reverse complement strand
CTCGCGCTTGAGCGCCAGCGCCTCCTCGGCATGGAGCTCGCAGGCAACGAAGCGGTCGCCCGGCCGAAGGCTGGCCCGGATCAGCCGCGGTGAGCCCGGATAACGCCTGGGGCCGTCAGTCGACCGGCCGAACTTGCGGTCGTAGGCGGCCACCGCGGCGCGGTAGCGGGCGATAGCGGGCGGCATGGCGGCGCGCGGCGCCGCGGCCAGCCGGACGATCCCCGCCTCGGCCTCTGCCGTCCGCCGAGCCTGTCCGCCGGCAAGATCGTAGCCGCCGGCGCCGGCATGGCTGTCGAGCACGAACAGCTTCTTGTCCTTGGCCGTCAGCAGGCGCAGCAGCTCGCAAAGCGCGGTGTGCTTCAGGATGTCGGCGAAGTTGCCGGCGTGATAGCCGTGGCGGTAGTTCATGGCAGGCCTATAGCATCGCCGATGGATTTGGGGGCACGGTCTGTGCTTCAACCGGGAGGCAAAGGGAGGCTGCGATGGCTACGTATGAGCTGCATTCTTCGCCCGAGACCTGCCACTGGGGCTATTTCGACAGCCAGCTAAAACCCTCGCTCAGCATCAAGTCGGGCGACATTGCCACCATCCACTGCGTCTCCGGCGCGGCCGAGATCCTGCCCGGCGAACCGTTCAACGTGCTGCCCGAGCATCGCGAGATCCTGGCCAAGCTGAAACCGCATCTCGGCCGCCACATCCTGACCGGCCCGGTCCATGTCGAGGGTGCCGAGCGCGGCGACGCGCTGGCGGTCGAGGTGCTCGACATCAAGTTCCGCACCAACTGGGGCTGGAATGTGCAGCGGCCGTTGATGGGCACCCTGCCCGAGGACTTTCCGTTCTATCGCCTGACCCACCTTCCGATCGATTCCAACCGCGGCGTCTGCACCCTGCCGTGGGGCGCCGAGATCACGCTAAAGCCGTTCTTCGGCATCATGGGCGTGGCGCCGCCGCCGGAATGGGGCCAGTGCAGCTCGATCGAGCCGCGCGCCTTCGGCGGCAACATCGACAACAAGCACTTCAATGTCGGCACGACGGTCTATCTGCCGGTGTTCGCTGAGGGCGGCCTGTTCTCGACCGGCGACGGCCACGGCGTGCAGGGCGACGGCGAGGTCAACCTGACGGCGCTCGAGACGTCGCTCTCCGGCACCTTCCGCTTCACCGTGCGCAAGGACATGAAGCTCAACAATCCGCGCGCCGAGACGGCGACGCACTGGATCACCCACGGCTTCGACCCGGATCTCGACGACGCCGCCAAGGAGGCGTTGCGCGACATGATCCGGCTGATCAGCGCCAAGACGGGCCTGGCCGCCGCCGACGCCTACATGCTGTGCAGCCTGCAGGCCGACCTGCACGTCACCCAAACCGTGGATGGCAACAAGGGTATCCACTGCATGATCGACAAGAAGCTTTTGGGCGAATGAGGCGACACGGTCTCCTTGGCGCGATCCTGCTCCTGCTCGCGTGCCAGGCCGGGCCGGCGCTGGCGCGCGACGAACTGGTGACGTCGACGCGGTCCGCCAGCGGCGAGCCCGTTGCCTACATCCTGACCAGCAAGCCCGGCACGCCGGCCTATGCCGTGATCCTGATGCCGGGCGGGCAAGGCCGCGTCGCTCCCCGCATGGAGGGCGGCAAGCTGGTGTTCGCGGGCGGCGGCAATTTCCTGATCCGCTCGCGCGAGCTGTTCGCCGACGGCCGCTTCGTCGCCGTCTCGACGGATGCGAGCTCGACGCCCGAACGCATGCTCACGATCATGCGCGACCTCGAGGCGCGCTACGGCAAGATCCCGATCTACCTGATCGGCACCAGCCGCAGCAGCGAGACCACCATGGCGCTGGCCAAGCCGCTCGACGGCATCGCCGCGGGCTTCGTCCATACCTCGTCGATGAACGGCATCGCCGGCTTCGATCCGCGCGGGCTGAAGAGCCGCCACCTCATCGTCCTGCACACGATGGACGCCTGCCGCGTGACCAGTCCCTCCGCCGGCATCGCGTCCCATCGAAAATATGGCACCGAGCTGATCGAGATGAGCGGCGGCACGTCGACCGGCGATGACTGCGAAGCCTATGCGCACCACGGCTACAACGGCATCGAGCAGCAGACCGTCGACAGGATCAAGGGGTGGATCGCCAAGCCCTGATCGAAAACGATGTTATCCCGAGCGATAGCGAGGGACCTTTCGCGACGCCGATTAAAGGTCCCTCGCTATCGCTCGGGATGACACCGAACGCTCTAGGGCGCCGGTTCGACCCTGAGTTCGGTGCCGTTGACGGCGGCGACGCGCACCCTGCTGCCGGCCGCCATGTCGGGGCCGGTCACGGTCCAGCTTCCGTCGCCCAGCTTGACGCGCCCCTGGCCGCCCAGGATCGGCGCGTCGAGCACGATCGTCTTGCCGACCAGGCTGTCGCCCCGGGCGTTGAGCGTGTTGGGCAGCGTATCGCGACTCTGCAGGCGGCGCAGAGTCGGCCGCAGACCGACCGCCGAGGCCACCGCGACGACGGCGAAGATCACGAGCTGCAGTTCGAGCGACAAGTCGGCGGCCACCAGCAGGACGACACCTGCCGCCGCCGCGCCGATCGCCAGGAAGAGGAAGACCACGCCCGGCAGCATCATCTCGAAGATGAGCAGCACCGCGGCGAGCGCCCACCAGTACCAGAAGATGATCTTGAAGCTCATGATCTCACCCGCTGGTGGGAACCGAGCCGCGCGGCCTGCCCACCACCTCGGCCGCCGCGCCGCGCGCCTGCGCCTCCTTGGCGAGCTCACCGATGCCGGCGATCGAGGCCATCACGCCCGCCGCCTCGACGGGCAGGAAGAAGACCTTGGAATTGGTGCTGGATCCCATCTTGGCCAGCGCCTCGACATACTTGGTGCCGAGGAAGTAGTTGGTCGCCTGCACGCCGTTGCCGGCGATCGCCTCGGCCACCACGGCGGTCGCCTTGGCCTCGGCCTGCGCCAGACGCTCGCGCGCCTCGGCATCACGGAAGGCAGCCTCGCGGCGGCCCTCGGCGGTCAGGATGGCCGATTGCTTCTCGCCCTCGGCGCGCTGGATGCTCGATTCGCGCACGCCCTCGGCCTCGAGGATGGTAGCACGCTTTTCGCGCTCGGCCTTCATCTGACGGCCCATCGCCACCACGATATCGTCGGGCGGGGCGATATCCTTGACCTCGATGCGCAGCACCTTGACACCCCACGGGCTGGTCGCCTGATCGATCACCGACAGCAGGATGTTGTTGATCTCGTTGCGTTTGGACAGCGCCTCGTCGAGCGCCATGTTGCCCATGACGCTTCTGATGTTGGTCAGCGCCAGATTGGTGATGGCGAGGTGGAGGTTCTGCACCTCGTAGGCCGCGCGCGCCGCGTCAATCACCTGGTAGAAGGCGACGGCGTCGACCTGCACGGTAGCGTTGTCCTTGGTTATGACCTTTTGCGGCGGGATATCGAGGACGTTCTCCTGCATGTTCATCTTGCGGCCGACCGTGTCCATGAACGGCACAATGAGATGCAGGCCCGGCGGCAGGGTGCGCGTGTAACGGCCGAACCGCTCGATCGTCCAGTTGGTGCCCTGCGCCACCGTCTTCACGCCCGCGAACACCAGCACCAGCGCCACGATCACCAGAGCCGCGACGAAGATCAGAGCACCCGACATTATTGCGCCTCCCCCAGCTTCGCGTAGAGCCTAGCCCATGGCAGTGCGCCAAGCCATCGCGCCGCTAGCTGGCGGCGGCGGCGAATTCGGGAGATTTTGGCTCGTCAGGCTTCACCGGCACGGAAGCGAGCCGCGTGTCGGCCGCCAGCCAGCGGTCGAGGAAGCCGTTGATCCAGCGGTCGAGCGGCGGATCGTAGAGAGGATGCATGGACAGATGCACGCCGCGCTGCTGGGCGCCCGGCAGTTTCAGGCGCTCGGCGGCTTTCATGGTCCAGATCTGTTTCATCTCCAGGGTGACCTCGGGATGAAACTGGAAGCCGAAGGCGTTGTTGCCGTGGCGAAAGGCCTGGACCGGGTAGGTCTCGTTGGTCGCCAGAAGCTCGCAGCACGCCGGGATCCGCATGCCCTCGCGGTGCCACTGGTAGACCTTCATCGGCGATTTGATCCATTCGCGGCCGGCTTCGGTCGGCTCGATGTCGACGTAGCCAACCTCGACCTTGCCCTCGCGATGAGGGCTTACCCGGCCGCCGGCGGCGCGGGCCAGCAGCTGGGCGCCGAGGCAAAGGCCGAGGAATGGCACGCCCGCCTCGACCACCTTGGGAATCCAGTCCAGCTCGCACTTGATGCCGGCCAGCGTGCCGCAATCGTTGGCCGACATCGGACCGCCGAAAATCACCACGCCGGCATAGTCGGACATGTCTTCCGGCAGGTCGCAGCCGAGGTTGGGGCAGAGGCGGTGGAGCTCGTAACCGCGCTTCTTGAGGAGGGCGCCGACCCGACCGGGCCGCGAATGCTCCTGGTGCACGACGACCGCTATCCTTTTGCGGGTAATCTTTTTGGGCTTTTCAGCCAGTACCGTCATGGATTTGCAAGATACGCGTCGGTTGTGGCAACGACAAGGCGGACCAACGGCGGAGAGACGAAATGGCGCGCCAGCTCGACTTCTACTTCGACTGCTCCAGCCCCTGGACGTATCTCGCCTTTCACGCCGTCCAGCCGCTGGCGGCCGAGCTCGGCGCGGAAATTGCCTGGAAGCCCATCCTGGTCGGCGGCGTGTTCAACGCCGTCAACCCGACCGTCTACGACAGCCGCGCCAAGCCCAACCCGCGCAAGCAGGCCTACATGCTGAAGGACCTGGCCGATTGGGCGCGCCTCTATGGACTGCGGATCGTCTTTCCGCCCAAGGTCTTTCCGGTGAACAGTGTCAAATGCATGCGCGGCGCTTTCGTCGCCCTCGACGAGGGCAAGCTCGTGGCTTACGCCGCCGCCGCCTTCGAGGCCTACTGGGGCGACGACCGCGACATCGCGCGCGAAGAGGTGCTGGCCGAGGTCGCCGCCAAGGCCGGCCTGGAGCGCCAGCGCTTTTTCGCCGCCATCGAAACCGAGTCCTGCAAGGCAAGGCTGCGCGCCAGCACCGACGAGCTGATCGCCCGCGGCGGCTTCGGCAGCCCGACCCTGTTCGTCGGCAATGCGATGTTCTTCGGCAACGACCGGCTGCCGCTGGTGCGGGCGGCCTGGGAAGCGGGCGAGCAGGCGGCATGAGGGAGGCGGCATGAGCGGCAACAGCGATCCTGAATTCTGGGCCAAGGCGCGGGCGCACCTGGTACGCTATGGCGGCGCCTTCTCGCCGCTGATCGCCGAAAGCGCGGCCGGCAATTTCTTCACCGATGCCGACGGCCGCCGAATCCTCGATTTCACCTCGGGCCAGATGAGCGCCATCCTGGGCCACAGCCATCCGGAGATCGTCGAGGTCGCCCGCAAATGGATCGGCGAGCTCGACCATCTCTATTCCACCATCCTGTCGCGTCCGGTCGTCGATCTTGCGGCGCTGATCGCGAAGATCTCGCCGGGCCAGCTCGATCGCGTGCTGCTGGTCTCGACCGGCGGCGAGTCCAACGAGGCCGCCCTTCGGATGGCCAAGCTGGTGACCGGCCGCCACGAGATCGTGGCGATGAGCCGCTCCTGGCACGGCGTGACGGGCGGTGCTGCGTCAGCGACCTATTCCTCGAGCCGCAAGGGCTACGGCCCAACGCAACCCGGTTCGCTGGTGCTGCCGGCGCCCGACACCTACCGGTCGCGCTTCATCGACGACAGCGGCGTCTACGACTGGAAAGGCGAACTCGACTTCGGCTTCGAGCTGGTCGACCGTCAGTCGAGCGGCGCGCTCGCCGCCTGCATCGTCGAGCCGATCCTGAGCTCGGGCGGCGTGCTCGAGCCGCCCGAAGGCTACATGGCGGCGCTGGCGGAGAAATGCCGCGAGCGCGACATGCAGCTCATCTTCGACGAGGCGCAGACCGGACTCGGCCGCACCGGCCAGCTGTTCGCCTGCGAGCGCGACGGCGTCGTGCCGCAGTATCTCACGCTCTCCAAGACGCTGGGCGCCGGCCTGCCGCTGGCCGCCATGCTGACGACGGCGGCGATCGAGGACGTCGCGGCCGAGCGCGGTTTCCTCTTCTACACCACACATGCCTCCGACCCGTTGCCGGCGGCGGTCGGGCTAAAGGTCATCGAGGTCATCCTGCGCGACGGCCTCGCCGAACGCGCCGCTCGGCTGGGCCAACGGCTCAAGGCCGGCCTGCTTGCGCTAAAACAGCGCTACGATTGCATCGGCGACGTGCGGGGCCGCGGCCTGCTGCTTGGCCTCGACCTGGTGAAGGACCGCCGCACCAAGGCGGCCGACCCCGAGCTGGCGCAGCGCGTGGCCCGCGAATGCCTGGCGCTCGGCATGATGACCAGTGTCGTGCGCGGCGGCCTCGGCATCTTCCGCATCGCGCCGCCCATCACCGTCGAGGCGGCGGAAATCGACCTGGGGCTGGACATATTCGACCGGGCTCTTGCCCGGGCCGTGCATTGAAATCGGCGCCTTTCGGCCGATGCCTGGGGAACCCGCGGTAATTGGGTTTGAAACACGCCGCCATATGTTGTACCCGCTTGCGGTTTCCGGCCAATGCGTTGGGGGAGTGTACGGATGATCAATAAGCTATCGCGGGCGGCACTGGTGATGGCGGGCGGTTTGGCACTGGGTGGCTGTCCGTTCGAGCAGGCCAGCACCACGGCGCCGGCCAGCCGGCCGCCGGCAGGCGACTATCAGCAAGCCGTCCCGGCATCGACGCCGCCGACCAACATCCGCGCCATCTGCTACAACGCCGCCGATCTCGCGATCTATCGCGCCCGCATGTTGCAGCAGGAACTCTCGGTCGGCACCCTGCAGTGCCAGAACAAGAACGGCAGCCGCGCCTATGAGCGCGAATACACAATCTTCGTTTCCAAGTTCCAGGCCGAGCTCGCCAGCAACACACGCAGCCTGCAGCAACTTGCCGGCCGCAAGCGCCTCAATGTCGATGTCGTGGTGACCGAATTCGCCAACCGCTCGGCTCAGCGCGCGCCGGTCGACAGGGAATTCTGCTCGCGCACCAAGCGGGCGTTCGACTGGGTGCTGTCGGCGCAGGTCACCACGCTCGCCCAGGCGCCGCCGATGTACGATCTCGGTCCCGAGATGAATGTCCATCCCTGCCCGGCGCCCTGATATCGGCGTCGACGCGACAGAAGGCGGCCCGAACGGGCCGCTTTTTTGTCAGATGTGCTGTGCCGTGCCGCGCGATCCCGGGCGGCCTGTCGAATCCGCGACCCGCGAGGTCGCCAACCGCAGCACGGCGAGATAGCTCGGCTGCAGCTCCATTTCGTGCTTTCGCCCGGCCGCGAGCAAGGCTTGGTGGGCGGCCGGCAGGCGCCAGCACGGCACGAACATGAACAGATGGTGCTCGAGGTGATAGTTCACCCAGTAGGGCGCGAGCAGCAGTCGCTCCAGGGGATTGGCTTGGGTCGTGCGGGTGTTGCGCAACGGGTCGTCGTTGTCGGGCACGACGGCATGCTCGGCGATGTTCCTGATGCGGCTGATGAGCTGGTACCAGGTCGCCAACGGCAGCAGCCACATCACCGGATAGAGCCACCAGTAGCCCGCCGCCGCGAGGACGGCGAACAGCAACACGTTCATCGACAGCGAGCCCTTCTCCTTGCGCCAGAGGCTGGCGAGCCGCCCAGCCAATGAGGCGTCGGCCGGTCCGAGCGCCCGGCGGATCTGCTCGCCGCGGCGCTGGAAGGCGGTCTGCCCCGTGAGATCGCGCACGATCTTGCGCCGAAGACTGGCGCGGCTGATCGGGAACGGCGCCGACAGGCCAAGATCGGGGTCCTCGGCCTGCTGGGTGAAGCGGTGGTGCTGCAGATGATAGGGCCGATAGAGCGCGAGGCTGGTGAAGACCGGCCAGGCACAGAGCCACGTGGCGAGCCCGTCGTTCAGGCGTCGGTTGGCGAACAGCAGCCCGTGCGCGGCGTCGTGCATCAGGATGGCAAGGCCGAGCTGGCGGCCGCCGATCACCATCACCCCGAGAAGAAAGGTGAAGGGGTTGGGCCACCAGGCGAACAGCACCATGCTGGCCGCGATCAGCGCCCAGGCATGCATCACCAGGAGCGCGCCCGCGACATCGGACTTGCCGCGCAGTTCCTCGACCTGCTCGGCCGTCAGGAAGTCGCTGACCTTAGGCAGCACGTTCGCCGCCGTGCCGCAACAGGCGGCCCGAATGGGTGTTGGTCGGCCGGTCGTTGCGGATGGTGACCTCGCCGTTCACCAGCACGTATTTATAACCCTCGGCGCGCTGGATGCGCCGCCACTCGCCGCCCGGCAGATCATGGGCGATCTCGTCGGGCAGCACGCTGAGGCCGTCTAAATCGTAGACCACGATGTCGGCCGGCGCGCCCTTCTTCAGCACGCCGCGGCCGCGAAAGCCCGCGACCTCGGCCGGCAGCGCCGACAGGCGCCAATGCACGTCTTCCAGGCTCAGCATCCGATGCTCGCGCACCACCTTGCACAGGGTTTCCGTCGGATAGCGGCCGGCCGTCAGGAACTTGGTATGGGCGCCGCCATCGGACACGCCGAACAGCACATAAGGGTCGTCGACCAGCTCCCTCAGGTATTCGATCCTGCCGTTGGGCGGGGCGGCGAAGAACTCGGTCTTTAGGTCCTCCTCGACCACCATGTCGAGCATGACGTCGACCGGGTGCTTGCCCATCTTCTCGGCGGCGTGGGCCAGCGTGTAGTCGAGCCACTTCTTGTTCTTCTCGAGCCGGGGTCCGACGATGGCGATCTGCGGCAGCGGGCCGACTGCGGTGATTGGCAGCTTTTCACGCAAGCCCGGTCGGCGCGCCGGATCGGCGAGCTTGGCCAGGCGCTCCTCGCGCGTTCCCGTGGTGGCCTCGCACCAGGGCTGGGAATCGTCGAACAGGTTCCAGTCCTCGAAAGTGAAGGTGAAGCCCGCGTCGGTCGTCAGCCCCTGGCCGACCACCCGGATGCCCCGCTCGCGACAGCTCTTCAGCCAGGCGAGCACGCGGCGATGAATCTCGGGCCGGTGATCGAAAGCCTGGATCACGTTCATGATCACCGGCCGGCCGCTGATCGTGGCGACCTCTTCGTAAAACGCGCGGTCGCGAGCGTTGTCGCCCGAGACCAGCAGCATCTGCACGAAGCCGTCGTTGCGCTCGGCCAATACCCGCGCCAACTCGCGGCAGGTCTCGTCGTGCATGACGTCGGTCGGCATCGCCGACCCGTCGTAGTCGCGCTGCACCGCCGCCGGCCCGGTCGGCAACATGCGCTGGGCCGACCAGCCGCAGGCGCCGGCATCCATGGCTTCGTGCAGCAAGCGCCTCAGCTCGGCGTGCTGCTCGGCAGTCGGCAGCTTGCCCGCCTTGGCCGCCTCGAAACCCATGACCCAGATCAAGAGCGGCGAGATCGGCATGTAGGGCAGGATGTTGACCGCCTTGGGCGCCGCCTCGACGCTGTCGAGGAACTCGGGGAACGTCACCCAGTTCCACGGCATGCCGGCCTGCATCGAGGCCATCGGGATCGCCTCAACCCGGGTCATCGACATCATGGCGCGCTCGCGCTCGGCCGGACGCACCGGCGCGAAGCCGAAGCCGCAATTGCCGATCACCACCGAGGTGATGCCGTGCCAGCTCGACAGCGAGCAGTAGGGATCCCAGAACAGCTGCGCGTCGTAGTGCGTATGCAGATCGACGAAGCCCGGCGCCACGATCAGGCCGCCGGCATCGATCGTCTCGTCGGCCTCGCTGCCGGCGATATGGCCTATCTCGGCGATCCGGCCGTCCTTGATGCCGATATCGCCGCGAAAACGGGGCAACCGGCTGCCGTCGACGATCATGCCGCCGCGGACCACGCGATCGTATCGGGCCATGCTTCCTCCGTTCCGCCAAGCCTGAGCGTGGCCCACGACTCTGTCAACGCGCCGCGCTAAACTCGCACCATGAAATCGCCAAGCGTCCGCACCGACGTGCTGGAGATCGCCTACCAGGAGCACGGGCCCTCAGATGGCGCCCCGGTAATCCTGCTGCATGGCTTTCCCTACGACGTCCACGCCTTCGACGAGGTCGCCGCGCCGCTGGCGGCCGACGGCTGCCGCGTGTTGGTGCCTTACCTGCGCGGCTACGGCCCGACCCGCTTCCTGTCGGCCGCAACGCCGCGCTCGGGCGAGCAGGCCGCCCTTGGCCACGACCTGCTGCAATTCATGGACGCGCTCGGCATCGCGCGCGCCGCCCTGGCCGGCTACGACTGGGGCGGCCGCGCCGCCTGCGTCGTGGCGGCACTGTGGGCCGAGCGGGTGCGCTGCCTGGCGAGCTGCACCGGCTACAACATCCAAAACATCGCCGCGTCGGGGGAGCCTGCGTCCGCCGCGCAGGAGCATCGCCTCTGGTACCAATACTATTTCCACACCGAGCGCGGGCGCGCCGGGCTGACCAAGAACCGTCGCGACATCTGCCGGTTGTTGTGGAAGCTGTGGTCGCCGGAATGGCGGTTCGACGAGGCGACCTTCGAGAAAAGTGCCGTCTCGTTCGACAATCCGGACTTCGTCGACGTCGTGATCCAGTCCTATCGTCACCGCTACCGCTACGCGCCCGGCGATCCCGCTCTCACCGCCGTCGAGGCCCGGCTCGCGCTCCAGCCCAGGATCACGGTGCCGACCATCAACCTGCATGGCGGCCATGACGGCATCAGCCCGGTCTCCGAGAAGGATGCCCAGGCCAAGTTCTTCAGTGGACCCTACGAGCGGCGTTTGCTGCCCGGGATCGGCCATAACGTGCCGCAGGAGGCGCCGGCCGCCACGGTCGCCGCACTACGCGATCTCATGAAAGGAACCAGCAAGTGACCAACATCGCCCTGATCGGCGCCACCGGCAACATCGGCAGCCGCATTCTCGACGAGGCGCTGTCGCGCAAGCACAACGTGACCGCCATCACGCGCGATCCGCGCAAGCTGTCGGCGCGCGAGGGCATGACCATCCGCGCCGGCAGCACGACGGATGCGCCCGCGCTGGTGAAGATCCTGAAGGGCCACGACATCGTCGTCGTCTCGGTGAAATGGAACGAGAACGACATTCGTCGCGTGATCGACACGGTCCGCAAATCGGGTGTGAAGCGCGCGCTGTTCGTGGTCGGCGCCGGCAGCCTGCTGCGCGCCGACGGGCGCACCCATTTCGACTTCATGGCTCAGAAGGGTGTGCAGCCGCCGACGTCGCTGCCGGCGTTAAAAGCCTACGACGAGATCCGCAAGATCGACGACCTCGACTGGACGGCGATCTCGCCGCCCGCCTCGATTCCGGCCGGCCAGCGCACCGGCAAGTTCCGACTGGGCCTCGACCGCCTGATCCAGAATGCCAAAGGCGAGAGCCGCATCAGCCGCGAGGATTTCGCCATCGCCATCGTCGACGAGATCGAGAAACCCAAGCACGTGCGCAAGCGGTTTACGGCGGGCTACTAAACCCACTGTCATCCTGAGCGCGCCGAAGGATCTCATGCCCGTGGCAAGCGGCGATGAGATCCTTCGCTTACGCTCAGGATGACAGACTAGTCCAGCGTCTCCAGCAATCGCGCGCAGAGGTAGGTGCGCGGCAACAGCGAAGAGTAATAGATCTGCTCGTAGGCCGCATGGGCGCCCTTGCCGTCGGCACCCAGCCCGTCGAGCGTGGGGATGCCGAGCGCGGCGGTGAAATTGCCGTCGCTGCCGCCGCCGGTCAGCGGCACGTCTTTCAAGTCCTTGCCGATCTCGCGGTAGATCGCCTGAGCCTTGTCGAACAGCTGGGCGATGCCGGTGTCCTTTTGGTAGGGCGGCCGGTTCATGCCGCCTTCGATACGGACCTCGACGTCCGGACCGATCGGCTCGAGGTTCAGAAACCAGTGCGTCATCTCCTCGGCGATCTTCTGGTCGGGCACGCGCAGGTCGATCTCGGCGGTGCATTCGGCCGAGATCACGTTCACGCCCGTGCCGCCATTGATCAGTCCGACATTGACCGTGATGCCGCGATTGTAGTCCGTCCTGCCCTCGATGCGCAGGATCTGCTTGGCCATCTCGAGGATGGCGCTGCGGCCGTCCTCATGGCGGACGCCGGCGTGCGAGGCGCGGCCCTTGACCGTCATCACGAAGCGCCCGACGCCCTTGCGCGACGTCACGACCTTGTCGCCGTCGCGACCGGGTTCCATCACCAGACAATACTTGTGTCCCCGGGCCGCCGCTTCGATGCGCGAGCGCGAGGTCGGGCTGCCGACCTCTTCCTCGGGAATGAACAGAAAGGTGACGGGCAGCTTGGTCTTCTTGCCTTGCCGGATCAGGTGGCGCAGCGCGTAGTAGGCGATATAGCCGCCCGCCTTCATGTCATAGATGCCCGGCCCGAAGACGCTGTCGCCCTCCTGGCGGATTTTCAGATCCTTTTCGATCATGCCGATCGGATGGACGGTGTCGAGGTGCGCCAGCACCAGGATGCCCTTGCCCTCGCCCCACGGCGTCTTGCATTCCAGAATGTCGCCGAACCCGTCGCGGCCGGGGATCCGCTCGAGTTTCAGGCCAAGATCGCGGAACTGGCCCTCGACCTTGTCGACCACGACATTGACCGCCTTGGCATCGTGACTGGGGCTTTCGATGGTCACCCATTCGACGATGCCTTCGAGGACCTCCCTGGGATCGATCTTCGGTTCGTTTTTCAGTTCAGCCATCAGACGGGATCCCAGGTGAAGTACTCGGGCGAGCGCTTCATGTCGGTGAAGTAGGGTTTCATCGACGGCACCGCCTGCTCGGCGATCGCCTCGAGCGTCCAGCCCTCCGAATTGTGCACCGAGCGCACCGGACGGTTGGCGTTGAACAGCATGATCTCGTTCATGCGCACGCCGAAGATCTGCGAGGTGATGCCCTCGGCGGCGTCGGACAGCAGGAATACCGCCATCGGCGCGATCTTGGCCGGCGTCATCTTCTTGGAACGTTCGAGGCGGGCCTTCTGCGCCTCGGTGTCGGCGGGAATGGTGCCGATCATACGCGTCCAGGCGAAGGGCGAAATGCAGTTGGAGCGCACGTTGAACGCCGCCATGTCGAGCGCAATCGAGCGCGACAGGCCGACGATGCCCATCTTGGCCGCCGAGTAGTTGGCTTGGCCGAAATTGCCGACCAGGCCCGAGGTCGAGGTGAAGTGCACGAAGGCGCCCGACTTCTGCTCCTTGAAGTAGTTGGCGGCGGCGCGGCTGACATTGAACGCGCCGTTCAAATGGACGTCGATCACCATCTTCCAATCGACGTGGCTCATGCGGTGGAAGATGCGGTCGCGCAGGATGCCCGCATTGTTGATGACGCCGTCGATCTTGCCGAAATTCTCGACCGCGGCCTTGACCATGCGCTCGGCACCGGCCGGATCGGTCACGCTGTCGGCGTTGGGCACCGCCTTGCCACCGCCCGCCGCGATCTCGTCGCAGACTTTCTGCGCCGGCGTGGCGCT
>WNFE01018856.1_pt1 | contig 13486 bp, 10 predicted proteins | sample 5400451 | NCBI WGS metagenome assembly WNFE01 (sample SAMN13153344, study PRJNA577476) | soil metagenome | isolation source: 200 cm saprolite under Douglas fir tree site 2 hole 2 | place: USA:California | collected 2015-04-18 | reverse complement strand
CGACGTTGAAGACGCCGTAGGTGCGATCGCCAAACTCCGCGCCATAACTGCCGCGATTCACTTCCATGTAGTCGATGTCTTTGGGATCGAATTGCGGGCCGATGTTCGAGGCGATGTTGGTGTTGGGAACAGGCACGCCATCCACCAGCCAGGTGGTCTGGTGGCCGCCGCGGATGTGCAGTTGATCGTGGGTAACATAGGCGCCAGGGACGTTGTCGGTGATCATGGCCAAGCTGTTGGTACGGTCGGCCCCAGGAGTGCGCTCGATATCGAGGCGGCTGACGAGAGTTGTGGGCGTAGCGGAATCGGTCGGGGCCACCTCGGGCTCGCCCGAGACAGTGACGTTGGCGTTCGCGGTTGCGACCTTCAAAAGAAAGTGAACGACCGGCACCGTTCCCGAGATGACGGTGACGTCCTGTGAAGTTTGGGAGAAGCCCTCACTGGCGACGCTGACGGAATAATCGCCGAGCGGCACGGCGTTGAACTGGAATTCGCCGGTGGCATCGGTGGTAACGCTCTTTGCCCAGTCCGACGATTTTGCCTTCAGCATCACCATGGCGTTTTGAATGGGGCGATGCTGCGGGTCGTGCACGACGCCGCGGATGGCGCCGTAGATGTTGGCGAACGCGGCGGGGGTGAGAAACAGCAAAGCGGCAAACGCTAGCAGCTTGGGGCGAGTCATAATTTCATGTCCTTTAAGGTCTGTGGCGGTTCTCTCCGGCGCGAAATTACGCTCGTAAGCAGAATCGGCTTCCGCATGCCCTTGCTGGCAGCAGAACAATCCGGTTTCGCATCAGGGCATCGCTTCAGCGATGCCGCGGATGTGCGAGATCGGACGCCCCTTTAGGAGCCAGGGACGCTCGAACTCTGCCGCAGTCCGCAAGGGTGCAAATTTTCGGGACTTGGCAAAAGGGTTAGCTACGAGGAGGGGCGCGGGCGGAATCGTGGCCGGAAGTGTCGCTTGAGAGCAGGATCGTGCTTTGCCACGCACGCGCGGGTTCGATCAGAAGACTTAAGAAAGAGAGCAGACCGAAGGCGGGATGCGCCCACTGCAAGGTAGCTACGCGGCAGCAGCAATCGTGGTTCAGGCAGCAGTTAGCGACGGCTTGAAACGAGGCTTCGGACGATTCGACCGGGGATGATTCGACTGGGGATGATCGGGGCTGGGGCGGCTTGGACTGTGCCATCGCATGATGGCATTGCATTGCGGGCTGCGCCGGGAGGCCGGACACCGGCCGGCGCATACAGTGCATGGCTCCCGGCTGGGCGGCACGGGCCATAGCCAGCGGCCCGAAGGCCGGGGCGAGCATGACCAGCAGCAGCAATCTTGCAATCCAGCGAGAAGCTCTACACATTTGAATAAAGGATAGCAGTTGCTGATACTCGGTTGCCAGTATCCAGTACCCGCCAAACCGCTGCCACTAAGAACTGAGAACTGAGAACTTTATTCCTGCTGTACCATTTCTCCGTGCATGGGCTGACGGAACGGCTATTGAGGACAATTCGGAAGCAGCAGTCGATTCGGGCGGGGGACCGGCTGGCGGCGGCGGTTTCAGGCGGGGCGGATTCTTTGGCTTTGCTTTGCCTGCTGCTCGAGTTGCGGGCCGAGTTGGGGATCGTGCTCTCGGTTGCGCATGTCAATCACAAGCTGCGCGGAAAAGAGTCGGACGAGGACGAGCGGTTTGTCGCGAAGTTAGCGCGGCAGCACGGGCTCGAACTGCATGCTTGCGAGGCGCCGATTGATCGGAACCAGAGTTCCGGCATTCGTTTCGGCATCGAGGCGGCCGCGCGTGAACTGCGCTACGGTTTTTTCCGCCAGCTGGCGCGCGAGGGTCGCGTTACGAAAATTGCGACGGCGCATACGCTCGACGATCAGGCGGAGACGGTGCTGCTGCGCATCTTTCGCGGTACCGGCATTCGGGGACTTTCGGGTATTCATCCGCGAATCGTCTTCGAAGAGCAGGGACATGCGTTTGGCGAGTTAGTGCGGCCGCTGCTGGGCTTCCGGCGCGCTGCATTGCAGGAGTTTCTGCGCGAGCGGGGGCAGAGCTGGCGCGAGGACTCGTCCAATCAGGATATTGCCTTCCTTCGCAATCGCGTGCGGCATCGGCTGCTGCCAATCATCGGGGAAGAATTTGGCGACGCCGCGATCGAACACATCGGTGAACTGGCGGAGATCGCGCGGGCCGAGGAGGAGCATTGGGAGAGCGGACATCCGGAGATCGGGCCGCAGTTGCCCTCAGCAGCGGAACAGGTTGGGAGAAAAATCGGCTTCGTATCAGGGTATCGTTTTGGCGATACCTTAAGCTCCGCGAAATCAGACGCCCCTTTAGGGGGTGCGGCGCGGAAGTCGATTTCTTCCGCAACCTCTAAAGCCCCGATTGATTCCGCAGCGCCTGAGACGCGGCAAGCCGCGTCTCTACTGGCGGGGCCTTTGTTGGCCCTTCCTTTGGCGGCGCAGCGGCGCCTGGTGCGCGGGTGGATGGAAGCGAATGCGGCGGATGTGGGTATCTCGTTCCGGCTGATCGAGGAGGCGCTGGAGCTGGCGCGGGGATTGGCGGGTAGAAAACTGGAGCTGCCGGGCGGAGGTTATCTTCGACGTGGACGGCACGGCCTTCGGCTGGACCTGGGGCCTTTCAACGGCCACGGCGAAGCGGCGGATTATGAGTACGCTTTAGCGGTGCCGGGCGCGGTCGAGGTTCCGGAACTGGGCGCTCTCGTAGAAGCCCGGGTGGTGGATGCGGCTGGCGTTCCGGAGGATGATCGCGGGCAGTTGCTGGATCTGGCGCGCGTGCCGAAGGAAGTCGCGATCCGCAACTGGCGGGCGGGAGATCGTTTTCGGCCGGCGCATACGACGGCGGCGAAAAAGGTGAAGGAGCTGTTGAGCGCCCGTCATGCCACCGGAGCGGAGAAGAAGCTATGGCCGGTTGCGGCCGCGGAGGGGTGCGGGCTGATCTGGATGCGGGGGTTCGCGGTTCCGGCGGCATTTCGGGCGCCTGCAGGGGCTGCGAAAGCGATTTGGATCCGGGAGATTGCAGGCATGATGTAACATGCCATGGGTAGGTTCGGGAATGCAGAGGTCAGAGGTCAGATTGCAAAGGTGACAGTCCACACCGTAACCTCTGCAATCTGACCTCTTACCTTTGACCTCTCACGCCCGGGAGGCGCCACTTCCGCCATGAATGTTTCCACGAATACTGGGTTGCGCCAGGTGATTTCGGCCGACCAGATTCAGAAAAGAGTCCGCGAACTGGGACGGCAGATTTCCCACGACTATCGCGGCGAGACCGTGATCGCGCTGGGCGTTCTGGAAAACAGCTTCCTGTTCATGGCCGATCTGGTGCGGGCGGTCGATGTACCCATTGTCTGCACCTTTATCAAGCCGCGCTACCAACAGAGCCAGCGGGGCGAATCCCCGGTGCTGGAGATTTTTTTCAGCCACGAACTGCCGATTGCAGGCAAGCATGTGCTGCTGGTCGAGGGGTTGGTGCATTCGGGTAGGGGTTGGTGCATTCGGGTGTGACCAGCGAATTCCTGATGGGCGACCTGCGCGGGCGGGGCGCGGCTTCGGTGAAGCTGGCTACGCTGCTGGATCGCCAGTCGGCGCGCCGGGTGCCGCTGCAGCCCGACTATTTCGGATTTCTAGTGGATGACGCGTTTCTTTGCGGCTATGGGTTGGGGAGTCCGGAGCAGACCGGACGGAACCTGCCGTATGTGGCGGCGAGTACGTAAATGGAGCCGATATGAACACCGTCGTGAAAACCGTCCTTTTCTGGACGGTCATTGTGGTAGGCGCATTACTACTCTGGCAAACGGTAAAGTCCGGCAGTTCTGGCCGGTCCGTCGCCGAGATAAGCTATTCCGATTTTTTGGCGAGGGTTGCTAGTGGTCAGGTGAGCACGGTCACGGTTGCCGGGAGTGCGGTTCGCGGATATGACGTCAAAGGCGGCAGTTTTCGCGTCGTTGCGCCCCCAAATCAGTCGGCAATGTTGGAGGCTCTGCAGCAGCACGGGGTAGAAATCTGGTTCAAAGAAGGGCCAGAACAGAATTGGCCCACCTGGATAATGAATCTGGCTCCCCTGGTCCTTCTCGGAGCGTTGTGGTTTTTCATGATCCGCCAAATGAATAGGCGGCGTTCAGCGTGCGCTGGGCCACCGAGTTCTACACCCCCTCCTGAGGCCAACCCGCGGTTTGGCTCATGACTTCTGTACCCTGCCCTTGGCATCCGTTTCCCCACGAAAAGGTCTAGAATAAGAGGGCAGCTTTTCCCAGTCGAATTTCCGCCCCGCGGCATCTAATATGGGCTAAAGAGGCGGCGTCTTTCTTGCTGAGGCAGGGGCTGCAGTTAGAGGAGTTTTAGGTGAATTCAACAATCAAGACGGTAATTTTTTGGGCGGTCATCGTAGTCTCGGGCCTCCTGCTCTGGCAGGTAGTGCACCCCGTCGGCAATGCCCAGAAGGAAAAAGAAATCGGCTTTTCTGAATTCCTGTCGGACGTGGACCAGGGCAATGTCCGCGACGTGATGTTTATCGGCCAGGAAGTGAAAGGCAAGTTTAAAAACGACGCGCCATTTCACACGATTGTGCCGCAGAACTATCCGGATATGTACAAGAAGCTAACGGATAAGAATGTCCCGTACGGCTTCAAGGACATCAGCAACGGCACTTGGCCCAGCTGGATTCTGAATCTGGCTCCGCTGGTTCTGCTGGGCGCGCTCTGGTTCTTCATGATCCGGCAGATGCAGACCGGTGGAAACAAGGCGCTGTCGTTTGGCAAGAGCCGGGCGCGTCTGCTCTCCATGCAGCAGAAAAAGATCACATTCAAAGACGTGGCTGGCGTGGATGAGGCGAAGGAAGAACTGCGCGAGATTATCGAGTTCCTTCGCGAAGCGCAGAAGTTCCAGAAACTTGGCGGACGCATTCCAAAGGGCGTGCTGCTGGTTGGACCTCCAGGAACAGGCAAGACCTTGCTCGCGCGCGCGGTCGCGGGTGAAGCGAATGTTCCGTTCTTCTCCATCTCGGGATCGGATTTCGTTGAAATGTTCGTGGGCGTGGGCGCGAGCCGCGTGCGCGACCTGTTTGAACAGGGAAAGAAAAATGCTCCCTGCATTATTTTCATCGACGAGATTGACGCCGTAGGACGTCACCGCGGCGCCGGGCTCGGCGGTGGACACGATGAGCGCGAGCAGACGTTGAACCAGCTGCTGGTGGAAATGGACGGCTTCGAATCGAACGAAGGCGTGATCCTGATGGCGGCTACCAACCGTCCGGATGTGCTCGATCCGGCGCTGCTGCGGCCGGGGCGTTTCGATCGGCGCGTGGTGGTGAATCGTCCCGATGTTCGGGGACGCGAAGAGATTCTGCGCGTGCACACCCGCAAAATTCCTCTGGCGGACGATGTGGAATTGTCGGTGCTTGCCCGCGGCACACCGGGCTTCTCCGGCGCGGATCTGGCCAACATGGTGAACGAAGCGGCATTGGCGGCTGCCCGGCAGAACCGCAAAGCCGTACTCATGTACGACTTTGAAGTGGCCAAAGATAAAGTGCTGATGGGCGTGGAACGCAAGTCGCTTCTGCTCTCCGATGAAGAGAAGAAGAACACCGCGTACCACGAAGCCGGACACGCGCTGGTGGCTGCCATGCTGCCGCACTCCGATCCGGTGCACAAAGTCACGATCATTCCGCGCGGCATGGCGCTCGGTTTGACCATGCAGTTGCCGACCGACGATCGCCACAACTACTACAAGAACTATCTCGACACGCAGATCGCCATCCTGATGGGCGGGCGTATCGCGGAAGAGCTTTTCCTGAACCAGATGTCAACCGGCGCGGGCAACGACATTGAGCGAGCCACGGAACTGGCGCGCAAGATGGTTTGCGAGTGGGGCATGAGCGACCTGGGGCCGCTGACCTTCGGCAAGAAAGAAGAGCAGATTTTCCTGGGACGCGAGATCGCGCAACACCGCGACTACAGCGAAGCCACCGCCATCCAGATTGACGAAGAAGTCCGGAAGATGGTGAGCACGGGCTACGCGACGGCGAAGGGCATCCTCTCGGAGAATCGCGAAACGCTGATCCGGATCGCGAAGGCGCTGATCGAACGCGAAGTGCTGGACGCCTCCGAGATCAAGTTGCTGGTCGATGGGAAGGACCTGCCGCCCATCAAGCCGCTGCCGGCGAAGACCGATGACGGCGTGCAGCAGGTGATCAAGCCCGAACGGGCGCCCGCCAAAGGTGGCGAGCGACCGGCCACGGCGTAAAGGTAGAGACGGGCTTGCCCCGTCTCGAATGCCGCAGAATTGTGGCTGGTGCGGTTTCTTGGGAGGGGCACGGCTAAACCACCGTGTGCGTCCGCGGCGTGTGTTAGCCCATAGATCTTTACCCGAACCTTTGCTGGCTCAGGCGCATGGCGGACCCGATTGTAATCCCCACAACTCGGCTACTGTTTCCCTACCTGAAATGGTCCTCACAACTCCCCAAGCTGCGCCTGCAATTTCGAGAGAACCAGCCCTATCCGCATGTGCACCTCAAGGAATTTCTAGACCATGACGTAGCTGGCAAAATGGCCAGGGAGTTTCCCGACATGGCGACGGACGCCTGGACGCGCTACAAACACCAAAATGAAAACAAGCTGGGGCTGGCAAAACGATCTCTCTTCCCGCCGCTGTTGGGCGAAGTGGTGGATGAACTGAATTCCGAAGCGTTTGTGCATTGGCTTTCGCAGTTAACCGGAATTCCGAACCTGCTGGCGGACGAATCGCTCGAAGGCGGCGGCCTGCACCAGTCGGGCGCGGGCGGGTTCCTGAATGTACACACCGACTTCAGCAATCACCACTACCACAAGCATTGGCGGCGGCAGGTAAACCTGATTCTCTATCTCAACCCCAACTGGCAGGAGCAATGGGGCGGCGCGATCGAGCTGTGGGATCGGGAGGTCCGCCGGTGCGCCGTGAAGATACCGCCGCTGTTCAATGAAGCGCTGATCTTCCGTACCGATGAGATTTCCTACCACGGCTTCCCGGACCCCTTGCGCTGCCCCGAAGGCGAATCTCGCAAGAGCTTGGCGTTGTATTACTACACGGTCGAATCGGGAGTCGGGGTGAAGGCGCATTCCACAAACTATCGTCCGCGGCCGGAAGACGGCCCGCTGAAGTCCTGCATAATCTGGCTGGATAAGGAGGCCGTGGATCTCTATTCACGAGCCAAAGCGCGCTTCGGTTTCTCGGACGAGTTCGCCAGTAAGATTCTCGGTTTCCTCTCGCGCCAGCGCTGATTCCAGTGTCCCGAGTCCGGTCTTGAAGTGGGCGCGGCGCACAACCTTGACAGCGGTCACGACCCGGCCGTTCGGACGACTTTCTCTTTTTCCTCGGCGTTTGGCGTCAGCGCTAGCACGGCCAAGATCACGAAGAAGGGATCGATGGGGCGCCGATAGTAATGTTCGGGAGTCGTGATGTAGTAGATTGGTGGAAACCAAAGGAGTACGAGCGCGTAGGGCAGAGCGCCAGACCAATCCGCTCGCCAAGCGCGCCGCAGGCCTAGAAGCGCGAGGACGGTTAGCGCGGTGCAAAACAAGATATTCGGCGGATCGAGCGGCTCCTGGGATAGATAGGCGCGGTCGAAGCTCCAGTAGCCGGTCCAGATAAAGAGAGCGCGGCGGAACGTCCTCGAGATGTACCACCCGGGATGGGCACGAATAGACTCGATCGCCTGCTGTTTTTTCTTGTCCATATATCCGAGTTCGCCCAACTGCTTGTATTCATTCCATTCAGTTTCGTTATGCCAGGGCCCAAGCTCGGATTGTGCCCAGTAAGAAGTGGGGCCTTTTGTGCCCAGCCGCAAAACGAGTCCCATGTTGTCGCGAAAGGGAACGAAGCGATGGAAGACTTCATAGTTGCGGATGAACCAGGGGGAGACCACCGCAAGGGAGACCACCGCAATGAATGCGATGGCCGCCACGACATTGACGGCGAACCAGCGCCGGCCGCGACGATGCCGGCGATAGATGACCCATCCGGCGAGAAAGGGCAGCACCGAGAGCAGTGAGGGACTGGTTAGTGCGGCGAGCCCCCAGATCAGGCCGAAGACGATCCAATTCCACAGCTTCTCTTCGTTTTCCAGATTCAGCGTCATCAGAAAAAGCACGGAAAACAGCAGGGTCGCCAGCCACGTTTCCCAGATACGTTCGACGGGAAAATAAATGGCGTAGGGGAAGAACACCCACGCCCAGCCGGACCATTTGGCGATGCGATCTCCAAAACTGATGCGCGCGATCAGGAAGACTAGAACGGAGACCAGCGCTGACGTCAAGGCATTCAGCGAAAGCAGCACGATGGCGGAGGTCTTGGTGTAGATGCCGAAAAGCTTAAAGACGCCAGCCACGAGATAGGGATACACCGGGGTCATCCAGGCGGTGGGGCCAGTGTCCCCGAACAAAGGGTTGCTAAAACCGCGGCCCTGCGCGATGGACCGGGCGATTCTGCCGGTTTCGTATCCGAAACGCCAGTGATCGCGCTGCGGTTCGAGTTGCTCGGGCAGCAGAAAAACCATAACCACCAGTCGAATCGCGAGCGCTACCAGGACCATCGAAATCAGGAATGAAGGGAAGCGTGTCTCTCTCGATGTTTCGGCGGATGGACTCGGGATGGAGGAGGGCGGCAAGGGCGCAACGTTTGACTTGCATTGATAGTACAGCACGCAGCAACTGAGAGCGGGAATCTGGATTCTGCAACGGTCGGAAGCCAAGGTAGCGCTTGCGGCCGGACTCAACCGCCCGTAGCATCTAATCGGTAGATGAATACCGCAACCATCCCGAATGGACGCGCCCACCTCGCACTCGGCGAAATATTCAGCTTCGCCTACGAGACCTTCATGAGCAACAAGGTTCGCTTTGCCCTAACCGCGCTCGGCATGGTGATCGGGACCGCCTCCCTGATTCTGGTTACCACCATCGGTCTTACCGGCAAGCAGTACCTCCTGAACCAGATTCAGGCCATCGGCGCCAATTGGGTCTACGCGGAATATGAAAGTGGTGGGGAACGCATCTCCAACACCGGCAGTGACGCTTTGACCATCGACGATATGGAAGCGGTCCAACACCAGGTCAGCGGCATTGCCTACGCCTCTCCAGTCGTCCCCCTTAGCGAACGTGTGGCAGTCGGCGGAGGCAAGGAGCGCGATCTGCAGATCATGGGCGTGTATCCCGAATACCAGCAAGTTCGTAACATTGTCGTTCTCGCGGGACGTTTCTTCGACAAGCAGGATTCTCAAGCCCACAATAAAGTCGGCGTTGTAACTCCGAAACTGGCGATCCAACTCTACGGTTCCGAGCAAGCTGCGCTCGGCAGGACGCTGAAGTTGAGCGGACTGCCTTTCACCATAATCGGGACCTTCCGCGAGCGCGTGGACACATTCGGGCAATCGGAGGTGACCGACAACACGATGCTGATTCCCTACACCGTGATCCGCTATTTTCAGGAAACACCCACGGTGAAGCAGATTTTCTTCTCGGCGGCCGATGCGTCTCTGGTGGTTCCAATCACCGCCCAGGTTCAGCGCGTGATTCAGTCCCGCCATCGGCCGGAATCCGTTTATAGCGTCAGGAATCTGACCCAACTCGTAGCGGTTGCCGACAAGACAGCGACCGCCATGACCGTGGTCCTGCTCGCGGTATCGTTCGTCGTGCTGCTGGTCAGTGGCATCGGCATCATGAACATCATGCTCGCCACCGTCAGCGCCCGCATTCGCGAGATTGGCATCCGCAAAGCGATGGGCGCCACCAACCGCGAGATCCGCTTCCAGTTTCTCTCCGAGGCCATCCTCATCTCCCTCATCGGCGGCGTCCTCGGCATCGTCATCGGACTCGCCATCCCCTTCTCCGTCCGCTACTTCACCGAGTATCGCATCCCCATTTCCGGCCTCTCCGCCATCATCGCCATCGTTGTCTCCTCGCTGGTCGGCATCCTGTTCGGAACCGTCCCCGCCATCCGCGCCTCCCAACTCGATCCCGTCGAAAGCCTGCGCTACGAATAGGCGGCGAGAAACCAGGTGACCGAACCGTAGGCAGTCTTTTGGCGTGCGATACTTGTATGCCCTGTGAATCTGACTCTCAATTCTAAAGTTGCTCTTATCACCGGCGGATCGCGCGGGATTGGCGCGGCGGCGGTGCGGATGTTTGTGGCCGCGGGCGCGAAAGTTGTCTTCAATTATCAAGCGTCGAAAGCGCAGGCCGAGGATCTGGTGCATGAATGTGGCGCGGAAAACTGTCGCGCGCTGCAGAGCGATCTTTCGACCACGGAAGCGGCGCGGCAACTGGTATCGTCGGCGATCTCTGCTTTCGGGCGTCTCGACATTCTGGTCGCGAATCACGGCATCTGGCCGCCTGAGGATGCGCCCATCGATCGCATGTCCAATGAACAATGGCATCGCACCATCGCGGTGAATCTGGACAGCGTCTTCTCGCTGGTCAAGCATTCGGTGTTGCAGATGAAGATGCAAGGCGGCGGCCACATCGTGCTGGTCAGCTCAACGGCCGGCCAGCGCGGCGAAGCTTTCCACTGCGACTATGCGGCCACCAAAGGCGCGCTGATCAGCATGGTGAAAGGACTGTCGACAGAACTGGCGAGCGACCACATCTACATCAATTCAGTCGCTCCGGGTTGGGTGGACACGGATATGTCGGCGGCGGTGCTGAATGATCCGCCGATGCGCGCCAAGATTTTTCGAGGCATCCCGCTGGGACGGGTGGGGACGCCGGAAGAAATCGCGGGGCCGATTTTGTTCCTGTGCACGCCCTATGCAGGATTTATTACGGGCGAGATTTTCAACGTGAATGGCGGGTCGGTGCTGGTGGGATGAAAGGACAGCCATGAAGCGTATTTTGGTTCACTTTGCCGTCGTGGTTCTCCTGGTCTGCTTCTCCGCTCGGGCCCAACAGTCGAACGAGAGTTCATCAAGCTCTCCGGCACCGGAGAACGGCAGTATTGTAGGCAGTGCCTATGTAAATGAATTTCTTGGCCTCTCTTATCCGGTGAAGTATGCCGCGAATTGACGAGTACGTCCGTCTCGTTGTACAGCTAAAATTAGGGTGATTGCTTCTAACCAATTATCCATGTATCGCATTCTTGTCACTATTATCTTGCTGCTGTGCGCGCTGGGCGGTGCCCAAACCGCTCCCGCGACCGCGCCCTCTCAACCCTCCGCCCCTCCGCCCGCCGCCAACCTAAACGACTCCGACAACGCCCGCAAGGCGCGGGTGGTTCTCGATCAGACCATCCAGTCCCTCGGAGGACAACCCTACCTCGCCTACGAAAACAAGGAAGAAACCGGCCGCTACTATCCGCTCTATCACGGGCGTACCGAGAGCACCGGCATTCCCTACAACTACTACATCCAATATCCGGACAAGGACCGTTTCGAAGTCATCCGCTTGAAAGACATCCATGTCATACCAGGGCAAATTGATATCGGCGGCGTCAAGTCCAAGAAACCCGATCTTGTCCTGATTCACAACGGCGACAAGGGGTACGAGACGACGTACAAGGGAACGGCGGCGCAGGATCCGGAGGATTTGGAGAACTACCTTCGCCGCCGGCAGCATTCGCTGGAATACGTGTTCCGCAAGTGGATACGCGACCAGAACGTGGCCCTGTTCTACGAGGGGCAGTCGGTCGTCGACGGGAAGGAATGCGAAGGCGTCACGCTGCTCAACAGCCAGAACGACTCGGTGAGCGTTTTCCTGGACCAGAATTCGCACTATCCGGTCAAGATCGGTTATTCGTGGCGCGATCCGAAGGACAAGCAGAAAAACGTGGAAGAAGAGGTCTACGACAATTACAAGCTGGTGCAGGGAATCTGGACAGCCCACTCCATTACCCGCTATTTCAACGGAGAGACTTCGCAGCAGCGCTTCGTTAACACCGCCACCTACAACCTGACGCTGCCCGATTCGATGTTCGAAGCCGCGGTAACGTATGACCCGAAAGCGCCGCCGAAGAAGCGGTAAGACTGCCGCTTAAATTCCGCGACGATGAGACAAGCTTTATCAAGCGGAAGTTAGAGACAAAACCCGCAGTCAGCCGGCAAAACAGGGGCGAGTTCCTTTCTGGATACCCCCAAAAACAGTAGCCGCCTGAGCAAGTTAGCCGTTGTCATGGCCGCACGAACCACGAACTGTGGCTCTTTTGCCACACGCAAGATCTTGCCTCTCACTGTAAGCTGATACACACCAAAAGACTTACACGCCTTCCCCCTTGACACACGAGCAAACAATTCGCGCAGCAGTGACTTGCACAGGAGTGGGTCTCCACAGCGGCGCCCCAGTCGGCCTGCGTATTCTCCCCGCCCCTGCCGGAATGGGAATCGTGTTCCACCGCACCGACCTCGACAGCTTCGCCATCGAAGCCAGCGGACGCAATGTGGCCCGCGTCAGTTACGCCACCAGCCTGATGAAGAAGGGCGTGCTCATCTCCACCACCGAGCACCTGCTTTCGGCGTTTATCGGCGTCGGCATCGACAACGCCATCGTCGAACTGGACAATCTTGAGTTGCCCATTCTGGATGGCAGCGCCCGTCCCTTTGTCGAAATGATTCAAAAGGCCGGGATTCGGCGGCAGCGCAAGGCGCGCACTTATCTCCGGATCGTGCGCGAGATCGAATTGCGCGAGGGCGATAAATTCATTGCCGTCTATCCGGCAGATATCTATTCGGTGGCCTATTCGATTAACTTTCCTCACCCCCTCATTGGCAAGCAGAGCTTCTGCGTGCGGCTGACGAACGGCAGTTATCTGAAAGAGATTGCGCCGGCGCGCACTTTCGGATTCCTGCATGAAGCCGATGCCATGCGGCAGCAGGGACTGATCCGCGGCGCGTCGACCGAAAATGCCATCGTGCTGAACCGCGACGAAGTGCTGAATCCGCCGTTGCGTTTTCGCGACGAGTTCGTGCGCCACAAGGTCCTCGACCTGATCGGTGACCTGGCGCTGATCGGGAAACAGATACTGGGTTCGGTGGTGGCCGATCGCGCCGGCCACGCCATGCATACGGCGCTAGTGTCGCGCATTTTGCGCGACCGCTCGTACTGGGAAGAAACCGCGCTGGAAGATGAAACGACGGCGACGGCGCTCGCCTCCGCGGCCAGTCTTAGCGTCTAGCGTGTCTCAGAACTTTGTTCCCCTGAGACCTGAGACCTAACACCTGGGGCTTTGGCCACTTTCAGTCGGCGGGCTGGGGCACGGTCCACTCGTAGGGCAGTCCCCGTTCTGCCAGCAGGCGCTGCAGTTCGGCTTCTGCTTCAGCGCGGACGCGGTCGGCGAAGGCATTCGCGCTCTGCCGGTGCTCGGCGCCGAGCGCGGACAAGCGCACATGCAAGTAGGGCTGGTCTTCTTCCAGGCGGCGCAGCAGCCTCTGGGTTTTGGCGATTCTTTCTTCCAATGTGATCATCGTTTAGACGCGGCAATCCGCGTCTCTACTGTGCCACAGCAGCGGCAGGG
>WNFE01007511.1_pt1 | contig 13493 bp, 12 predicted proteins | sample 5400451 | NCBI WGS metagenome assembly WNFE01 (sample SAMN13153344, study PRJNA577476) | soil metagenome | isolation source: 200 cm saprolite under Douglas fir tree site 2 hole 2 | place: USA:California | collected 2015-04-18 | reverse complement strand
CGGCGCTTATCTCGATATCTCGCAAAAGCCCGCCGACTATGTGAAGAAAAAGCTGCCCAGCATGTATCACCAATTCAAGGAACTCGCGGATGTAGACATCACCAAAGGTCCGATGGAGGTAGGACCAACCTGTCATTACATGATGGGAGGTATTCGCGTCGACGCCGAAACCGCAAAATCCTCGGTGCCCGGACTCTATGCCGCGGGCGAAGCTGCAGCCGGGCTGCACGGCGCAAATCGCTTGGGCGGCAATTCTCTCTCGGACCTGCTCGTCTTCGGTCGCCGCGCCGGGTTGGCCGCCGCCGACCACGCAAAAACCGTCCAAACTACATCCATCGATTCCACGCAGATCGAAGAGGGCGCAAGAGAGATGCTGGCTCCCTTCGAGCGCAAGGCTGGTGAGAGTCCTTATACGATTCATCGCGATTTGCAGGACATCATGCAGAATCTTGTGGGCATCTTTCGCAACAAAGAAGACCTAACGCGTGCCTTAGAGGAGCTGGAAAAGCTGAAAGCGCGTGCCGAACACCTGAGCGTTGAAGGCTCACGAATGTTTAACCCCGGCTGGCACCTCGCCCAGGATCTGAAGTCGATGCTGACGGTTTCCGAGGCCGTTACTCGCAGCGCACTCGCCCGCGAAGAGAGCCGAGGAGCTCACAGCCGGATCGATCACCCAGATCTCGACGCAACCTGGGGAACGAACAACAATGTAATCGTCCGCGAGGGAAGCACAATGGCGCTGCGCCAATCACCAGTGCCCGAAATGCCCAGCGAGTTGAAGCAACTGCTTGCGGAAGAGAAATAGATTTTGTAGCGCCGCCGTCCCGGCGGCTGTCCGGCGCTACGACAGAACTTAGCGGAGGAGCGATGGCAGAAGCAATTTTTGAGGTGTTCCGAGGAGACCGCGAAGGTGGGCAGCCCGCCACATACCGCGTCCCCATTGCCCCGGGGATGGTCGTGCTCGACGCGCTCCATCATATCCAGGCTCACCAGGCGCCCGATTTGGCGGTGCGCTGGAATTGCAAAGCCGGCAAGTGCGGCTCCTGCTCGGCGGAGGTCAATGGCCGGCCGCGACTCACCTGCAAAACCCGTATGGATGCGCTTCCTCTGGACAAGCCCATCACAGTGGCCCCAATGAAGTCATTTCCAGTGATCAAAGATCTGGTAACCGATGTCTCCTGGAATTACCGCGTGAACAAGAAAATTCCTCCGTTCGAGCCCCGCTCCGGCACCGATTGGAAAATGTACCAGGAGGATGTGGATCGGGTACAAGAGTTTCGTAAGTGCATTGAATGCTTCTTATGCCAGAATGTGTGCCACGTTCTCCGCGAACACGAGCAAATAGAACAGTTCGGCGGACCGCGGTTTTTCGTCCGGGTCGCGGCGCTCGAAATGCATCCTCTCGACTCGAAGTCTCGCACGAGCCTACTCAAGGAAAAGCTCGGCATCGGTCTGTGTAACATTACTAAGTGCTGCACCGAAGTGTGCCCCGAGGAAATCCACATCACGGACAATGCGATCATTCCGTTAAAGGAGCGCGTGGTTGACGAATTTTATGATCCCGTGCTCATGCTGGTTCGGAAAATTCGAGGCGTAAAATCAGAATAGGAACGAAATCAGAATTGGGCTGGCGGTGACGGAGGTTCTTATGGAGGTCAAGCTCATGGAGTTCAAACTAAAGACCATCTCGAAAGCCGGTATTCCGGAAGCCATCTCGAAAGCTGAGCTTTACCGCTCACTCAACGAACCGGAAGAAGCAGAATCGATCTGCCGCGACATCCTGGCGGTCGAACCCGAACACCAACTGGCGCTCCGCCTGCTGGGGCTGGCAATTACCGACCAGTTCTGCGGAGACGCGTCGGATCGCCATGGGGAAGTGGAAAAACTTTTCCAAAGCCTGGTCGCACCTTACGAACGCCTCTACTACACAGGCATTTTGCATGAACGGCGAGCGAAAGCGCAGATGCGTGTGGGACGCCCATCGCACACCCTCGCTCCGCTCTTCGCGGAGGCGATGCGCTGCTTCGCCGAGGCCGAGACGATTCGTCCCCCAGACAACGACGACGCCGTTCTTCGCTGGAACCGGTGCGCCCGCCTCCTGCAAAGCCACCCTGGCTTTCATGAAGAGCAAGAGTCCGAAGCATTCGACGCCTTTGATAGCTCACCCATCTAAAATTGCTTGATGCACCTTTACGATTTGTCAGATCATTTATGATTTGTCATCCCATTTTTAATTGTCATCCCGAGCGAAGCGAGGGATCTGCAGTTTGTCGGCACCGCAGGGATCTCTATTGACGTGCGATGCACTTGGCAACGATGAGAGTAATATCGTCGTACTGTTCGCCGGGACTGAACTGCCGAACTTCGTCCACGATCGCTGCCAGCAAGTCCCGCGAAGGCAATTCACGATGCCGCCGCAGCGCTTCGGTCAAGCGCCGCTCTCCAAATTCTTCTCCTGCCGCGTTGCAGGACTCGGTGATGCCGTCCGTGTAGAGGGCAATGGTATCCCCTGAGACAAGGTGGCATTCCTCGATCGAGCACTCCCATTCCTTGAAGAGTCCCAGAACCGTGCACGTGGAGTCCAGCCGTTCCAGAGTGTTATTTCGGCGGAGCAACAGAGCGGATAGGTGTCCACAATTTGCGTAGCGCAAACGTTGTGCCTGATCGTCATATTCGGCGAAGAAGAGCGTGGCATAGGCGTTGTCGGCCGTGTTCTCATAAAACAACTCGTTGACGGACCGCAACAGTCGTTGGGGCTCATCCAAAGCGATCGCGCACTGGCTGCGCAGATTCGCCTGCAGATTTGCCATCAAGAGAGCACCGGCAATTCCTTTTCCTGAAATGTCGCCGAGCACCAGTCCGAGCCGTTGTTGACCCAGATTGAGGAAATCGTAATAATCGCCACCAACCAGGCGAGCCTGAATGCAGATACCCCCATAGTCGAGTGTTCTGAGAGGCGGAAAGGTCTGCGGGAAGAGTCTTGCTTGCACCTGTGTTGCAATTTCCAGTTCGTGGGCAGCACGGCGCTCGGATTCCAGTCTCTCCGCTGTGGCGCGTCGCTGTGCTTCCACCGCCTGGGTCATTTCGTCGAAGCTGACCAGCGCGAAAGAATTGCGATCGATATCTTCGAAGCGAGTGAATGCTCCTCCCCAAATCGGTGTCTGCTTCCCCAGCAGCAGCGGCGGAGCATTTCGCGGTTCGTCCACCGCCTGCTGCTCAGACTTGACGCGCCTCAGCCGCGGGACATAACGAAAGCGAACTCCGCGTCGTCTCCACTGGCTGTAAGTGGCCACGACATCTTCGGCAACAAAAACAACTTGGGTAGGTTGGCCGATCAGCTTGTACTCATCCGAGTCGGGATCTGGTGCGATCAGGGTAAGCACTGCCGTGCCGTGGGGAGGCGCAACGCCAACCCAGCGTTGCCCGTTTTGAAGGCGCACATCAAACGCCAGAGTGAATCCAAGCGTGTCCACGTAGAATCGCAAGCTTCGATCCTGATCGCGAACGAAGACGTTGACCGCGTGAACGCGCAGGAAGGAGTTCTCGCGATCCAGAGGCAGAGCGGACCGATCCGTCAAAGCGAACGAAGGGGAACTGGCCATGGCGGCCATTCTATAGAATCACAAAACATTCCGATCGGCCGGATGGGCGTCCACTTTACTACTTCATTCCCCTAACCACATACACCTGCGACAGCGTCTGGTCGTAGGAATAGGCATACGCATTCCCCTCGCCCGACATATAAGAGCCCGCAGAGCTCACTGCTCCCGCCGTCAACTCTTCGCCGAAGGTTTTCCACAACTCCATTTTCCCTGTAACTGTATTCACCCGATAGACAGTCCCGGTCTTCTCCCGTTGCCGCCTGGAGACGGCATACACCGATGCCCCATCCGGCGACCAGTTAGTCACGCGGTAGTTCGAGTCCAGCCCCGGGATCGGACGCAGACCGCTCCCATACAGCGGCCAAATCCCCCATTTCCCATCCGGCCCCAACACCGCCGTGCTCCGGCCGTCCGGGGACGGCCACACGCCACCCACGCCCTCCGGAGTGATTGCCCTCGAATTGCCATTGCTCACCTCAATCACGTAGTCGCGCGCACCGTGTCCAGCCTCAACCCCGCTCGCCAGCAGTTCTTTGCCGCCCGCCAGCCACCGCACTCTCTGGTAGTCCACTTTGTCGTGCGTCAACTGCCTGGCCTCGCCCACTCCCGTCGGCACCAGGTTGAGTGGCCCACCCTTCGCCGGCTGCGTAATCGCCCACTTGGCATCTGGAGAGATCGCCAAGCCGACTCCCTCCCCAATGCGAACCGGAGGCGACCCGTCCGTATCGCGGAGAAACACCGTGTAATTCGGTCCGCCCCCGTCGCCCTCCTCGTCAAATAAAACCTTCCGGCCGTCCGGGGTCAGATCGCCCGGATGCGACCAACCGAACCACCCAAATTCGCGCTCCTCTTTTCCACCTGGCGGCATTCCACGAATCCCGATTCGCCGGCGATGAGTCACCATCAAAGCCATTCCGTTCCGCAAGTCTTGCAGCCACATTCCTCCCGGCACGTTGGTCATCGTTCGCAGCTGGCCCGATGGCGTCACCGCCCGCGGGTTCCCGGCACTCCCGTTGTTGGAGGCCGTAAACCAGACTTCATCTCCTGCCGGCGACCAGACGATCCCCTGCAGCGTGGCCCAACCGGAAGAAAGTATCTTCTCCTTGTTGTTGTCGTTGTCCTTGGCGTCGGAGCCAATCACGGCGATTGAGCCCTGGTCGTCGCCGGTCGCGTTTTGATGATCCGCAAACGCTATCCACTTCCCGTCCGGCGATATCTTCGGATGGCTGATCCAGTTAATGCCGTCGAGCAGCACCTTCCCGATCGGATACTCCAAACGCCAGTGAGCGTTCTCCGGCACGTAACGGATTACTGCCATGTTCTCCCCGTCCGTCGCCCAGTCCGCGTCCTGCACATTGTCGAGCATTTCTCGCGGCGATCCGCCGCTCATTGGAATCCGCGCCAGCGTTCCTGCCTGCGCGAAACCACCAAGGCTCACCGAGTTGAGCCGAACCGCCAGCTCTCCGCTCTTCGAAATCGAGAGCAGCTCCGCGTCTTTCACTCCCAGTTCGCGCGCTCCGCGGTCATCCGTGCGCCCGATGCGCCGCCGTCCCAGGCAGCGCTGTACACAATACTTCCGTCCGGCGTAAATCGCGCATTCCCGATCGACCCCGTGCGAAACGTGATTGGTTGATACTCCGGCGGAGGCACGCGCCCGCTGCCTCGACCCAACCACCAACCCAGCCCCAGCATCAACGCCGCCAGCACCAGCGCGCCCGCGCGTTCCCGAAGCTTGCTGCTCGACGCAACTTCTTTTTCCTGCGCGCGCGTCGTCGCTGAGATCGTCGTTTCTGCGATCGCCGCCTGCGCGCCCGTCGTCTGCGTCAGCGCCTCCAGATTGAACGCCAAATCGCCCGCCGACTGGAAACGCTGTGCCGGATTTTTCTCCAGACAATGCCGTACTGTCCGTTCCAATGCGGGAGGAACGTTGCGCGCCGTTTCCGAAAGCTCGGCGGGCTCTTCTTTCAGAATTGCGCTCATCGTATCGGCCGGAGTTTCTCCCCGAAACGCTCGCTGGCCCGAAAGCATCTCGTACAGAATCGACCCAAACGCAAAAATATCGGAGCGATGGTCTGCCGCTTTTCCCCGCACCTGCTCCGGCGACATATACCCCACCGTCCCCATAATCTGCCCCGGCTCGGTGTTGACCTGTGCCGTCGGCGCCTCTGCGCCCGCGTCGGTTTCCGGACGCGTCAGTTTCGCCAGACCGAAGTCGAGAATCTTCACTCGGTCGTCGTTGGTAAGAAATAGATTTTCCGGCTTCAGGTCGCGATGCACGATTCCCTTTTCGTGCGCCGCCGCCAACCCCCGCGCCACCTGCAGCGCGTAGTCAATCGCCTTCCGGCTCGGAAGCGGTCCGCCCCTGATTCGCTCCCGCAAAGTTTGCCCTTCGAGCAATTCGGAAACGATATAAGGAGCCCCGCGCTCCTCCCCAATATCGAAAATCGAAAGAATGTTCGGATGATTCAGCGCCGCCGCCGAGCGCGCTTCCTGCACGAACCGCTGCAGCCGGTCCGCATCCGCGGAGTAAGACGTGGGCAGAACCTTGATCGCCACGATGCGATCAAGCCGCGAATCCCGCCCCCGATAGACCTCGCCCATTCCTCCGCTGCCGAGGAGGGACTGGATGTCGTAGGGACCTAGTTTCGTGCCTGAAGTGAGTGGCATCTGAAGCTGTGGATTATATCGGACTGGGGCCCGCCCCGATCCCGATTTTGCGCTCGACTGCATTTCCTTGATGACCGAAGTAAGCAATTTTGATGCGATCGGGCTCAACACTCCGGTTAGAAAGCCGATGAGCATTCTAAGAAAGGGCAACTGACGGAGAACTGCGTCTTGCCGGCAACGCCAGCGCCGGATCATTACCGCATAACATCCGTGGAGAGTCGACCCCGTTTTGTCGGCATGAAAGGGACTGAAGCATGCGCTACAGCCGAGCGACAACCATACTGTTACTCGTCGCAAGCCTGAGCTTCGCGAGGCGGAGCTATGCACAAGACGCCGCCCCGTCTGACCGAGAGATGATTCAACAACTCGTTCAGCAGGTGAAAGCACTCCAGGAAAAGGTTACGGTGCTCGAGTCCCAGCAGCGAGCCAGTGGCCCATCCAATGCCGATACAACTCCTCAGCCCGCGAGCACACCCATTCCGCAAGCCGCGGACAACAATGCGCAACCTGCTTCCTTGTTAGAGGAGCTTCATGAACTCCATGGCATTCAATGGCGAGGGTTCGGAGAAGTTGACTACAAGGTCCTAAATCAGAGGACGCCTGAATTGGGGACTTACGGTTTTGTGCCCGGCTCGCACGGGAACTTCTACACCGGCGATTTCGATCTATTGCTTACCGCCCGAATTAACGACAAGACCAGCGTGCTGTCGGAAATTGCATTTGGAGAAGGAGAGGCTCAGACATTTCGCGTCGACCTGAAACGCGTGCTGTTTAACTACGATTACAACGATCATCTGAGAATGTCTTTCGGTCGCTATCACACGGGGATTGGCTATTACAACCGGGCGTTCCATAGCGGCACCTGGCTCCAAACCACGGCGGACCGCCCGTTGGTCATGGAGTTTGCCCACGACGGGGGTGTGTTGCCGACGCAAGCGGTGGGCCTCTCCTTTACCGGCGCAATCCCGTCTGGCAGATTGGGTCTGAACTACGTTGCCGAATACGGATCCAGCGATACGGAGCTTCACAATCTCGCCGGCGATGCGACCGATGACGAGGAAAACGGTAATCACATTAATGTCGGGCTGTTTGCACGCCCCGAATCCATCCCAGGTTTGCAGATTGGCGGGTCGATTTATCACGATCGGATTAGTGACCGAAGCCATGGATCATACGCGAGGCTGGGCCAGACAATCGTCAACGGGCATATTGTGTACATCCGGGGCGGAATCGAGTTCCTGAACGAAGGCTTCCTGATACGGCATGCCTATCAGCAGAGTTCGACGGTGTACAACATGCCCGCCTTCTATTCCCAGATATCGAAGCAGTTTCACCGGGTTCGGCCGTTCTTCCGCTACCAGTACATAAATGCAAATCAGGGCGGCTTTCTGGAGGAGTTTGTCCTTCGTCATGGACCTTCATTTGGTGTGCGCTTCGATTTCAACGACTCCGTCGCTTTCAAGACCCAGCTGGATCACACACTGAGGAAAGGCCAGCCCGATCTTAATGGGCTGCATTTGCAGTTGGCATTCACGTTTTGAACAGGATTTGATGCAAACCACACTTATCGTCGTCTGGGTCGCGATCTCGCTCGCCGGTGTAGCAGGCCTTCCCACCGCCGCTGCGCAGAGCGGCGCCGTGGCGGTCGTGGTCAACGAGAAGAACCCCGTCACGAACTTAAGCACCTCGGAGCTCCGCAAACTCTTTGCCGGAGAGAAGCATTCCTGGGCTGGCGGCGTGCCCGTCAAGTTATTCGTACGCGCCCCTGGCGCATACGAGCGAGTCGTCCTGTTGAAATTGCTGGGCATGTCAGAGAGTGCATACAAGCAGTACTGGACGGCGCAAGTGTTTCGTGGAGAGGCCCAGACCGAGCCGCTGGCACTGTTCTCAAACGGAATGCAGAAGGAGGCTTTGACCGTCTATCCCGGTGCTGTGGCCTTAGTGATTGTCCAGGATGTCAAGCCTCACATGAAGGTGGTGAGGGTGGACGGGCATTTGCCCGGAGAAACGGGATACCCACTCAACTGACATCCCTAAACTAACGGGTTGCGGAAAAAATCGGCCCAAGGACGAGTGCCCTTGGGCCTTGCGATTCAGGTCTAAGAATTATTGGATTACGAGCAGCCCGTGAACTTGAATGACGCAATTCTCGTGCTCCAATTAAACGTTCCGTTCGACTGTATGTACTCGGTGGTGTACCAGAAGGTGCAGTCGTCACTGGGGTCGATGGCCATGCTGCTGTAATCGCCCCAACGGTTCAGGCCCGTAGTTTGGGAACCGTTTCCTTGAATGATGGTGTTCTCGGATTCCATGGTTCCGAGAGCGTCGCCGGCAAGGCGACCGGTGTAGCGAATCGCGGGATGGATGGCGCCGCTCGACACACTGTAACCCAGAGCAATATCGCCAAGCTTGTCCATGGCGATGCTCCCCATCCAGCGCGAATTGCTGTCGGGGGAGTAAGTGCCCTGCTGGAACACGGTCGGAGTGGCATTGGGGCTCCTAAGTTCGTACCAACGCACGCCGTCAACCTGACTATGCTTCCTTCCACTAACGAGAACAGAGTGGGTGACGACCAGCGACTCGTGAGAGCCGCTGAAATTGCGATACGCCAGCCGGTACATCAGCCGGTCGCCAAGGGAATCGAGCTTCTCCGAGGTGCCGCTTTGCGGGATACAAGCTCCGCCGCCGCATGCCTCGCTGAAGGCGGCGACCGGAATATTTGTCGGCCCGGTAAAGGTTGAGCTGGTCGGGGTGCTGAAGTTAACGTGGAACTTCCACAAGTTCAGCGAATTGCTGCCGAAGTTCAGGAAGAAGTCGGGAGAGCCAGAGGGCGGGGCCGTGGTCCCGTCCAGATCGGAAGGTAGCAAGCTGGCGAAACTCGAGCTGGTGTTGAAGCACACCTGGGTGGCGGCATTTCCCGCGAGCATGGCGGTGCGGTCAAATGCGCACGCGCGGGCGCCCACAAAAGAGTTCCCGCTGAATTGATTGAACGATGCGTAGAATGCATCGGGCCAGACCCCGAGTTTGGGATAGTCGGGGAAGTTTGGCTCAGCGAACGCGTAACGATGGTAAGTGCCGGTTGCGTCCGAGCTGGTGGACACAGCAATGCAGTACATAAAGGGACTTACAAATACGGGTTGCGCCAGCACCCAGCGTCCGGCGGCCTTGTCATATTGGGCGATGGGATCGCCGTCGTTGCGGGTTTCACATGGTCCTCCGAAGCCCGACCACAGTGAATTGCCTGACTTGGGAAAGCCAGCGGCGAGCGCTCCGGTGGTCTTATCGAATACCGCGAAATCCAGGTTTACCCACTGCACGAACTGCGTGGCTCCGACGGCACCGTTGGTGTCGGGAGGCGCACAGCAATCGCTATAGGAGGGAGTGATGCCCACTCCCACGCCGAGAATGTTGAGCCCTGCCGTGGTTGAAACCAGCGGTCCGACGGAGGTTTGCAGAACAGGATCGGGCTGGGGCGATTTGGTTTCCGGCGGAGTGGGCCGGCCCAGAGGGATGACATGGTGCCGCGTGATCGCCGCCGGGTTCGGGGACATATCACGCAGTGGACGTGAAATGTCATGACGCACGTCGAAAGAAACTTCCGGTTGTCCAACTTGCGCTTGGCCAGGCAGCGCCCAAATGAGTGTGCAGCACAACACCACAAGAATCGAGATCGTTGTTTCCGTGGTTAGCTTCATAACGCCAGGCCTCCTATACCTGGTTTACGCCTCATTGAGGAGCATCGCCGAGTTTGACCGAATAGAATGCTGGTTGTCAATTGTGCAAGAACTTGCATTGTGCAAAAACTTGCATCCCGAACTGGAGTACACCGCCGGTCAACCGGTGAACGGCATCGCGGCAACAAGAGGAAGCCGTAGCACTCTTTCAGGTGTTCTTCAACCCGGCTCCGCTCCTTATTGCGATAGCTTGCTACCGTAAGCGTAGCGGGTTACGAGCTCGTCGGTGTCATTGCAAATAGAGACCACTGACATGAAATAACCGCTCTCTCTTAGGAGACCCGTGCCCCAGCACGTTTCGGTTTTTGCGCTACTAGATTCTTGGCTATTTTAGCTACTGCCTCGTTGTCATCTTTCATAAGGCGGTAGACAGTTCGCACCGAGGATTTCCGAGCCTCCGCGATCTCTTCTAGCGTGAGTTTTGGGTTTTCCCAGGTGTTCTGGATCCAGCACCCACTCTCGGCATCATGAGGATCTCCTGACAAAACGTGTTCGGCGAGAGCCTTCTTCAAGAGATCGCGGTTGTCAATTGCTCCCGCCATTCGTCTGCCTCGGCGAGAACTACGATGGAGGCTGCCAGGCGCTGCAATGCTGCCACTCCCCTCTGCGTCGAGTATCTCAGTCTTTTGACCTTTTTCATCCACTCTCTCGAGCGGCTCCTGTGGCCGACGAGTGTAATACAGCATCCGATCGATCATGGCATGCCTCACAGTTATCCCGAGAAAAGCGCGGATGTTTTCGGGTGACTCGAGTGTGTCAATTCCTTGGGTGTACTTTTCGTGAAGCACAGAGATGCACTCACCTGCAAAAACCTCCGGCCGTGAAATGCCCCACGTTGGTATGACGCGGGGCATTGCGAGTTTCTGGCGTTTACGGCAGGGTGATCTTCACGAGCTGTCCGGCTCCTGGGGGCTGCCCCGATGTTAGAAACGTATAGCGCGCCATCTGGGCCGAGAGTCATCCCGGTGGCCAAGTCAGCAGCGGAAATCTGACTACACTGAATTTGTTCAAGACGGTTTGAAGGGTAAAAGACCCAGCCGTCGTTCTAGTGGCTAGGACGTCAGCCGAAACGACCACACCGCTGCCCTACTTTTTTTGCGGCCTTTCGTGGATGCGGTGAAACGCCGACCCTCCCCTCAACACTATATTCTTACGATGTGAAAGACTGTTGTGGGAATGGGTAGATTCTGGGTATAGCGGGTTGGGGCTGGAGAGGTGAGCAAAGCGGGCCAGGGCAATTTTGGGCTGTACCGGTGCTGATCGAGACTGCCGGGCCGGCTCAGATATCTCGGGGCCGTGACCTCGGAGGACGACTCGACTGGATAGCGACGCTCGAAGAATTCTCGGATCCAGCGCGAGCCGCCTTGATGTGACATAGTGAATTTCTTTCCATCCTGCTGGAGGCAGTCCATGCTTAAAACTCTCGACATTCTTATCGGCGCGACTACGGTTGTCCTGCTGTTCAGTATGGCCGTGACTGTGATCACGCAAGCGCTCACCACATTTTTCCAAAGGAGAGGACGGCACCTGAAAACCGGCCTCGCCAATCTGCTTCAGCAATTGGGAATTCCGACGAGACAGTGTGGCGAGGACATTGCAGATCACGTCCTGCGGCATCCCATGATCGCGGATGGGAAGGGAAATCTCGGCACGGTCGTCAAGCGCGAAGAGTTCGTCAAGCTGCTGCTTGATTTTGCGAGTGGCGAGGGGCTGTCCACTCTCGGCGAAGAATCGAAGAATGCCCTTTTGGCCGTGATCCAGAAGAACGGAATCGCCGATCCATCAAGCGCGCTCAAGAACATTCGGGCATTGGAGTTGCAACTTGAAGCTTCCGATCCCCAACTGGCGAACCATGTGCGCCAGGCGCTTGCCATCGTACACGGGGCGGGCAGCGATTTTGTAGCCAAAATCAATTCCTGGTATGACCAGACCATCGACCGCGTTAGCCAGCGATTCACGAAGTACACCCATTGGGTAACGATTGGAATTGCCGCGGTCGTCGTGTTGACGGTTCAACTGGACATCATCGCGGTGATGGACCGTCTCTCCATCGACGATCAATTCCGCAATACCGTTGCCGCTGGATGGGCAGGAAAGGTATCGGGGGACAACAGTGTACAAGCCAATCCGCGGCCTTATTACGACTTGCTTAGCCAGGCAGGCCTGGTCACATTGCCAACCACGGCGGGCTGGGTTAACCAGCTGAAAGAGACGCGCAAAATTCCCGGTATGCTGCTGTCGGTGTTGCTGGTTAGTCTGGGTGCGCCGTTCTGGTACAGCGTGCTCAAAGATCTGTTGCAATTGCGATCCAACATCGCGCAAAAGGATTCCAGCCAGCGCGATCAGCGGGAAACCGGGCAGGTGGGCACCCCGGGTGGAGGCGGCGGCTCAACGGCAAACGTGACACCGACGTGGCTTATTGGAGATCGTGGCGATCTTACCGCCATCGGTTAGGAATTTAGGATGGAACACACATGGATCGGGTGCCCGGAATCTAATTTCCGCAAAGGACGCCCACTCGCATTTCGTCCGGAGGCGATCGTCATCCACATCATGGATGGTAGTTTCTCCGCGGGCGAGTCTGTCTTCCTGAGCGAAGGAACGCAAAAATCGGCGCATTACGGAATCTCAAAGGAAGGTGTCATCCACCAGTATGTGGATGAAAACGACACCGCCTTCCACGCCGGCATCGTCGTGAATCCAACGTGGCAACTGCTGAAACCTGGGGTCAACCCGAACTTTTACACGATCGGGATCGAGCACGAGGGCCGTCCCGATGACGTCTGGCCGGAAGCTCAGCTAACGGCTAGCGCCGGACTGATTGGCGAGATCGTGGCGCGTTGGAGTATTCAGGTCGATGTTCTGCACCTGGTCCGGCATCACCAGATCCGGGCAAGCAAGACATGTCCCGGCAACTGGCTACTGATGGACGAACTGATCCAACGAGTACCAAGTCCCGAAGTCGTGCAGCCGGCGCCCATCATCACGGTGAAGGTTCTGAAGAATGTCAATCTGCGCAAAGGCGTCCCGAATACCACGGCGCAGATCGTCCGAGTCCTTCTGGCGAACAGCGAGATAAAGGTTTCGGGCTTCACTCTCGGTGAGCGAGTCAATGGCAACGCGTGTTGGTATGTGGATACTCAAAACAACTACTTGTGGGCGGGCGCGACGGACGTCCCCAAGCCCATGGTGGTGACGGCAATGACATCTTCCGGCAGTGCCGCTTAAAGGTCGAAGGCGAGCGTCTATTCGGAAAAATTAAAGAGTGCCGGTGGGTGCGGTTTATTTTTCAGCTTACTCAGGATCTGTCCTTATCGTTGAGACCGAGCTAAGCAGGCGAAAGCGTCGAACTTCCCCAAGACAGCGGAATCTGGCCTCCGTTCGGAACAAAGGGCAAGAGCGATGGCGGCGCGGACCATTCTGTGGGTGGATCTTCGGACGACTCTTTCTGAGCCCGACCTTTGCAGTAGTCTGCCCAAAGCATACGGCG
>WNFE01004489.1_pt1 | contig 13500 bp, 12 predicted proteins | sample 5400451 | NCBI WGS metagenome assembly WNFE01 (sample SAMN13153344, study PRJNA577476) | soil metagenome | isolation source: 200 cm saprolite under Douglas fir tree site 2 hole 2 | place: USA:California | collected 2015-04-18 | reverse complement strand
TGTTCACCAAGTCGCGGCGCGACCTGGAGCATGTTTCCGCCGAGATCAACTTGCCGGTGCCGATCCGGCGGTTGGCATTACAGGAGATCGCGCAGCTGCGGCCCCTCGAGACCCGGGCCTCCGCGGCCTATTACGGCGCGGAGAAGAGCATCGCGATATACGCGCCCGACTGGCCCGCTAGGGGCGCGATACAGCCGATTCCGCGCAACATGGTGATACCTGCCGACCTGAGTAATTGGCGCTATCGCGCCGAGCGCAACACCGTCGCAGTGGATCCGGTGCTGGGGCGAATCGTATTCCCCGCCGGTCAACTCCCCCGGCACGGCGTATCGGTGACTTACTACTATGGCTTTAGCGCCGACATGGGCGGTGGCGAGTACAAGCGCTCTTTGATCCAGCCATCATCCGACGACATGTCGTTCTTCCAGATGCCTGACTTTCTCGATCCTGTGAATCTGGTCAGCCGCTTCCAGCATCAGGCGGAACCGCTCGCAGGCTATTTGCGCGGCCGTTTTGCACCGGCCACGCTTGAACTCATCGACGCATACGGAGGCGGAGCGCCCTCAGGCGAGTTGATGGACGCGCTGATCGAGGACCTCAATCGAGAACTCTCCGATGATGCTCTCTATAACAATGAACGCTTCCTCGGTATCACGCTGCCCGACGAGGCTCAGCGACTGTTGTCGGCCGGCGCAGTCGGCCCGCTGCTGCATCGGCTCAACCGCCTGCTTCTGGAAGCCGCTTACCAGCAGTTGATTGCGCTGAGTTATGCGATTTATCGCGTTGGCCCTGACGCCCTCGCCACGCTCGGCGACGCACTTCAGCGATGGGAGAACGACAAGCCTCGCTACGGCATTGTCGAGTTCACCGACTCGAGCGTCTATGCGGAGCCTCTAAACGTCGTGCTTGGCGCCTATCAATCGTTGCAGATTCGTGCTGCCGAGCGCACGCGCCCCGTAATGTCACTGCCCGAGCACCTGCCAGGAAGGGTGAGCGCGCTGACCGTTTCAGGGGCGCGCAACAGCCGTTTCATTCTCGACGGTCTCCTGGTTATCGGCCACGGAATCCTGGTCAACGGGCCTGACCCTGCGGACTCCGAAGGCATTGCCGCGGGCGATATGTGCGACGTCACAATCCGGCATTGCACACTGGTTCCAGGCCTGGGTCTTGACTGCGATTGTGAGCCACTCCGGCCCGGCGAACCGAGCCTGGAGCTCATCAGCAGCAGCGCCAAGGTCAACATCAGTCATACGATTATCGGCCCGATCGAAGTCGTGGCGAACGAAACCGCGACCGATCCCAACGAGATCTACATCAGCGACAGCATCGTCGACGCTACGCACATTGACCGAGCGGCGATTGGAGCACCGACGCTGCCACTCGCATTTGCGCGGGTCTCAATAATCCGCACGACGGTCCTCGGGCAAACCAACGTGCACGCGATCGGGCTCGCAGAGAATTCTATTTTCATGAGTGAACTTCGAGTCGCGCGCAAGCAGGAGGGATGCGTGCGGTTCTGTTACGTTACGCCCGGATCGCGCACGCCGGCCCGCTACCATTGCCAGCCGGAGCTTGCTGCTGCGGCGGTCGACGAATGGGTTCCACCCCTTCCGACAACCGAGCCAACCGCTAGCAAGGCGCGCGAAATCGCAAGAGCGCGCCCGATCTTCAATAGCATCCGCTACGGGAAGCCCGACTACTGTCAACTCGCCCACGAATGTGCGAACGAGATCAAGCGGGGCGCCGATGACGAGTCCGAAATGGGCGCCTTTCACGACCTCTTCGAGCCGCAGCGGACCGCCAATCTTGCCGCTCGACTCGCCGAATACACTCCCGCCGCGATGGAAACGGGAATTCTCTTCGCAGACTAGGAGACCACCATGAGAGGCGATTTTACTCGCGACACTTTCAAATCGAGTAAGCACTACAGCCGCGTGATGTTGCAGCAGGGCCGCGTGCAACTCGATGCCGATTGGAACGAGCAATCGGCGATAGTGCTGCACTCCATCCGCGCGCTCGCCCGCGACCTCATCGGTCCGCACGGCGCGCCGTCCAGTACCCAAGGATTCGAAGTCTTCACCGACGCATCCAAGATCACGGGTATAGATGACAGCCGCAGGACCGTGCTGGCCAACGCGGTCAAGAACGGAGACATCGTGATCGGTGCCGGCGACTACTACGTGGACGGCATCCTGGTCGAGAACGAGGCGCCGATCCTTTACACCGAACAACCCGGTTATAGTTCGGCGTCGCTCGACGAGCTGAAAGCGGACGCATATCTCCTCTATCTCGACGTGTGGGAGCGGCTCATCACTTATGTCGAAGATGGACATATCCGCGAGGTTGCTTTGGGCGGACCCGACACCGCCGCGCGGTCGCAGATCATATGGCAGGTCAAGGTGCTCAAGCCCATGGATAGTGCCAACGCCCCCGCCTGCAGCGCGACCAATGGAATGCCACAAATCGGCACAGGCAGGATGCGGGCGCGCGCCCGGCAGGATCAGCCGCAGACGGAGTTGTGCGTTATTCCGCCGGACGCCGTTTACCGCGGACCTGAAAACCAACTCTATCGCATCGAGGTTCACCAAGGCGGAAAGGCTGACGGAATCGGAACGGCGCCGGCCGCCACCATCAAATGGTCACGCGAGAATGGTTCCGTGATCTTCCGGATACTCGATATTGCGCTTGCCGGAGCGACCCAGACTCGCGTTACGCTCGCGACGCTGGGCCGGGACGAGAGGTCGGGTCTTAAGGAAGGTAACTGGGTCGAAGTCCTCGACGAAGACAGTGTCCTGCACAATATCGTTGCACCGTTGTTGAAGGTCTCCGGAATCGATCGCGACTCGCTGGTCGTAACCCTTGACGGCACCACCTCGATTAATAACGCCGGCGTCAACAAGATCCTGCGGCGGTGGGATCAGGCTGGAGACGCCACATTGCGAGGCGCGATACCCTTAGTCGAGCACGTCGATACGGATGATGGCCTCAAAGAGCGGTGGACCGATGTCGAAGATGACGTGCAAATCTGGTTCGCCAAAGGTGGCGACTACCACGCCGGCGATTACTGGCTGATTCCGGCGCGCACGGCGACCGGTGACATCGACTGGCCCCACGAATTGAATGCCGATGGCAGCGAGCGGCTTGATCTGAGCAAAAATCCCATCGGCGCGGAATTACCTCCACGCGGCACGCACCACCATTTCGCGCCGCTGGCACGCCGAGGGCCAGGCGCTAATCTCACCGACTGCCGCTGCATTATAAAGCCGGTGGCTGTCTGTCCTCCGGAACAGCCGCCATGAGATCCCGGGAATACCTTGCGCGCGGATGTTCGCCTGTCGCAAATGGGCCACTCCGGTGGGAGCGCTGCCCAGGACCAGTCGGTCGGCGTAACGCCGAGGTCCCTGGACCGTTGCAAGGAAGGGCAAGGTGAGCGAACGGACTTTGGCGACTAGAGAGGCGGTTACAACGCCAGCAATCGGACCGCAGGCCGACGGCTTGCTCCAGCGTCAGTGCGCCTGCGGTCAGCATACGATCGCCGGGGGCGAATGCACTCACTGTCGCGATAATCGTCATCACGCCGAACGTTCAACAAATTCCGCGGATTATCGAAGACCCGGTTTTAAGCAGGGCGCGCCGCCAATAGAAAGGAGCGAGTCGAAGCGCCCCGAGGAACCGGCAGACTCGCCGAGTGTCCAGTTTGTGGAAACTAACACGGTTCAGGACTTCTCGCGCTTGGCTTCGCACTCGTCGATATCATCTGGCGAATTTAGGTTTGCGACGACCGCCAGAAAGCTGTTCGAGACGAGGCATAATGAGGGTTTTGACCGTCAAAGAGTGGTAGGAACTCAGGTTGCCCGGCGGTCCGAGTCGGACGCGCTCGCCCCCCGGCTGGGAACATCACGAAAAGAGTACTCCATCCATCCGAAACTGGTTGTTGGTGAGCCCAATAATCCGCCGGAGCATGAAGCGGACCGTGTTACGGACACGATCCAAAGTATGCGCGAGCCGGTTGCGCGCACTCCTCCTGCGAGCGGCGGGCTCCAACAGCGCTTGTCGGGCGTGCGTCCCGAGCACACCCGCAACGAAACTGCAGCACCACCTAACGCCCCGAGCTTGGGCGCGATAGGTGAAGCGCAAGCCACCGAGAGACTTGTCTCCGAGTTGGATCCGGGTCAGCCGCTGGACACAAGAACACGAGCTTTCATGGAACGGCGCCTGGGCCGGAACTTCGGCGATGTAAGGATTCACACCGACACAAAGGCGGCAGCATCTGCGCGGGAGATCCTTGCCAGCGCCTACACTTTGGGGCGCGATATCGTCTTTGGTTCGAGGCAATACTCACCCAATACGGCGGAGGGTCGAAAGCTATTAGCCCACGAGTTAGTCCACGTCATCCAGCAGAGCTCGGGGCAAGAACGGGCGATCGCTGCCAAATCGTCGCATCGGGTGAAGATTGGCGCTCCCGACGATCCCCTGGAAGCCGAAGCGGAACGGGTGGCGGAGACGATCGAGAGTCCGTCAGCATTCATGCTTTCCGGTTTGCGTGCTCCTGTCGTTCAGCAAAGGGCCACAGGCGATCAGAGTCAGGGTACGGTCTTGGCGTTCGTTGCAAAGACGACTCATGCCGACGACATCGAAAGTGCCCTGGCCTCAGCATCATCGGGCGGGCAGGCAATGGATGTGGCCCTACGTGCCTATATGGAACAGCAGATCGGCGCGGACTTTTCGCAGGTCAGAATCCATACAGACGGCGCCTCCGCCGCGATGAACCGTGATTTGAATGCCCTGGCATTTTCACACGGTGCGGACATTTATTTCGGGCCAGGAAAGTACGATCCGAGTTCGCTCGCGGGCCAGCGTCTCCTTGCCCATGAACTCGCTCACGTTGTGCAACAGGGTGCCGGAGCCACGGGCGGGCTGATCCAGCGCAAGAATGGCACCACGAGTGAGTTCATTACCTTTACCTTTCATGTGCCTGACAGTGTGCGTTCGGAGGAGGAAGTCTTTCGCCTGTTCGACATGTATGTATTTGGCGAGGACAAGCAAACGGCATGGCATTGGGAGGGAAGCCCGCCGGACCTCGCCACGATTCGTGGGAAGCAGATAACCCTGAAGGTTTCCAGGTCCAGCGTTGAAAGTAAAACCGACCCAGCACTGAAACAGCAGCGGGAACAGAGCAAGAAGACCTACGCGGGATTTCAAGGGGAGCAGAAGCAGGAGATCACCGCAGAGGCGAACAAGCGATATTCCGAGCGCTCCGGCGACAGGCCCGGCAGGCAGATCAAACCAGACGAGGAAGGCAAGAGCCGGATGTGGGAACAGGCTCTCGCGGACGTTCTCAAAGACAAGGCCACGCTCGAAGCACTTCCAAAGGCAATGAAGGAGCTGCTAGGCCCCGAGAGCTCCTATCGGCCGGTGGACTATCAGCACCTACTGCGGATTGCCGAAAAACTCAAGTTGTTTACGCCTGAGGATCTCGCCGCTTATAAGTTGCTCACGATCAGAGCAACAGCGGATCTGGACCTGTTCGAGAAGTCAGTCGACCTGTTTTTGGCCCGCCGCGAAGAGCTGAAGAAGGCGCTCGATCAGCAACTTCAACAGCGCGTTGGCGGGAAAGAGAAGGATATCAAGGAGACCCTCGACGAGAAGTGGAAGGGGCTGGACGAGGCATCCATCGCCACAATGTCGGAATCCGACCGGTACGCCCTGGCTCGGAGAATGACGAGCGAGCTGACCGAGGCCCAGTTGAGGTACATGAAGGAGCACCCGGGCCAGACGGCGAAGGACTTCGCCAAGTCCGCGCTTCTGCTCAACACCGGCGAGACCTTCAGCGCGATTGGCAAAGATCTCCAGGAAGCCGCTAGTGGAGACGCAAACACTTGGGCCCGGTGGGCCGCCGGTACTGGTGCCGGAGCGAAACTTTCTGGATGGCTGCTCGCGCTCGCGGGCGTCATCTACGTCGCCTCATGGTTCACGGGTATTGGCGAGTTGGCTACGATCGCGGCGGCGGCAGGGGTTCTTCTAGGCGCGACGCTTACCCTCTCACTCGCGGAATCCGAGCTAAGGATCAAGGCAGCATCGCAAGCCAAGACTCCCGAAGAATTCAAACGCAACGTGGAATTAGCCGCCGCGGCCAGAACGAACGTAATTGTGGGCCTCGCGCTCATTGTAGTCGCGGCAGTCCTGCACTTCACCGCTAAAGCATTGTTCCCGGAGACCGTGAAAAAGATCTCCACGTCGATCAAAAATTTCCGCGAGCGAGTTCGACTCAAGGGATCCATTTACGAAATCAAACCCAAGATCACGGCGGAAATGGGCTCGCTGAAAACGGAGGTGGGCAAGGTGGCGGAGGCAGCCAAGCGGAAAGCTATTGGCGCTGGCGACGAGTTGAGCAAGCTTAGCACCGAGCAATTTGTGGACAAACTGGAAACCGGCGGCGGCAGTTTTCTGGACCAATCAAAGCTCCCGCCAGAGCAGAAGGTCAACTTCCGCGAACTCCTGAAAACGCCAGAAGGCCGCGCCGCCATCGAAGGCTACCGCACCAGGCTCGTCAATGCGCTTAAGACCGAAGTGCCAGCGGAGATCGACCGCCTCGCCGAGGAGTACACTTCCAAAATCGACGACTTCCTGAAGGACGTCGATGCGGCCAAAAATCACGACGATTTGAAGGTAGCAGCGGACAAAATAGAAGGCTCGCTGACCGAGGAGCACGCCAAGCAGTTTGTTCAGGCCGAACAGGAGAAAATCACGAAGCAGAAGCTAGAGGAGGCCGCGCAGGAAGCGCATAAGGAAGTTATCGCCTCTATCAAGGACGCCATCATCAAGCGCATTAAGGCCAGGATTGCTTCGCAGCCGGACTTCCAGTTGAGCTATACCGACGCCGAATTGGAGGCGATCATAAATAAGGGCAAGGAACTCGGTCTTTCGGACAGAATGATTGAAGATTTCATTTATGTCGGATCAAGGACTGGAAAACCGATCATCGCGGCCGACCTCATTCAGCAGATGAATAACTGGGCCAACATCGTCAGCAAACGGGGGTTCCCGTTCAAGTTTGCGGATCTTGGCGCGTTCCAGAGATTCAGCGCCGATCTGATTGCCGAAGTGCAGGCCGCTCGTCTTCCCGCCGATGACGTGAGAATTCAGGGTTCAGCTCTGCGCAAGCCGACAGCCAATGACGTTGATATTGCCATTTTCCTCGACCAAGCTATTTTTGATAAGCTCCTGATCGATCGCTTCAGCGGCAGAATCAGAAAAAATAACGTCCCCATCTCGCTCACGGGCAAGGCCCATGCCGAACTGGCGCAAATAGTAGCTGATATTGATGGGAACCCTGGGACGATTTATAATAATCAGGCTAAAGGCTTCGCGCGGGCCTTCACAAATGGCATCTTTAACTCCCATTCCGACGTACTGGGCAGCATCAAGACTGTTCGGGATCATATAGCCGGCAAGTACGCGGATCTCAACATTGAGACGGTCTCGGTACTGAGCAAGGGAGCGCTTTTCGAACTTCAGCCGGACTTACCCGTTAGCAAATAACTGGGAAACTATGAATCGTACAAGCTTTTACGGAGAAATCTACACGACGGATTCCGAGATTGTGCGCAGCACACTCGCCGAATGGCTTCACGCCGACGATCTCAAGACCAGGGTCAAGATCTTCGGCGAACATATCGTTTACGAGGGTGACAACATCTATGTGTTCGCGGAGAACAGCACGCAGCCAGGCCAACGGAACTTTCTTTTCCAGGGACATACGGGCGCGGGTCTGGACGAAACGAGGCAAAAGCTCGAGCAACTCCGCGATCTTTTTAAGGCGCGGAACATAAAAAGCGACTTCGACTATGTCGTAGTCAACGAATCGGGAGAAGAAATCAGCGAAGAGTTCCAAGTGCGCTAGTCCACTCAGATCCTCCTGCTAATGGCCGACCCCCTTTTGGCGCCGTAAGTCGCATGGTAGCCAATCGGCTAACCGCTTATTGTCTGCTTTCCTGACAAGGCCAGCCGTCAGCTTGTTGTGTCGAAGACCAATGCTACAGCTTCAGCATCCTCGGCCATGACACTCTTCAACAACCCGCAGCCCCCGGACCAGGTCGCCATGGAGATTAACCTCCCCGTGCAGATCCCGCGCCTGGCACTGCAGAAAATCGTGCAGTTGCGGCCCCTCCAGACCGAAGCTTCGGTAGCCTACTACGGCGAAGGTAAGAGCATTGCCGTCTATGCGCCCGATTGGCCCACAAGGCGTGCAAATGCAGCCGATTCCGCCCGAGATGGTGATACCGGCTGATCTGAGCGATTGGTGCTATCGCGCGCAGCGCAACACCATCGTGGTCGACCCGGTACTCGGGCGAATCGTCTTTCCCGCCGGTCAACTTCCGCGTCAGGGTGTCACGGTGACTTACTACTACGGCTTCAGCGCCGATATGGGGGCGGCGAGTACAAACGGCCGATACTCCAGCCGTCGCCTGACGATGTGTCGCGCTTGCAGATGCCCGATTTTCTCGACCCCGGCGTGCTGACAACGCACTTGAACTCGCAACATCAGGCGGAGCCACTTACCGGATATCTGCGCGGAGGTTTCGCTCCTTCGACCGTGCAGTTGATCGACGCATACGCCGGCGGCGCGCCTTCGAGCAATCTGATGGCCGCGCTGATTGAAGACCTTGATCGCGAGCTTTCGGATGATTGGCTTTACAGTCCCGACCGCTTCGTCGCAATCACGCTGCCAGACGAGGCTCAGCAACTCCTCGCGGTGGGGGCATCGGGTCCGCTTCTGCACCGCCTCAACCGCCTGCTGCTCGAGGCCGCGTATCCGGCGCTGATCGCGCTCAGCTTCGCGATCTATCGCGTCGGACCCGGCGCGTTCGCGACCCTCGCCGACGCGAGTCAGGTCGCCGCCGAAAGCACAGCCGTCAGTGTAGCGCCCAAGCGACGACAACCGGTGGTCGTAGGCCAACACAAAGGCCGTGATGCGACATAACGCCCGCTCTCGGAGGTTCCCTCCAAGCCCGCCGACAGGTCCTTCCCCGCGGCGAGGAGGTTCGCGATCAGTTGATCCCTTACCGCGACCCTCTAGAGGCGGCTCAGTCGGAAGGGAACTGCACCCAGTGGTCCCTCAGCTCTCTCGATGCGGTTAGGATCTCCCGAGCCCGCGCGACGATCTCACCCATCTCATCCTCGACCACGAAGACGCTCTCTCGGCTGTGCACATCGAGGACCTACGTAGTAGCTTTTCATCGGGCGGTCCTCCGTCATCGATTTTTGGGGCGCCGCTTTTGGCAACCCCGTGGCTCTGCTGCGGACCATACCGCAGTGACGCGCGGGACGGCATCGCCTTCATCGATACGTTTCGGTGGACGGTGCGATGTGGGACAACGGGCCCGCAGAGCGCAGCAAATTTCGGTAACGTGATACCTCATTCGAAAAAAAAGCCGGTTTCAGACCCTCCTCCCTACCTCCGAGCGTTTAGTGAAGGCGCGGGGTAGAACCGGCCCGCCCCGGCACCGTGGGAAGCGCTTTGCACTCCGGTTCGGGCTCGAACTCGCGTTCGCGGACCACTTGGTGTTGGTGCGATGGTAAATCGAAATCCGAAATCGAACTCCCGGTTAAATTTCCTGCTATCGAGAGAACATCATCAACGCTCCAGAGAATGACTGGACGGAGTGGCAGGCCGGATGGGTCAGCGGCGCAATTCTGATGCCGGCGAGCGCACTTCGCACCTGGTCTGCGGAATACGCCCGTACATTTCGCGCGCATCTCCCATTTCCAGCGAAGTCTCCGGCCGGTAGCGGTTTAATCAATCTCGTGGTTGAACGATGCGACGTTTCAATAATCGCCGCCATCGTGCGGCTTAGCAAACTGAAGCTGTTGATCGAAGACTAAACATCGACGTCAGACGTGGGGTTTAACTTTCTGGAATATAGAGCACTTCCCCTCCCCTTATTTCGTTAAAGGCAGATCTGCGGAAGCCCGATCGGTGGTCTGCTTTCCGGCTTTTTTTCGTCTAGCGCACCGACATAGATCTTATAATTGAACAGCACTTTGAGCACTCATTCCTGGCCTGACGGATCGGCTCTGACCACGAGTCCGCGTGGGATCGCGAATAACACTTGGGCTAAATTTGACCAACACTCGCCGCAAACTAGGGCGAAACTGCACAAATCGGAGCCAAATGTCAGCGGTCTCAATTGTTTGTTTCGTGCGACCAGTGTGGACTTTGAGTGATCTCTTCGCGCGATCATTTTGCGACGTAACTCATATTTACTCAGGTCGGATCGGAGTTTCAGCGAAAAAGGCGGCCATTCAACCTTGACAGCTCACGTCCGCAAAGGCAGGTTCGAGTCAATCCAGGACATTCGCACAGCGAGTGGCGAAGGCGAACAAAATGATAGCGCAACTAAATCACCTCATTATCCCCGTGCGCGACAAAGAAAAGTCGGCCCGTTTTCTTGCTGGTATCCTGGGGCTGGAAGTCGGACGGCAGTGGGCGCATTTCCTGCCGGTGATCACCAGCAATGGCGTCACGCTGGATTTCTCCGATAGCAGCGACTTCCGCCCACAGCATTACGCGTTTCTGGTTAGTGAGTCTGAGTTTGATGCGGCGCTCCAGCGGATCCGCGAAGCGGGCGTCGAATTCTACGCGGATTTCGACTTGGCCGGTCCCGGCGAGATCAATCATCTGTACGGCGGACGTGGGGTATATTTTCGCCATCCGAGCGGCCATCTGCTGGAGATCATCACGCAGCCGTACGGGCCAGAGCCACAAAGATGGCAACATTCCCACAGCTGAGCTTACGGCCATCGAGCACGTGAACCTTTGGAAGGTTTCACACTTCCCACGGGAATGACCGGGCCGCCATTTTTGATACGGTGCCAGCCCAAGCGGAGTGCCGTTCGGCTACCCGACTGTCTGGGTTTCCCTGTTACCTCTCCGGCTGTGGCATCGCAGCCAACCGCTTCTGTATTTCCTCGGCTGAGACATCCTCGATGTGGGTGGAGATGTCCCACAGATGCCCCGACGGATCGATCACCTGAGCGTTGCGATCGCCGTAAAACTGGTTCGCCGGCCCCCGTAACGAGGTCGCGCCTGCCGCGAGCGCCTTCTTGTAAACGGCATCGATATCTTCGACGTACACATGAATCCCCACCGGTGAGCGCGCGGGGCCGATCGTGAGCGGGCTAACGATCCCCCTCTCCGGGAATTCGTCGGCGAGCATGATCGATGCGCCGCCAATCGTAATCTCCGCGTGGCGCGCAGGGTCTCGGTGGCGCTAAACACCTTCTTGTAGAAGTCGAGCATCTCGGCCGCTTTGCGGACCACCAGGTAGGGCGAGATGACATTGGCGCCTTTGGGCACGTGGCTCACTTTTGTTGTCATAGCTGTTCTCCTCAAGTCCCGTCAGGTTGCGGGCGTTTCAGCCTTCAGTCAGCTCGACGTTAACGCGAGTCTTGCGTTTCAATGCTGCCTTTTCCACAGCCGCTCCTGTTCGCAGGCCGGCTCCTTGATCAGCGCAATTCTGTGGCGTCCAACCTCTCGAACTCGGCGGCGAGTCTCTCCGCAACAAACATCTTTAGCAGGGATTGATAAGGCACATCACGCTTGTTCCCCAGCAGCTTCAGCCTCTCAAGCATCGGTTTTGGCAGCCTCAGCGAGATCGTTTGTGACGACGGCTTCAGCCTCGGCAGAATTAGGCGCTTGCCCTTGCGCCAGTCGAAGAACTCGGTCGAATCGTGTCGGGCCCGCGCTCGGCGTCTTCACTTTTGAATTTCGGCAGTGCTTTTTTCATGTCGATCGGTAAATCCCTCGTTCCTTGCGGCTCATGTTGCGCGCCGAGATCTTATGGGTCGATAAGTGCTATGGACGCGGTTGCCAGGGATCCACTAAAGAAATCCCTAAATGTTCGAAGTCCCTAATGTTGCGTGTCACCAACGTGAGATCATGCGCCTCGGCGGTCGCGGCAACAAAGGCGTCCATCGAGCCGATCGCGTGGCCCTTACTCTCACTCCGGGCCATGACCACGCCCCAGATGCCGGCGACTTCCGGATCGACGGCCAGGATCCGGTCCTCGAATCGCAGCGGCAACTCTTGGCCTAGCCACTGCGCCAGGCGTTCGCGCCGACGCCCGGCGACCATCAGCTCGATTCCGCGACGGATCTCCGCGAACGACATCACGCTGACGAACACCCGGTCCTCATCAGCCTCGGCCAGCCAAGCAACAACATTGCGGTCCGGCTCCGGCTTCACCCATTCCGAAATCACGTTGGTGTCGAGGAGAAAGTTCACAGCTCGACGGCCCGGGGACCGTCCTTGGTCCGTTTGACCTTGAGCCCTGAGCCACGCAGCGGCGAGGCGGCGAAGAACTCGGCCAGATTGCCCGTGCGCCTGGTTTTTCGCTGCCACTCCTCGGCAGATACAACGACCACGGCTTGCTTGCCCTTGCGCGTGATGGTCTGCGGGCCATCCCTCAACGCGCGGTCAATCATCTCGCTGAATCGCGCTTTGGCCTCGGCCACCGGCCATGTCGCACGATCACCGGCATGAGACTTCATGGTCAACTTGGTCATGCTAGTCATCTTAGAGGGGGATTGATGCAAACGCAAACCGTGGGCCGAACTTCCGCGAGCAACAAGCGGAACTTAAAAATCTGTTTGACGCCCGCCATCATGTTCCCGCTGGTATATATCATCGAAGACCAGTTTCAGTTGAGGTTGCTCCACCAATTCCGCTGGAATAGGCGGCGGCGCTGTATTGTCGGCGCAAGACGCGATCCAATCGGCCGGGTTCCGTCATAGTCGACGGCCTGAGAATCGTAGCGGCCGGCCTTCGGCGTACGTATCTTTCCAACGTGCGACGGCGCGGGCAGCAAAGGTCAGTCCGGGATTTCCGTCTTCCAAGTGGACTACCAATTGTATAGGGTGCTTGAGATGCCTTTGATAGGCGCGGTTTGGAGGGATCGGTGCGGTGTGGAGGTAGATCCGATGCAAGGTGAACCCTTTCAGCCCGCGTTCAATGGCAGGTTGAGGTGGACTTCCAGGGGCCAAGAGCGTCTCTTCGGACGCCGGCTTGCTTCTGGTGGAAGAGTTGAACGGCCGGCTTCCGCGCGCTCATCGATCGAGACCTGGCCGGCGCGCTAGCTATGGCACAACGGGCTGCTGAGATCGCGAGAGTGATTCCGATCGCGAGGGCCTCCGGCCTGAGCGATCCGGGTACAATTTCAATGATGAGAACTCCGCCTGTAAATCCTTTCGATCCGAATCGCTGCATAGGGACGATCTGCGAGGTTGATCAAACCGCAGCGCGGATGATCCTTTCGGACGCCGCCTCGGATTCGGCCGAGGTGGGCCGGTTTGTCGTGATCGAATGCGGCGAGTTCCTGCTGTTCGCCCGTATCACGAGCGTGACAAATCAACCCGGGTCCAACCAGGGATCAAAAACGCACGGCACAAGTGTGATCGAGCTGTTGACGACGGTGACCCCGGATGGCGTAGGCGTCAATC
>WNFE01002531.1_pt1 | contig 13502 bp, 11 predicted proteins | sample 5400451 | NCBI WGS metagenome assembly WNFE01 (sample SAMN13153344, study PRJNA577476) | soil metagenome | isolation source: 200 cm saprolite under Douglas fir tree site 2 hole 2 | place: USA:California | collected 2015-04-18 | reverse complement strand
ACAAGGTCAAGATAGCCCCGGTCGTCTCCGTAAAGGGGATGTTCGAGAAAGGCTACCCGTTTTCCGTCCGGGGAAATCCGTGGATGGCTGATATAGCCATTCGTTTTGAACAGAACCTTGCCAATGGGATATTCGAGTTGCTGCGGTCCACCCGCGCTGCGTACAACGGCAAATTGCTTGCCGTCGCGGCTGATGTCTGCATCCCAGACGTCTTCCAAAATTTCGCGTGGCGCGCCACCACTCTCCGAAACGCGCGCCAGCGTCCCAGACTGCATCCAGTTCGACTCGGGGCTTCGCCGGACGTTCGTTAGCAACGCGATATCGCCTGCAGATGAAACGCCGACCACCATAGCGTTCTTCAGACCGAGTGACCTCGCATTGTGATCGCCGATGCGAGAGCTGAAGACCTCGTACGGTCGTCCCTCCCAGGCGGCGCTGTAAATAACGTTTTGCCCATCAAGGGCGAAACGCGCGCCCCGGATGATGCCACGCTGGAAGGTTAGTCGCTCAAACTTGGGCTGCTTGTTGCTGCCATTGCGCGTTCCCGCAAAATAGGCTCCGGCGAGGGCTGCGATTCCACAAAGTGTGGCCAGTGCAGCGGTTAATGGCTTGTGGCGCGAGGCGACGAGCTTCACTTGCGGCGCGGATGTATGCGAGGTTCCGCTCAGCGCCTCCAGGGCGAATGCTAAGTCCTTGGCCGACTGGAAACGCTGCTCGGGCGATTTCTCCAGACAACGACGCACTATTCGCTCCAACGCGGGAGAGATTGGATGCTGTGCGTCTGTCAACTCGGGCGGGTCATCCTTCAGCACAGCAGTCATCGTTTCGGCGGACGTATCACGACGAAAGGCACGATGCCCGGACAGCATTTCGTACAAAACTGCGCCGAAGGCGAAGATGTCTGTCCGCGAGTCGACGGACTCCCCGCGAACCTGTTCGGGAGCCATATAGCTGGCCGTTCCCATCACCACACCGGCAGCGGTTCGCGCGCCAGTGAGCGTAGCTCCGTCCGAATCAGGACCCAAGGCGCCAGTCTTCTGCATCGCCTTCGCCAGCCCGAAGTCGAGAATCTTTACGCGTCCGTCCCTGGTCAGGAAAAGATTCTCGGGCTTGAGGTCACGATGAACGATCTCTTTGGCATGAGCGATTGCGAGGCCTTGCGCGATCTGCACGCCGTAATCGATCGCTTTACGCTGCGGGAGTGCGCCACGGTCCAGCACGGCGCGCAGGCTCTCCCCTTCGAGCAGTTCCGAAACCAAATAAGGCGAACCATTGTGCTGGCCCACATCGTGAATGGCAAGAATGTTGGGATGATTGAATGCCGCGACGGCCCGCGATTCCTGCTCGAAGCGGTGCAGGCGCTCGTGGTCAAGGGCGAAAGATTCCGGAAGAATCTTCAGCGCCACATCTCGCCCCAGGCGGGTGTCGTGGGCGCGGTACACTTCTCCCATCCCGCCAGCGCCCAGCGGCCCCACAATCTCATATGGCCCCAATCTTGTACCTGAAACGAGAGGCATGATTGGGCGCGATTATACCGCTTGGAAACCCTTACGAGGCAACTCTCCAGTCGAGTTCACGAACGTATCACGGGAGATGCGGAAGTTATTCCAATAAACTCGATTGCACCATTACTTCCGGCTTGCCGACTACTCGCCCGCAACTTACTTGTTCCGCTCTTGCAACACAGGAATGGTCGAAGCGCACCGACTTCAGGTTACAGCGCTATTGGGGTGCCTTTACGACCAGATAGAGGATTTCGTTCCCATCTATTTTGCTGATCCAGTGAGGAACGCCTGCCGGAATGCGCACAAAGTCACCTGGGGCAATGTGCCTCTCTTCTCCGCCTGTAATGCTGGGCCCACGAAATTCGTCGGTTTCTGTTTCAGTGGACTGCGAGAGTGATCCTCCCGTGACAAGCGTTCCTTCTCCTCGGATTACGTACCACATGTCGACGAGTTGCTTGTGAACTTCTGCGCGATATGGTTTTGTCCGGCGCATGACGCTCGCACCTCCCTTAGCGGCGCTGTACTCGTTCAGGTCAACGCGGAATGTGCTGGGGCCAACCTCGGGGACTTTGTGGATTTCAGAGTCTAGCTGCTTGGCTGAGAAGAAAATCACTTTCGAGTCGGCTTGCGCCGGAGAACCTTTTGGTGCCGTCATGCCGTGGGCTGTGTCTTGGGCCGAGACGATTTGCCAGCGTTCGCTGCACTTGACCCACGCTGCAAAAGCGCTGACCACCACCAGCGTTGGCACCGCAAAGCGTCTCAGATACTTTGGCATGTTTAAATCCTCCCTTGTGCCCCGTCAGGCGCTGAAGTTATGGTTGCTCCGAGCCCTCACATAGGCTCGGGGGACAACCGCTTGGGAACTGCAATCGCGCATGCTAGCACGTATGGCCTGGATAACGGGCTATGCGGAAGTTATGCCAGTAAACCCGACCGCACCATTACTTCCGGCTTGCCGACGATACACTCGGAGCGTACCGGGCCGATGATGCCACTACCACATGTGGCACATTGAAGAGCCGGGTGAGGAGTGTTGATTGGGCGCAGCCTGGTGTGTTCAGATTAATCGGCGGTTAGGGTACGGAAGAAGGGTTTTCACAACAGCCTTGAGTGAGTGGTGATATAAGCATTTGCCGCTATTTGAACGTCAGGAGAGTAAGCTGGCGGCTGGCCACGCCACCGCAAAATCGTGCCAAAAGGTCAAGGATGCCGTGCGTTCGCTCGAAGATATCCAGGTCAGTGACCTGATGAAAATGCTCAGCGAACTCAAAGGATGACGGTCGCAAGCTCGACGAGGAAGGAACTGATGACTACGATCAGTGTTCACCTTATGGGCCTGCTGCCCGCGCGGCCTTGACGCGTATCAGCCACCTCGACCTGTAGTCTGTTACACGTACATGAAACCGAAATGCCGGACGAAGGTTTCCAGTTATAATCACGCCACTTAGGCGGAGAACGAAGTGTGATGAAGTGCCCATCCTGCGCGTTCGAGATTTCGGGGAGTAATCGCTATTGCCCTTCCTGCGGAAGAGAATTAGTCCGCAAGACGCCTTCTAGCCCTTTCTCGTCGCCTACCACCGACGAGCTACAGACCTTCACTTCGCTCCCGGTCCCTATTCTGCAGGCGCGATTCGTGCCTGGCATGTTGCTTGCGGACCGCTATCGCATCGTTGCCCCAGTGGGACACGGGGGCATGGGTGAGGTTTATCGCGCAGAAGACCTGCGGCTCGGCCAGACCGTCGCTCTGAAATTCTTGCCGAAGCGCAACTCTCAAGACGCTTCCGCTTGGGAGCAGATTCACGGCGAGGTCCGCATTGCCCGGCAAATTTCTCATCCGAACGTCTGTCGCGTCTTTGACATTGAGGAGAGTCCCGACGGACCTTTCATCGCCATGGAATTCATCGATGGCGAAGACCTGAAATCGCTCTTGACGCGCATCGGGCGGTTGCCGGTGGACAAAGGCCTGCAATTCGCCAATCAGATATGCGCCGGTTTGGCCGCTGCTCACGAACTCGGCATCGTCCACCGCGATCTCAAGCCCGCCAATATCATGCTCGATGGCCGCGGCCGCATCAGAATCACGGACTTTGGTCTTGCGGCGCTGGTTCTTGGACTTCGCAAGAACGAGATGGGTGCCGGGACCCCTGCTTACATGGCGCCGGAGCAAATTACGGGCAAGCAGGTCACGCACCGCGCCGACATCTTCTGTGCGGGGCTTGTGATCTACGAATTACTCAGCGGCAAGCCAGCTTTTCCTTCCTCGACGTCCTCTGATCTCGAGCGGCGCCTCACTACGCCCCCCGTGAGGCTTTCAAAGCTTGTCAAAGGCCTTGACCCGGAAGTAGAGCGCATCATCGCCCGCTGTCTCGAACAGAATCCTGCCTCTCGTCCAGCCTCGATTATGGAGGTCGCTGCCGCCCTCCCCGGCCACGACCCCTTACGCGCCGCCGTTGCCTTGGGCGAGACGCCCTCACCGGAAATCGTCGCTGCCGCCGGAGAGTCTGTCTCTATGTCGCTCGCCGCCTCTTCTGCTCTGCTTGCTGCCATTCTTCTCGGCATCGGCGCAGCGGCGTTCTTGGCCCGTTACTCCAATGTCCTTAGCGCCATACGGGGCGGAAAGGTTCCGGAAGCTCTGGCGGAGCGCGCGCAACAAGTGATTGCTCGTGCCGGGTACAGCGGCGAAAACGTCGCCGACAGCGCGTCCTGGTTAGAGGGAAATTACGAGAACCTCGCGAAGCTTCCTCGCGGGTCACCCGAAGGCATCCGTTTTGTTTACCGCCGCAGCCCGCAACTGATGATCCCCCGCGATATGCTTTCGGAGATCAACAGCACCGATCCGTCCGGCGACCTGCCGGGAATGCTTCGTGTGGCACTCGATGCTCGTGGGCGTCTCAGGGAATTCCGTGCCGTGCCTGATCCGGCCCACGAGCAAAGTTCACCGCCTCCAGACTGGTCAGGGCTCCTGGTCGAAGCAGGTTTTCCTTCGGCGCAAACAGTGGCGCCGGACCCTGACGTCCTTCCAACTTCTCCCTTCGATATTCGTCAGGACTGGCAAGGCTCGGACGAAGGCCAGACTTTTGCCATCACCGCTGCTTCTTACAAAGGCAAAGCCGTATTCTTCAAGGCCGCTCCTTTGACTTCAAAACAGCGAGCCCAAAAGCGGTCCGCGGAAGGATTCTCCGGAATCATGTTCGTGCTCGCAGTCTTTGTTTGCGGGACGGGCGGCTGCTTTCTTGCCCGAAGGAACCTCCGGCGCGACCGCGGGGACCGTCGGGGCGCGTTCCGGGTTGCAGGCTTCATTTTTCTTGCCCAGATCCTCGCCTGGGTGCCGTCGGCGCACTTTGTCCCAGCCCCAGTCGACGAATACGTAGGTTTCATCGGGGGTGTTGGTAACGCCATGTACGTGGCCGGATTCATGTGGATTCTCTACCTGGCGGTGGAACCCTACGTGCGCCGCCTCTGGCCGGAAATGCTTATCTCCTGGATGCGCATTCTCTCGGGCAGCTTTCGCGACTCCAGGGTCGCCCGTGACGTTTTAATGGGCTCGGTCGGCGGCGTGGCCATGGCCTTGGTTCTAAACGGCGTCAATGCTCTGCCCACATGGTTCTCCATCCCCAATGTCTCTCCGGTTGTTCCGAGTTCGCTTGTCTTGCATGGTTCCGCCGGCATGCTCGCGGCTCTCGGATGGCATTCCAGTCAGGCCGTGCAGTGGGCCCTGGCCGTGATCTCTTTCTTGCTCATCGCGCGCGTCCTTCTGCGCAGAGATTGGCCGGCGGCCGGTGTGGCGGGCGCCTGCCTCGGCATGGTGGTGCTCCCCGCTGACAATTTCCTGATCGCCGTGCCCGCCGCGATGGTTTGCTCAGCAATCGTCTACTTCATTTTGTTCCGCTTCGGGCTGTTGTCCGTCGCCGTCATTCTGTTCTTCTATTTTGTCCTCCGGCGTTGGCCCATCACTCTGGATTTTTCTCAGTGGTTCATTTGGCGCTCCGTGTTTTCAATGGCCTTGCTCGTTGCAATTGCGGTCGCCGCATTCCTGGCCGTCAATTCAGGGCGAATCTTCTCCCTTGAGCCTACGCTGGAAGACTGAGAAGGACCTATGACATCACTGGACCCGAAAATCATCATGCGCGAGAAAGGCATTGAGACCGCCAACCCCATCCACCCGGCTTCGTGGTTCAGGCATACGCGATTGCAGATCTATTATCGCAGGCACGTTCTCGAGCGGATGACGGGCTACCCGGAAGTTAACGACGGAGCCTTCCAACTTCCGGATTGCCGACCACTCGTCCGGAACTGTCGGTCATCTTCCCTCACCGATGTTTTTGGACGGCGTCTACGTCCTTATAGGCATTGCCTTTGGAAAATACCGGGTTATCGATCGTTCCGACGATCCGAAACGGAAACTGCAACTTGCCGTCCTTTAACGTGGCTCCAGACAGCCGCGCGACGGTGTTGGTGAAGAAGCTCTCCTTGGTTGTAATCTCCGCTAACCCGCGATAGTTCAACTGGTCAGAACCTGAGACGCTGACGCTGCCCGAGCCATCCACATCGACGCCGTAGCCGTCGATGTCTATAACGCGACTCGAAATTCGCTGATTGTCCAGTTCCAGGTCGGTGGTTATCAAGTTAAACGCGGAAGGGTCATTCTTCGCCGGGCCGAGATCATTGAAGTGCGCCAGTTTCATCAAATTGGCGTTGAGCTTGAGACTCGGCACCTGGCCGTTGCGCACCGTCACGTGTCCGGCTCCATGTATTCCCGCCAGCGGGCGGAGCGAGTGCATGATTTCTCCCGCTAATTTTACGTCCCCTTCCATCTTCCCGGTCATCTTTCCACCGCCGTTTGGAAAGGCCGCCAGGAGCTGGGCCACATTGATTCCGTTCAGTCGCGCATTGGTCTTGAACTTCACGTTTTTCCCCAACAAGTCAAAGGTGAGGTCACCCGCAGCACTCCCGCCATAGAGTTCCGCTTTAACCTCCGTGAAAAAAACGTGCCTCGCCTCTAGCCGCAATTTGGATTCCAGATTTCTTGCCTCGACCGAGCCGAAGCGCAGAAGACCCGCCTTCACTGTACCCTGGCCATCCGTCGAAGCCGACGCTGGATTGATAATTCCCATCAGGTTCACCTGTTCCAGCTCGCAGGAAATCTGGTGGGCTTCGAAAAAGATGGGGCCTGCTGCGTCGGATGGCAATAGATTCGACGCGATCAATTGCCCTCGCTTAATTTGTACCCTCGAAATCACTCCGAGAGGAAAAGTATTCTGCGAAGCCTGCGCTTGTGGATTCTCGAAATTCCACGGGCCGTCGGGATCCGAAGTCATATTCAGGACCGGGTCCACAAGGACGAGCGACCTGATGACCACCTGACGGTGCAGGAGCGCACCAACGCTAAGTTCAGCATCAATCCGCGCCACCTGGACGACATAACCGCGCGGAAATATGGGAGGGTTCTTCACGCCGAAATCATCAATGTGAATGGATAGCGGGAAAAAGGTGAGTGCCAGTCGACCGATTTCAACCTGCTTTCCAGTTTTCTCCTGGAGAAAGGAGATCACCTGGGGCCTGTAGCGATCTACTTTAACAAGTGCTGGTCCAACGAAAATAAGCGCGAGCAAGAGCAAACCGGCAATTCCAACAACGATCAGACCGGTTCTGCGTCGGATGGCCATAACGACCTCCAGAGTACAGTTGTTTTTGGTGTGACGAGGAGGGCTGCAAGCTGCTCGCCATTCCACTACCCTTCAGGTCGAGTACTTTCGACCGTTCTTGTTGGATGAGAACTGATCCTCAGGAGAGGCTATCTATCCAGACATGCCTTGCGCGAGTAACGTTTTGTTCGCTGTCCTTAACACTTGCGCGGGCCATGGATATCCAGCTGAAGAGGATGAACTGGCCAACACCACAGTCCTTTTTCTGCAAGTCAATCCTAGGCACCGCCAAGAAGCCTGTCTGTTCACTTGTAAACAGCCTCGCAGTCTGTTTGCGTGGAGATTATCCGTCATGTCTGAAGAGTTCTAGTCCCGAGATGTGATCGGCCTTGTCACCTTGGCGATTGTCCCGAGTCACTGCGTATCCGGAAATGACCTGTTACGGAAGAGCGCGACGATTCGGCGGGTGAAAGCACCCTCAATCCATTCGCTGCTGTACAGCGCGAGGAACCGTGACAAAATAATCCGGCGTGAAACTCCTGCCTAAACTTCTGTGGTTCCTGCTCGCGCTCTTCGCTCTTGAGAACGCGCTAGGGGCTCTTCGTTACCTGCTGCCGCACGTGCCCTTTCCCGTGGAAATGGACAACTTCACCCATCGGCGCATCGCGCTTTCACTGCACGCCTTGGGTGGCGCGATCGCCCTGCTGGCGGGTCCGTTGCAGTTTGTCCCTCGCTTCCGGGAAAGCAACTGGAATCGGCATCGCCTCTTGGGATGGATTTACTGCGGCGCCGTCTTGTTTGGCTGGTGCGCTTCACTGTGGATCGCGCCGCATGCGCAGACCGGTTGGATCGCTTCCGCGGGATTTCTCGCGCTCGGCGCGGCTTGGATTGTAGCCACCGGGCTCGCTGTGAGGTTCATTTTGCGAGGCGATGCGATCAGGCACCGGCGCTGGATGATTCGCAGCTTCGCCCTCACCGCCGCCGCCATCACTTTGCGAATGTACCTGCCTCTTATTTTCGTGTTCCATTGGCCTTTTTCGATCGCTTACCCCGCCATCGCGTGGCTCTGCTGGATCCCCAACGCCCTCGCCGTCGAGGTGTACCTGCGCTTCGTGCCAGCGCCTTCGCGCCTGACCCTGCCAGCCAACCTGGCCGGCACTTCCCCACAACTTCCCTAGGCGGGTGGAACACCCTTAGCACAGCCGCCGGGTGCCGCAGCCTTCGCTTTAAAGCGCGTTTTTTGCGCTCCGGATGTATTTGCGGAGGCTGCCGGTTTTGACTTGTCCCCGCTGTTCCTTTCTCTTGACAGACTGCCGCTTCTCTGATACTCTATGGATTAGATACCTTTGTCGCTAATCCTGTAGCCAGGTCCAGCGTCCATCCCCACTGCAAAACAGACAAAACACTTGCACAATTTTGGTGCAATGTAAGTCCCTTTAGAATCAACACTTGCGTAAGCGTCCAAAAGTGTTGATTCTAATAAGCTTACTAGAAAGCTAAACTATTTAGAATCAACACTTACAAAAAACAGGGGGGAGGGGGCTCTTCCGGCTCGCAGCGCTTCAATGCGAGCGTCTAGAAAGCAGGATCTCCGTCCTTTAGAATCATTCGATTACAAAATTGCCACATTTCTACGTTCTTTAGTTTGATATTCATCCATCTATGCCGGGGGTGGGGGGTGTCGGGCATACCGTTTCTAAAGTCTTACTTGAAGTACGCCGCGAACCTTTAGATAGACAAGAGTTTGCAGGCAGCTTCTAGCAAATCTGACCAAGGTTGTCTCCGGCTCTGCCACGAGTCACCAGTCACGAGTCACCAATCACTTTGTTTCCAGCGGCTGCAGCTTCGCATTCACCAGAAACGGGTCATCAAATTCCGTCATCTCGCCCCACCCTTTGCCCAGCGCCGGCAGCAGCCGCGCCGAGAGCGGCTTGTGCCACTTCACCGCCAGGCTGGCCATGTCGCCGATGATGAGCGAAAGCTGCTGCGCGCTGATATCGCCTGGCAGAGGAACCGTGTCGAGTCCCGTGCCGCACACCGCGGAATAACTCAGCAACGCATCGATGGAAATGCGCCCTTCGGTCCACCGTTGCGCCAGCCGCGTATCTTCCAGGATCGGCAGCATCAAGCCCGTGTAGCCCGTTTGTTTGACCTTGACGTTTTGGATCGCCGCCGTAATCGTCGCGGCCGCCGTCAGCGTGCCGTTCAGGCCCACGGGCTTTGTCGTCAAATTCTCGATGGCCGCGCCGATCGAAATGTCTCCCGACGGCGCGGGCGAAAGATCGATGCCCATGTACGTCCAGCCGGTATCCATATCGACTCGCCCCGCGTGCCGTTCGATGTCGAACGCGCTGTTCGCCAGCGAATCCGTCAGCCGCTGCTTGGCCGTCGCCAGGTCCGGCGCATCCTTGAATGCCGCCGCCACCACGTTCGCCGATTCCAGCGCGATCGCGAATTGATGTCCGAATCCGGTGTGGTACGCCGCCGGAAAAAATGGCGTCAGCGGCGGCACCATCGCAATCGCCGCGAAATGGAAATTGCCCTGGCTGTGCAGCGTCGATTCCTCCAGCTTTTTCATCACGCGCGCCGCCGCGCCCACGGCTTTCCAGTTCACGCCATCCTCGCCCGCAACGGCGAGGCTCGCGTTCAACGATTTTGTATTGCTCAAGATTTCCGCAAGCAGGTCCGCTTGCGCTTCGCTGTCGCCCGGATTCAGCATCGCCGGTCCGATCGACGCGGCGAATTTTTCCTTCACCGCCAGCGCGTCGTATTCCTTGAAGAACGCCACGGCCTGTTGCGTCGTCAATCCTTTCGTGTACTCCGGGAACGGCTGTGTCGCGATCCGGATCGTCTGCACCTGGTACCCGCGCGATTCAAAAACCGTCTGCGCGCGCTTCAGCATCTTCAACGCGTCCGCCACCTGCTCCTTGTACTGCGCCCGGTCCAGATTGATAAACGCCGTAATCGCCCGTATCTTCGGCTTGTCCGGCGGAGCTGCGGTCTTTTGCTGCGCGCAAACAATTCCGCAGTTGCAAGCCGAAATCGTGAGCATTGTCGCGAGCAAATAACGGAGAGATCGAATTAATATGAAGGCAAGTGGACGCATGGGCCGATGCTCCTTGTAGGGGCGCAGCATGCTGCGCCCTTTAGCATACAAGATTCGCCTAAATCCCTGCGTGGTTGGATTTCAAATTTGGAGACTAGCTGCTTTAGTGTTTCGCCAGTGATTTTCACCAGTCACCAGTCGAGTCACGTCGTACTTCTACACAAACGCGGCGATGCCGGTAATCCGCTCGCCGATCACCAGCTTGTGAATGTCGTTCGTGCCTTCGTAGGTGAACACGCTCTCGAGATTGTTCATGTGCCGCATGATGCAGTAATCGTCCACGATGCCGTTCGCGCCGAGAATGTCGCGCGCCTTGCGCGCGGTATCCAGCGCAATCGCCACGTTGTTCATTTTCAACATCGAAATGTGCGACGGATCCACCTTGCCGTTATCCTTCAATCGGCCCACGTGCAGCGCGAGCAATTGTCCCTTCACAATCTCCGTGATCATCCACGCCAGTTTTTCCTGCACCAGTTGATGCGAAGCGATGGGCTTGTTGGCAAACTGCTTGCGCGTTTTCGCATATTGCAGCGCCGTGTCGTAACACGCCATCGCCGCCCCCAGCGCGCCCCAGCCGATGCCGTACCGCGCCTGATTCAAACAACTCAGCGGCCCCTTCAATCCGACGACGCCCGGCAAAAGATTTTCTTCCGGAATTTCGCAATCGGTGAACGCCAGTCCCGACGTCACCGAAGCGCGCAGCGACCATTTTCCGTGAACGTCCCAGGTCTTGAATCCCGGCGCGCCTTTTTCGACGAGAAATCCGCGGACCCTGTCGTCCTCGCCCTTGGCCCACACGACCGCGACGTCCGCGATCGATCCGCTGGTGATCCACATCTTCTCGCCGTTCAGAATATATTTGTTGCCCTTCTTCACCGCGCGCGTCAGCATCCCGCCCGGATTCGATCCAAACTGCGGCTCCGTCAAACCAAAACAGCCGATCGCTTTTCCTTGCTGCAAGATCGGCAGCCATCTATTTTTCTGCGCGTCGCTCCCATACGAAAGAATCGGATACATCACCAGCGCGCCCTGCACCGAAACAAAACTTCGCAATCCGGAATCGCCGCGCTCCAGTTCCTGCGTCATCAATCCGTACGCGACGTTGGACATTCCCGCGCAGCCGTAGCCGTGCAGGTTCGCGCCAAAAAATCCCAGCTCGCCAAGTTGCGGAACCAAATGTTTCGGAAAAGTCGCTTCGCGGCTGTGCTTTTCGATGATGGGAATAATTTCGTTTTCGACGAATTGCCGCGCCGTCTGCCGCACCAGTTTTTCTTCGTCGTTCAACTGCGAATCAAAATCGATAAAATCGACGCCGCCGTATCCCGCCATACTTCTCTCCTCGTTTCTGGCGGCCGCAAAGCGGCCGACGCGCGCAGAAATAATGGCGCGCTTTGCCTTCGGCCACTCGTAATGGGTTCGCCGGAAAATGATCTGCTGCGGGCGCCGTTCCCAGAGTGCGTCCCGTTCGGCCGCAATTCTGACACGGCGATTGTAGCAAGCCCGCGAAAGGGGCAGCAACAAACTGTGCCCGCGACTGGAAACGTGCTCCGCGGATGAGTGCAATAGCGATTTTCCATAGTTGCGGATTCCGCTGTGCACCACTCGACTTGTTACGTTTTTACCCACCGGGCCCGAAGTCTCAACTACGACTCTCCTGTGTATGTCTTTAAAGGTCATAGGTTCAATAGTTTACGGAACTTCGAAGGTTGGTCTCCCAAGTGCACCTTCCTGAAGTGCAACGAAACTGAAGTGCGTTTCGCAGGGCGCCAGAAAGACACCTGCGGGGGAAAGAGCCTTGTTTACTGATTCCAAGAATTCTCCGAAGCAAAAGAGCCGGATGCGCGGATTCACCATGCTGGAGCTCGTTGTCGTGGTGGCCGTGATCATGGTCGTCACTGCCGTGAGCATGCCCTCTTTCTTGCAGGCCGTTCGCATTTACCGGCTGAATGATGCTGCTACGCAGGTCGCAGGCGTGCTGAAATTCACCCGTTACGAAGCTATCCGGCTAAACGTTCCTGCCGTGAACCCACAGAGAGCCAGGACTCTTGTGGCGGCGGCTGGCACGTACGTCTACACAGATTCCAACAATAGCAACTCGGTGCAAAATACGGAAAAACAAGTCCTCTTCTCCGGGAATGTCAATTTGGTTGCCGCCGGTCTTCCCCCCGGGGGCCTGGCTGCTGCGGTAGGTGTTGCAGGCTTGACGACCGTGCCGGTCACGGGTGGCTTAATTTCTTTCGACCACCGGGGGGCGGTCACACCACCACCAGCGGTGTACGTGCTTTACATTGGAAACGTTGCATTTCCGGATCTGGGCTATCGGGCCGTGGTCCTGCTTCCATCGGGGTCGGTACAGGTATGGACAAGTGCGAGCGGCAATTGGCAGCAGATCAACTAGCGGAGACGAAAAGGATACGTATGCAACCGAAACCTAGCAAGACACGCTGCAAACAGAGCGGCTTCACGATGATCGAGATGCTGATCGCCACGGTTGTGTTCGTGGTGGGTCTCGTGGCGGTGGCGCAACTCGTGCCGCTTTCGATCCGTTTGAATGGAGCCAATCGCAACGACTCCACCGCTCTGGTGTTCGCCCAGCGTGAATTGGATGAGATGGCCGATCAGCCCATCACCGCAACGACTTTTAGCGACCCTCAAGGGGTTCTCTGCCCTCCAGCTACCCTCTGCAACCTTGGGAATGCCGCTACGCCGAAAGTGCCTGTCGGCAGCCCGGTGGTGATGCTCAACAACAGTGTGCCGATGATCGACTTCACGGCGGCGGCTGTTGCGAACTATAGCTTCAACTATGCGGATCCCAACGATCCTTTCGGACTGTCCTACGATGTTCGCTGGGCGGTCATCACATACGCCAACGCTGGAAATGCAACCGGGAAGCGTTTCATCGTTGGCGTACGCCGGCGCGGCGGCAATGCACCCTTTTTGCCCGTGACTCTGGACACCATGGTGGAAAAATGAAGCTCACGCACAAGCAGGCACAGCAAACGGGTTTTACGCTGATTGAATTGATGATTTCGGTCGCTATTTTTATCGCCATCAGCGGGGCCATCTTCGGCTTGCTGGGGCAATCACAGAAATCATTTCGGACCGAGTCGCAGCTTCTTAGCTCTTTTCAAGAAGCCCGGCTCGGATTGGATCAGATCGTTCGTGATGCCAATGCTTCCGGCTATCCACCACGGAATCATTTCGACGTACCTCCCGCCGCGAATCAATATACCGCCGGGCCGCTTG
>WNFE01002530.1_pt1 | contig 13506 bp, 8 predicted proteins | sample 5400451 | NCBI WGS metagenome assembly WNFE01 (sample SAMN13153344, study PRJNA577476) | soil metagenome | isolation source: 200 cm saprolite under Douglas fir tree site 2 hole 2 | place: USA:California | collected 2015-04-18 | reverse complement strand
CATATCACCCTGGAGAACGCGACCTTGCAACTAGAGCGTGTCGCTCCTGCCTGGGCTGAAGCGACGAAACGTGACCCGGCAACCATACGCACAGAAATCACTCGCCTCTTGCAGGAGCACGCGGCGGCGCCCTTCGGTGGGCTTGCCGGGGAAAAGCTGATCAACGTCCTGGAAGTCAATCTAGCCCTCCGCACGCAGTACGGAGCGCCCCGGTAAGCCGGGGTAGTGAGGGCATACGCAGTATGGAAACTACGATTCGAACCATGCAAGACGAGCTGGATGCCTTACTTGAAGAAGGCTTCAAGCTTTTTACCGGGCATATCCCGGCCAGTGATCATGCCCATACCCTCAGCTTCCTGAAAAAGCATGCGGCTTACCAGGTGTGGTATGCCAAGGCGCTCCGCGTCATCAGACAACTCTATCCAGAGCTCTCTGAAGAGTTTCAAGCACACTACAGAGCCATGTTCCCCTTGCCACGTGTGGCGCCCTACCTGGCATGGTATACGAAAGCTCTGCGCCTCATGCGCACCCTGACTTTCCAGCGTTCTCACGATGCCGCAGACCAGGGGAAGGCTGGGAAAGATGGCAACAGGCCGGCGTCCTATGCGGCGCTACACGATGCTGGTATGGGGATGACTCTCACGGAGAACGGTGCAATGATACCGAGTGCGCACCTGACGTTTCTGGCGCACTTCCACCAACAACTGTGTATCCTCCACGCCGTGAGCAATGGTCTGGAGTCTGTGCTCGCCGATATGCAAGGCGCGCTCTACCGTGAAGTGGGTGAGCACGTCCTGGCAGCCGCCTACGAACTCTTCCGGCACGGCCAGGGCCGTGCTGCTGGGACATTAGTAGGGGTCCTCTTAGAAATCCATCTGGCGAAAGTCGCCACCAAATACAGAGTGCCTCACTGTACCAACGCATCCGGCATCATACCGCTCAATGAGGCGCTCAAGCGCGGTGGTATTTATGACGCGGAGGTATGGCGCCTAATCCAACGCTTAGGAGCCCTACGGCATACGTGTGTGGATGCTTCCGTGCGTGACCCCACAGTCGACGAGCTCACAACATTATTCCAAGGGGTGGAAACCATCCGCAAAACGGTACGGTAAAAGGCACAGGGGACAGGAACAGCCAGCCTGGCTCCGCCCGGCCCTAGTAGCTCTGGGGGCGATCCATGTGTGCACAACCGCTTCATGTGTTAGTTGTCGATGACGAACCGCAAATACGGCGCTGGCTGCAGACCGGCCTGAAGGCACACGGCTATCAGGTGATCGAAGCCAGCAATGGCCAGGACGCCCTTATCCGGACGACAACGGCGCAGCCGGACGTGATCCTGCTCGATCTGGACTTGCCAGATCTGCATGGGCTCGAAGTCATTCGACGCATCCGTGAAGGCTCCACGGTGCCCATTATCGTGGTCTCTGTCCGCAGAGGGGACCGGGAGAAGATTGCTGCTCTGGATGGTGGAGCCGATGATTATGTCACCAAGCCCTTTAGTATGGAGGAATTGCTGGCCCGTATCCGGGCGACCATACGTCACCGCCTCCACGCCACAGTCAAGGAGCCGGTCTTTCGCTCGGCTGCGTTGACCGTGGATCTCGGCAGACGGATCGTCTTGATAGGGCAAGTTGAGGTCAAGCTCACGCCCACGCAGTATGAGTTGCTGCACGTCCTTGTCCTCCATGCCGGTCATGTGGTCACACACCATGACTTGTTGTGCGTGGTGTGGGGCCCGGATGCCGTGCGCGCCACGCCATGCCTACGGGTGCACATCAGTCAACTCCGTCAGAAACTTGAGCCTAATCGAGCCCGGCCCCAGTATCTCCTCACGGAGCCGGGCGTAGGGTATCGGCTGAGAGCGGGAGATGCCTAGACCATCAAAAGTTGGGACCAGGCCACATCATCAGATCTCTCGCAGGCGGCGCTCAGCCACTGCGCGGACTCGCGTCTGGATATGGGGGTGCTGCCTGAGCAGCGTCTCGAAGTCTTGACGATGCATTGCAGCCAGTTCGGTATCGACCACTGCCCGCAGGGTGACGCTCCGCGGCCCACCGAAAAGCAACGACAGCTCGCCAAAGAAATCTCCCACCCCGAGGTGCGGCCGCGTAGCCACGTCGACTTCGATCTCACCCTTCAGCACCAGGAAGAAGGTATCGCCAGCCGCGCCCGCCTCGACCACAGTTGCGCCAGCGACCCACTGCCGCACCTGCACGCTCTGGACCACCTCTGACAGGGCGGCCGGCGGCAGGTCTGCGAAGAGTGGCACCTGGGCTAGCAGATCGTACAGGGTCTCGGCAGCCATTGCGGCACGCCTCGGGCGGCCCTGGCTCTGCGCGGTACGCTCCTGGGCCAGCCGATTCACCCGCTCACGTAGCACTGGATACTCGGCAGCCACTCGACCGAACAGGTCGCGGGTGATTTCCGCCAGCTCTGACGCCACCACGGCCACCACCGTGGCCGTTCGCGGACTGCCGCTGAGTAACGCTATTTCTCCTATACACGCTCCGGCGAAGAGACGAGGTCGACCCTGGTCCTCACCCACGAGGGTCATCTGGACTTCTAGCAGGCCACTCAGGACAACGTACAGCGAGTCACCCTTCTCCCCTTCCCGTACTACCGCCTCCCCGGCTGTGTGGCGTTGGCGCCGTGCCCCCTCCGCAAGCTGCGTCAACGCCGCCTCCGGTAATGCCTCGAACAGGGGCACCTCGCGCAGGATGTCCATGAGCGTCGGGTTGAGACGCCGCCGTGCGTCCTGGAGGAGCGTGCTGTACAAGCGGTCTACAGTGGACAGGGCGTGGGCGTAAACGCTGTCGCCGATGACCTCACCTTCCATCATAGCCTGGAGGGACTGGCGGGCGGTAGCCGACACGGTGTGGGCGATGAACAGCCCCTGCACCGCCACGCCCATGTGGGGGTACGTCCTATAGAATACGTCCAGACGGCTGCGGGCGGCCCGCGTCCACGTCGCGTTCAGCTCCCGTAGGGGACCCTCTGGCGGCAGATCCTGAGATACCTGGGCCAGGGCAAAATCGAGATGGAGCAGGACCTCCAGCGTCACCGTCAGGTTGGCCACACTGTTCTGACCCTGCAGCCAGCACTGCCAGATTGCCGGTTTGAGGTCCACATCGAAAGAGATATCGCGCAGCGTTTCAGTCCCATGGCTCTGGAAGACATCCTGGCGTCTCGCTACCTGAGCAGTCAGGTGACGATATGCGGCCTTGGAGAGCACACCATTTTCCACCTGCCGATTGTAGTACTGTTGCTCTGACAGCAGCATTTGCTGGACGTCAAAAAGCGCGTGCGCATCTGCACCGGGTTCGAGAATTGGAGCCACCATATGCGTCTCCAGTTCCGTCACCAGTTGCGTCGACAGGCCACCATGGAGTGCTGCCTGGCGTAGGGTGCCGAAGACGTCACTCAGCACCTGGTGCAGACTGCGGTGAAAAAAGGCTTCCTCGTGGATTGTAAGCGCCGTCAGCCCAAGATAGCGCAAGAGCGGGGCGGTGGTAAGGGCATTCAGGATGAGCGTGGACAGCACCACAGCAGTAGCCAGGGCCAGCAGCTCGGAGCGTTCGACGAGTGTCTCGGGCAGCGTCAGGACCAGCGCCAGCGCCAGCGCGCCTCGCAGCCCTCCCCACACCAGAATGGCGTTGTAGGCGGCGCTGATGGGCTCGCAGAAGTGTAGGCGATTGAGCGGCTCAATGGTGGCAACGACCGACACAGTGCGAGCCAGATACACCACCAGCAGGGTGGCTGGGAGCAGCAAGGCGGCCCCAACCAGCCTGTTCAGATCCACCACCAGCCCCACCGCCAGAAATACCAGCGTATTGGCGCACAGCGCCAGAAACTCCCACACTGCGTGCATACTGTGCAGGGCGTCCCGGCTCAGTTCCAGGCGGGCGCGATTCCCTAGATACAGGCCCACCGTCATAGTCGCCACCACCCCACTGACGTGGCAGAAGTGATCGGCCACGATGAACGACACATAAGCGGTCGCCACGGTCAACCCGAGTTGGGCCGGAGCGGAGTGGCTGGTCCAGCCGAGCAAGAGGTGCGTCACCAGGATGGCCACACAGCCGACGGCCATACCACCCAACGCCACCAGCACGAACTCCAGCGCACCATGCAGCACCACCCCAAACGTGATAGCGCCAGTCGCCAGCAGCCCCACCATGACGCGAAATAGGACGATGGCCGTGCCGTCGTTCAGCAAGCTCTCGCCCTCTACCAATGTGGCCAGGCGACGGGGCACCCCCACCTCCCGGAACAACGCCACCACGGCCACCGGGTCGGTTGCCGAAATGAGAGCACCAAAAATGAAGGCCGGTATGAGAGCGAGGCCGATGGTCAGGTGCAGTCCCCACCCCACCAGGGCGCAGGAGAGGAGCAGCCCGAACACAGACAAGCCAGCAATGGGTAGCATGTCCCGCCGCAGATCACCGTAGTTGATGTCATATGCCGACTCGAAAATGAGCGGGGGCAGAAGGACGTAGAGAATGATCTCCGCAAAGGACTCCCCCCAGTCGTGAGAGATTGGGGCCTGGGTCCACTTCAGGGCAATACCCCCCAGAATACCCAGCAGCACCAGCAACACGCTGTGGGGGAGGCGTAGCACGACTGCGACCCGCGTGCCAACGAAGCCGACACCTAGCAGTATCGCAATAATGAGGACCCAGAGTGACACAATTCTGCTCCCGCTTACTCATGGCTGTCGGTTGCTCGGTGACATTATAGGACACGAGACGTGCTTTTCAACTGACGCGGAGACAGGGACACTGTACAATAGGGACTAGAGAGCCGGTGCGCGAGATGCAGTGAGACATGGCCCGTGCTGTGGTGCGTTTTCTCCACTATATTCGGTTACACCAGCATATTTAGAGGTGTAAGCTGCATGGCCCTACGCGACATTTTGTTCGGTACGCGTCTTGCCTCATCTGAGGAAGAACACCAGCGGGTCGGCACGATAGCTGCCATCCCGATGCTCGGCTTGGACGCGCTCGGCTCCGCCGCCTATGGGCCTGAGGCTGCGCTGACGCTGCTGTTGCCGCTCGGCGTGCTCGGCCTCAGCTATATCCTGCCGATCAGCCTCCTCATCATGGTCCTGTTGTGCATCGTGTATTTCTCATACCGGCAAACCATAGCTGCCTATCCGTCGGGCGGCGGCAGTTACACAGTAGCACGGAGCAACCTCGGGACGTCACTCGGGCTGCTCGCCGCCGCGGCGCTCCTGCTCGACTATATCCTGGTCGTCGCCATCGGCATCTCGGCAGGGATTGGCGCGCTCGTCTCCGCGGTCCCCTTGTTTCAGCCCTACACCTTGACGCTCTGCCTCATCACGCTCGCCTTCATCGCTCTCGTTAACCTGCGCGGTGTGCGTGAATCCGGTGTCGTCTTTATCTTGCCGACGTACCTGTTTGTGACGACGTTGTTCGCCGTGCTCGCCATAGGCGTCGTCACAACGCTCTCAAGCCACGGAGCCCCTGTACCCGTCGTCACACTGCCCCAGCTACCAGCAGCGGCCGGGACGGCAGGCCTCTGGCTGCTGCTGCAGTCCTTTGCGAGCGGCTGCACCGCGATGACCGGCGTCGAAGCGATCTCGAACGGTGTCACAGCGTTTCGGGAGCCGCGCGCCGTGCGCGCCCAGCGCACGCTTACTGCCGTTATCCTCATTCTCATCGTGCTGCTTGCTGGCATCGCGTACCTCGTGCGGGCCTATGGCATCGGCGCAACCGAGCCCGGCAGAGCAGGTTATGAGAGTGTACTGTCGCAACTCGTCGCGGTGGTCGTAGGCCGGGGCGTCTTTTACTATGTGACTATTGCCGGCATCTTAAGCGTGTTGGCGCTCTCGGCAAACACCGGCTTTGCGGACTTCCCGCGCCTGTGTCGCGTCATCGCGCAGGACGGCTATTTACCCAGGACGTTCGCCTCACGCGGACGGCGGCTCGTCTACTCGGAAGGTATTTACGTGTTGACGGCGCTCGCCGCTCTGCTGCTCGTCATCTTCGGCGGTGTTACAGACCGACTGATACCGCTCTTCGCTGTGGGTGCCTTCTTAGCTTTTACGCTTTCACAAGCCGGGATGGTCGTGCACTGGCAGCGGACGGACGATGTGCGGGCATGGAGGAACATGGTGATCAATGGTGCGGGTGCGGCAGCAACCGGTGTGACGCTCGTCGTCGTGCTCGTCGCCAAGTTTGCCGAAGGCGCGTGGGTCACGATGCTGCTCATCCCTGGCATGCTCTTCGTCTTCGGCGCGGTGCGCCGTCACTACAGCGCGGTCGCGCGCGAACTGGCCTATCCCAGGCCGCTCGACGTCTCCGACCTCCACGAACCGATTGTCGTCGTCCCTGTCAGTGCCTGGAACAAGACAGCAAACAAGGCCCTCCGCTTTGCCCTAAAGATGTCACCAGATATCTACGCGGTGCAGGTACGCGCCAGTGAGCACATGGACGATCTGCAAACCGAGTGGGATCAGTTCGTCAAAGCGCCAACCACACGCGTCGGACTCCCGGTTCCGCAGCTCGTTGTGCTTGATTCCCCATACCGCCGCACGCTCCAGCCCATCCTCGACTACGTACTGGAGGTGAGGGACCAGCATCCTGACCGCCAGATCGCGGTGCTCATCCCCGAACTCGTCGAGTCCCGCTGGTATCATTACTTCCTGCATAACCACCGCGCACAGGGGCTCAAAGCCCTGCTGCTCTTCAATGGGGGTCAGCGCGTTATGGTCATCAACGTGCCGTGGTACCTGTCGGACAAATAAGAAATACCGGACATTTTTCCCTTTTGTGGTTCGCTGGATTGCACCTTCGCCGAGCATGTGGGACAGCCAGAACACTCACCGCATGTGACCTCCCGGCATTCCCTTGGGTAGAATTGAGGTAATCTTTATGCTTTCCACCCTGCTTCTAACACTTTTTATATCTCCGTCTGTTGTAGACTTTGACTAGATCTCATGTCATGAGTCAAGAGTCTGGCAGTTGCGGATCAAGGAGAGAGCACATGTTACGCAGCATTTTAGTTGGGGTGGACGGTTCTGCGTACAGCACCGCCGCAGTAGAACTCGGTATCCAATGGGCGCAACGCTCTGGCGCTGTGCTCGTGGGGCTGGGTATTATCGATGCCCCAACCATCTGCAAGCCCGAACCCGTGCCACTTGGGGGAAGCGCCTACAAAGTGCACCATGATGCCAGCTTACTCACGGACGCCAGCCACAAAGTAGGGCAGTTTTTGGAGCACTGTGCGCGGCGATGTGCCGAGGCAGATGTCGCCTGCCAGATCCTCCAGGATATTGGTCTCCCAGCCGAGCAAATCCTTCTGGAGGCCCAACGGTATGACCTCATCCTGCTCGGGCAGCACACCTTTTTTCACTTTGAAACACAGCAACAGCCCGACGACACCCTCCACATAGTGTTAAAACAGAGTCCACGTCCGGTCGTCGCTGTCCCTGCCACTCTGCCCGAAGGGCGGGTAGTGGTCGTGGCGTATGACGGGAGCCTGCACGCGGCTCGTGCCTTGCACATGCTCCAGGTTCTAGGGCTGGAGGGCCCCCAGGAGGTGCATGTCGTGTGTGTCGATCCCGATCAGGAGCTCGCCGACCGCTGCGTCGAGCGCGCTGTGGCCTTCCTGCACAGCCACCACATTGTGGCCCAGGCGCATGCCCGTGCTACCGCGGCGGCGCCGGCCCACGTGCTCCTGGAACACGTGCACCAGGTGCAGGCGAGTTTGCTCGTCATGGGAGCCTATGGTCGGTCAACCCTCCGAGAGTTCTTTGGCGGCTCCGTGACCCGCACGATGCTGCGAGAAAGCCCCGTGCCACTCTTTTTATACCACTGAACCACCTTGCTTCCCCCCCATCCCAACCTTCCCCCGCCAGGGGGGAAGGAGGAAGATGTTTCTCTCATGCCTCAGATCAGGCGCTGTCGTCGTGCCTGGCCTCCTGCGGAGGCTTGGTCCGCCTTGGTGGCCGTGCGGCGAAGGTGGCGACTAGAGTATCGTGCGCTGGTCCCGTCAGGTCGTCCGCCAGATGCCTCAGCGCCAGGTGGACGACGTCACGGTGGTGCGCGTTCTCTTTGCCCGATGCCTGCGTCAGGTCGAGCCAGAGGCGATGGATCAGCTCAACATCGTCCTCAGCGAGCTGGGGAGTGTGTGCCCCAAGGTAAAACACATGCGTCCTGCCGTCAGGAGCGATGACACGAAAGCGGAGTTGCCGCCGCGGCCGGTTCGGCACCTGCTCCCAGGCGCGGCCGAGCTGTCTGGCCTGCTCCACCGGCGTCAGCACCGCGGAGCGGCCGGCGACAACCTCGACTGCATCCAGTTGCGCCGCGGTGAGGACCGTAGCTTGGAAGATGTCCGACGAGGGGACAACAAGCAACGCCACGTGCTTTCCGACTTTTTCCGCGAGCGCGACGACGCGACTGAATAAGCGCTGCTCGTAGGTGGTAAACAGCTCACGTTCGTCGATATCTCTGTACCCTGTGCTCGGGCCTTGCAGGAGGCGTACGGTCATCACCACCACATCCTGGTGATTCGTGTCCGTGCGTTCGAGGACCCGCTGGACGTGGGCGAGATTGTTGTAATCCCGCACGGTGCAGAGGATGTTACGGGGCCGCACTTCCAGGATCTGAGCCGATACGTCCTCTTGCAGATGCAGTTGAAACTGATCGACTTCGACATGGGCCTGGCCGCGCCGCCGCTCACTGAGCCACTCTGAGACGAGAAACAGGCTGAAAAAGACGAGTGTGAAGGCTGCACCGCTGATCGTCGCCACTTGTTTCGTCAGCAAGTTGACGCCGGCGATGGCAAACAGCACCACGGTGATGAGGCCCAGGCCAAGGGGCAGTTCTCGGCCACCTAGCGAGAAATTCAAGGGTACCTTCCACTCACGCGGCGAGGGGTCTTTGAAGCGCAGCACCAGCACTGCCAGCGCCTTGAAGGCGAAGGACCAGACAACCCCAAACGCATACGCTTCGCCGAGCACGTAGACATCCCCGCGCGAGCCAATAATAGTGAGAAACTGCAGCGTCACGATGAGTGTGATCAGCCGATATGTCGTGCCATAGCGCCGATGCGGGGCGCGAAACCAGTCGCTCAGCACACCATCTTCACTCACCCGGTTGAGGACGCCGTTCGAGCCGACGATGGCCGTGTTGACGGCGCCCGCCAGCATCAAGAAGCCGACGACCACGATAAAGGCTTGAAACCCCAGTTTCAGCCCCTCAGGGCCGGCCAGGTTCATGGCAATACCGCTAATCATGTTATCGAAATACTGCGGCCGGACAGCATCCGGAATAATGGCGTAGGCGAAGAACGACACCAGCGAGGTGAACAAGAGGGAATACACGAAAATAACGGCGCCGGCGCGCACCAGATTAGTATGCTTCGGATATTCGAGTTCACGATTGACCTGCGCCAGCGACTCCTCACCGGACATGGCGAGCACGGAGTGGCCAAAGGCTACGAGAAGGCCGAGGAGGCCGAGCCACATACCAGCGGTGTGGACGAGGCCGTAGCGTGTCTCATCCGCAGTGGGGGTCGTGGTTGTAGGAGCCTCCGGAGGCAGGTGGCGTAACGCCTGCGGGGCAATCTTTGGCAGCCAGCCGACCGCATCCTCGTTGAAGGCGAGATTCTCGGACACGGGTGCGGGGGGCAGCCGCTGTGTGTCGGGGCGCATGAGAATGGTCACGCTACTCCACACGATCATGAGCACCACCATGACCGTCGTCACATACATGATCTTCAGCGCGTCCCCTGACGCTTCCCGCAGCCCTCGAGTATTGCGCCACCAGAAATAGCCTGTGATCACGATAGCAACACCCGCCGCAATGGTGTTGATGGTCTCTTTCTCGGGGTGCCACGGATAGCCGAGGTACGTCACTGTCTGGGCGACGAGGCCCACCATATACTGGCCTGCCGAAACGCCCGAGATCGGCCCGGTCAGAATATAGTCGAACATTAAGGCCGAGACGGACAGCTTGGCGAGCGTGCCGCCCATGGCTTCCTTGACCACGCGATACACACCGCCCCGCGTGAACATCGCGCACGATTCCACATACACCGCACGGACGGCATACGAAAAGAGCATCACCCCGAGGATGAACCACGGTGCCGCCTTACCGATGGCCTGCTCCGCGATGCCACCGACATAGAACGCCGACGAGCCCAGGTCGTTCAAGACAATCGCGGCAGCGCGCCAGAATGAGATGAAAGTGAGCATGACCGAGGTAGCGACGACGACCTTGGTGACGCGCCCCAGCGACTGTTCAGGCGGTTGCGCCATACGTTCTCCTTGCTCCTAGATGAGAGCTGTACTGCCAGAGCTGTTGGAGAGACGAGGAGAGAAGTGCGGAGGCGTGGCATGCTCCAAGAGCCAGGTGGCGCTCGTCAACCCACCAAGCATGTGAGGCTCTCGGGGATAACACGGAAGCCATATGTGCTGCCTCTCCCGCTCACGCCGACGAGGTTAGCTGACGGGCTCGGGCTCGGAAGTGCCCTACTCCACTGCACATGTGGAGATGCGCCCCGTGTAGCACACGGTGTGCTACAGTCGGTTCCCCCGTATCTACCGACTGCACGCGGTAGATTTAGGCTGACAATATGCACTGGGATCCAGGCCAAGAAGATACCAGAAACCGCTGTCGATGTGAATAGCCATACACGCGGCCAGCCCCGAGGGGGGAAACGTGCTACAATTGCACCTAGCCTTGGCGCAGCCCGAGGCTCTTCCATGACAGAAGTGGAGAGACGCAGCCTATGAGTTTGTGGGCCAAACTGCTGTTTGGTTATCTACTGTTCATCGCCGCCCTCGTAGCTCTCGGGGGGTGGAGTGCCTGGCATTTACGTGAAATGGGTGACGTCTCGCGGCGTATCATCGTCAACAATTATGACTCGGTGATCGCCGCCCAGGATATGAAGGAGAGCCTTGAACGGCAGGACTCTACCGCCCTCTTTGCTCTGCTCGGTCAGCACGAGCGGGCTCGAGCACAACTGCGTGAGCACCGCCGTCGGTTCAATGCTGCCTTCGAGAAAGCCGCCCACAACATCACGGAACCAGGCGAGAGTGAGCTGATTGAGTCCATCCGCCATGACCGCGACACCTATTATCACCTCTTCGACGCGTTTGTGGTGGAGCTAGCACCACTGCCGGCGGGTACTCCTACGGATGCCGGAGCACAAGCGCACAGCGAGCCGGCTCGCCATGCCTATTTCACCCAACTCGAACCGATGTTTCATCAGCTCCGTGCGCGCTGTGATAACCTGCTGCACCTGAATCAGGAAGCGATGCTCGCGAAATCCGAAACGGCAGCAGGGGTGGCGCAACGCTGGTTTCTCACGACGCTGATGATTGCTGGTTCGCTGGTCGTCGCAGGACTGGTACTCGCCGTTGTCCTGGCCAGGAAGATTGTGCGTCCCGTGTATGAGTTGACGACCGCTACAGCCAAAATTACCGGTGGAGACCTCGAGGCCAGGGCAGCGATTCTGTCGCGCGATGAGATCGGTACTCTCGCCACTGAATTTAACCGTATGGCCGAGCACATTCGCCAGTTGCGCCTCTCCGATGTGGGCAAGCTCATGCTGGCCCAACAGACGACAGAAGCCATCATTGACTCGCTCTATGATTCAGTCCTCGTGACGGACGCCCAGGGGTGCGTGATCAAGCTCAATCCCGCCGCTGAGGTGATCTTCGGGCCAGAGGCCTGGCATGTTGGTAAGCCTGTGGCCGAGATGGCGCGCGACAGCCGGATCGCCACCGCCGTGGCCGAAGCCTTGAGTTCACAGCGGCCAGTCGTGGGGGAAGGCACCGCGGCTGTCCTCCCTCTCGCGATCAAGGGAACGGAGCGCTCGTTTCGTCTACGCACCACCCCGATGCGCGACGAGGCAGGACGGCTGCTCGGCGCTGTGACGCTGCTGGGAGACATCACGCGTTGGCGCGAAATTGATCGGCTCAAGTCCGAGTTCATCGCTACCGCCTCCCACGAGTTGCGCACACCGCTCACCAGCGTGCAGATGGGCATCCATCTCTTGCTCGAGCAAGCCGCAGGGGCGCTGACTGACATGCAACGCGATATTCTGACGACGTGTCGCGAAGATTGTGCACGGTTGGATAAGTTAATGCATGACTTGCTCGACCTCTCCAGGATTGAGGCGGGCCAGAACGCGCCACACCTGGTGCCCATCAGCGCTGCCACCCTCGTCAATACGGCCGTCGCAGCGGTGCGCTCGCAGGTGGAATCCCACGAGTGCACTCTTACTGTCGACGTGCCGTCAGTACTGCCAACCGTACGCGCTGATCGTCTGCAAATAGAGCGCGTCGTCGCCAACCTCGTGAGCAATGCCGTGCGCCATACCGAGCGCGGTGGTGAGATGACCATTACCGCCACCGCACGCGCTGGTCACGTTGCCATCTCCGTGGCCGATGCCGGTAGTGGTATCCCAGCCGAATATCTGCCGCGCATCTTCGACAAATTTGTGCAGGTGCCAAACGCCCCCTCTGGGGGTGCCGGTCTGGGACTTGCCATCGCCAAACACATCGTTGAAGCCCATGGCGGCCAGATCAGTGTACGGTCTGAAATGGAGCACGGCACCACGTTCACATTCACCTTGCCGATCATCACTACCGCAGCGGATACTGCGGAGGCAGGACACCAGAAGGAAAGCGCAAAAATATGAGTCAACGCGCCCTCATTATCGACGATGAAGCGCATGTGCGGCGCATGATGCGCCTGACGCTCGAAACGGCTGGCTACAAAGTCGGTGAAGCGGCAGATGGTCCCCAGGGGCTGGCGGCTTTTGATGACGGTACCACCTGGGACATCGTGTTGTTAGACCAGAAGATGCCCGGCATGGATGGGCTCGAAGTCCTGCGCCGTATGAAGGCACGGGCTCCGACCGCCCGGGTGATTATGGTGACAGCTTTCGCGTCGATTGAACTCGCAGTGGAGGCCATGAAGCTGGGCGCCACCGACTTCATGCGCAAACCGATGACGCCTGAAATCCTGCGCAACACGGTCGCGGCAGCCCTCGCGAAATCGTCAGGCACGAGACCTGGAGGTCGGCCAGCCACGGAGACTGTTCCCAGGCGACCCCGGACCGAAATGCTCACCATGAATGGCTTCCACATTGTGCGCGCCTTTGATATAAGCGGTGAGACCTCAGGCCAGCCCGGCGAGTATCGGTTCATCGTGCAGCCTCCCAAAGGGGGTGAACAACATGTGGTCGTGGAGATCAGTCCAGAAGCCGTCGCGATGGTGGCGCAGCTCACGCGTCGTCCTCTGCCGCTCACCAGCTCATTCTGGGCGAGTTACGCTGAGCGTATGCTCGCGACCTATCTGTGGGACGAGGGGCGGATTCCATCCTCTGGGCTGACGATTACCCAGGTAGAGCTGAAAGATGTGGATATCGCCGCACGTTGGGAAGAGACGCTACATTGCTAGACTTGAGGCTCCGATCTTGAGGCGTGATGCGTATGCATGATCACCGGCCCAACCCAGATACCTTGCTGGC
>WNFE01013265.1_pt1 | contig 13507 bp, 9 predicted proteins | sample 5400451 | NCBI WGS metagenome assembly WNFE01 (sample SAMN13153344, study PRJNA577476) | soil metagenome | isolation source: 200 cm saprolite under Douglas fir tree site 2 hole 2 | place: USA:California | collected 2015-04-18 | reverse complement strand
CGTGTGGGTTTATCATTTTGATGATTCCACACTGACAGGTTTTAAGAATCACATTGCCAAGATGAGCGAGCAGGATGCCATAAAATATCTCAAGGGGCAGCAAGGGGTCAGTGATGTCATTATCGTAATCTCCAGTGGTACTGACTTACCGGATGCTGCAAATATTACTATGAAAGTAGTATACGTACCAGGACCAGGAGCAACCGGGTCACCTACACCGGCTGTACCCACACCCACATCCGGGTCACCTACGGGCGGTCCTACTGTAGCTCCCACTCATCTAACACCCACTCCCACTCAGGGATTGGGAGGTAGCTAGATAGATAGATAGATAGGAAAGACACCTGCGATGCCGACTCTCGAGGGTATGCAACTCGGAAACTATGATGTCGTACGGCGCATACGCGTCGGAGGCATGGGAGCTGTCTACGAGGGACGACAGCGTTCAGCTTTTGGTCGGCGTGTGGCAATCAAAGTCATTCTAGGTAGCTATGCCACTGATCGCGAAATGCGCCGTCGTTTTGCAAGAGAAGCACGAACGATAGCCCAGTTGCATCACCCTCATATCCTGCCGTTGATCGAGTTTGGCGATGAGCAGAGGATTTTATACCTGGTTATGCCTTTTATCGAAGGCGGAACACTCACTGGTTACCTGCGACGCTTCCTGCCTGATCTTAGTGATGTTGCTGCTATCTTCTTACAACTCCTGGATGCCGTGGAGTATGCGCACGAAGAGGGTCTAATTCATCGTGATATCAAATCCTCGAATGTGCTATTAGAGGCTCGTCGCGACGGACCCCCGTATGTCTATCTTGCCGATTTTGGATTGGTACGCTATTCCGAGCAGATTGAAGGAGAGCAAATTGGCAAATCCATTCCCCTGGATCAGATACCGGGAACGCCCCACTATATGGCTCCTGAACAGACACGAGGCATTGTTACCACCGCAATCGATATTTATGCACTGGGGGTGTTGCTTTACCAGATGCTGGTTGGAGAACTTCCTTATGATGATCCCGATGATGTGAAAGTCGTAAAGATGCACCTGTATGCGCCGATCCCGTCTCCGTGTGATCGTGATGTGTCCATTCCTACCGAACTGGGAGAAGTGGTACGTAAGGCCATGGCAAAACGGGCTGAAGATCGCTTTGGCAGTGTAGCCGAAATGCGTCAGGTTTTTCTAGCGGCAATTGAAGGGTCGGTGCCCGCTGTCAAAGATGATAGCGACCTTTCAGAATTAGATGAATTTATAACTACAGCTCCACCCGCCCGGCGCATTTCTGTGCCATTATCGCCACCAGAAACAGGGGTATTAGCGCCTCAACGTAGATTGAAACACCATCGTGTTGCCTCTCACTTTCCGCCCAATGTGAATCAATCGATGAGGAAGAATGTGAGCCAGAGTCGTAAGCTTTTTACCCTATCGGTAGTAGCTGCGACATTGGTTCCTCTCACGCTTTTGGTCTTGTTACTCATGCCTAGAGTATCTGGCTTCAGCTTCTTTCCAATGGGATTTCCTGTATTTGGTACTGCGCCTTATGCCACCATTTCAGTGACCGTTCAAAGTAAAATGGTGCAAGACTCGTATCTTTTGACAGCTTCTCCGCAGATTAGCAAACCGAATCTCACCACACGGATCATTCCTGATCGTTCCGTCATCGGCACTGCACTGGCCAGTCGCACTGCGGCATCGTCCGGTACCAAATCGATTCCTAGTACACAAGCAGGTGGGTCTGTTCTTTTTGATAATAGCAGTCAATCGGCATTCTCAGTACAAGCGGGGATCGTTTTTACAACAAGCATAGGTGTAGAAGTCAAACTTACGCAATCGGTGCTGGTGCCGCCACGTAATGAAGGACAAGATGGTACACTTTCAGCTTCAGCAGTCGCTGTCGTCCCTGGTGTAACAGGAAATATCGCTGCGAATGCTCTAAACACCATGTGTTGTGGTAATCATCTGACTGTAAGTAATCCCCAGTCTTTTAGCGGGGGAGTGGATCCACATGTTTTGCATGTTGTGACTCAGGCTGACATCGATAGCGTGAGAAATGCTCTGATTGCTCAACTTCAGAAACAGGCATTGCAACAACTTCAGAAACAGATTGCTGCGAACGAGGTTGAGGCTGATCAGCCTATGTATGTTACGAGAGTAGTATCTGATAGCGTTCCTGGTACACAGGTGGATGAGGTGAGGGTGCAGGTAAGTGTGTCGGCCACGGCATTCGTATATAACCAGACAACTGCTCGCCTGGTTGCAGCTCAGTTGTTAATCAAACAGGCAACGTTACAGTTGGATAGTAATTATCTTTTGAAAGGGATACCGACTATTGCCAATCCTGTGGTCGTACAACAAAGCCAAAATGGAATCATTTATTTGAGTGTTGCGGCGCATGGACTCTGGATACATACGTTTTCCTCTCAACAAATTGGACAATGGCAGCAATCTGTAAAGGGTGCAACACCTATGTTGGCGAAGACATATATTGTTACCCAACCTGGAGTGGCAGGTGTTGAGATTCAACTTCCCTTTGGTGCTGATCATCTGCCTGCTTCTGTCGATCAGATCAGGGTTGTGCTGGTAAATGTGTAGGGGTAGCTTCTCTCTTTTGTGTTATACTGGATGCCGTCAAAGAGTGTAGCGGCATAGTGGCCTGCACTGTTAGAAATATTCAAGGGGAAATGTGCAATGGATATGATGACAGAAGCTGCTCAAGGTGAGATGCATTATTATAACTCGATGCTTGATGCGATCGGCAATACGCCGCTTATTCGTCTCAACCGGGTTGCGAGTGATGTGCAGCCCTTGATCCTGGCGAAAATGGAGATGTTCAATCCAGGAGGAAGTGTCAAAGATCGTATAGGGCCAGCTATGATCGAATATTGTGAGAAACAAGGTTTATTACGTCCGGGTGGAACAATTGTTGAGCCTACCAGTGGTAATACGGGGCATGGTCTGGCCATTGCAGCAGCGATTAAAGGATATCATTGTATCTTTGTCATGACCGATAAGGTAAGTGAAGAGAAGCGAAGCCTTTTACGTGCCTATGGAGCTGAAGTGGTCATCTGTCCCAGTAGTGTGATGCATGATTCGCCTGAACATTATAAAAACGTAGCTCACAGGCTTGCAGATGAGATTCCGGGAGCCTGTTGTCCTGACCAGTACTCTAACCCGGCTAATCCGGCTGCACATTATGCTACAACTGGGCCTGAAATCTGGAGTGACACGGCAGGTCGTATTAGCGCATTTGTGGCTGGTATCGGCACTGGAGGAACAATCACTGGCACTGCTTGCTACCTTAAAGAACAGAATCCAAATGTAAAGGTGATTGGCGCTGACCCTCCCGGTTCGGTCTATTCCGGTGATACCCCGAAGCCTTACAAGATCGAGGGTATTGGGATGGAGCTATTTCCGCACAATTATGATCCGACGGTTGTTGATGAGGTCATTCGTATCGATGATCGTACTTCATTTTACTGGGCACGGCGATTGGCGCGTGAAGAGGGCATTCTAGTGGGAGGTTCAGCAGGTACTGCAATGGCTGCCGCTCTGGTCTATGCGCGTCGGCTCACATCAAACGATGTTATCGTCGTGCTTTTTCCTGACACCGGTCGTGGTTACTTGAGCAAACAGTTCAATGATACCTGGATGCGTGAGAATAATTTACTGGTGCAGGCAGAGACAGACGAACCTACTCTGCACGATGTGCTTACTCATCGTCGTACTCACTCGCGCACTATGCCTCTTGTAGTCAGTGTTGCGCCTGGTGATTCAATTGCAGACGCCGTTGAGTTATTGCGGCGTTATGGTATTAGCCAGACTCCTGTGATAGAGAAGGGACAAGTAGTTGGAAGTCTCACAGAGAACCTCTTGCTACGCCATCTTGCAGGTGGTGAGCCATTGGAATCGATGGTTGTTCGCGATCTTCAAGGTCCGCCATTTGCCGAGTTGCAGGCAGGTGCTCTTGCGCATGAGGCATATACCTTCTTCAGCTCAGGACAATATGCGGTGGCTGTGATGAATGGCGATGAATTAGAAGGTATTGTTACGAAGAGCGACCTGCTGGATTTTTGGGCGCATACAAGAAACCAGTAGTATATGGCTCAAGAGATAGCGCTCAAAACGAGCGCTATCTTTATGCCCCTTGCCGAACTATACAATCAGTCCTCCCGTAATGGTATATATTTCCTCTTTGAGGTGTCCACGGTCGGGAGCAATAGCAATCGAAAAAACGGGGAAAGCCAGCCCATTGCAGAAGGAGGTAGAGATGTAGTCACCAACTTTATTTCTGCCCTGCGAGAGCCATGATAATGGCATGGGTCCGGCAAGTTGAATCTTTTGCGTCCAATGAACCCCGCCGTCAGTCGATGAAACAAATCCAGTGTAATACTCACAATTACTATCACAGTTTGTTGCATGATAGTAGTAGGTTAGTGCCAGGTGTGCGGTTTTACCAGAGGTATGCTTATCAACCCCCAGGCCGGGAACTACATGATCTAAACCGCTACCGAGAGGATCGATGGGTATTAACTGCACTGGCGACCAATTGATGCCATCGGTAGAAGTTGACATAACAAGATCATCTTCGCCCTGGCTCGCATTGTAGAGAGCCGCATTTTCGCCTCCCCCTTTGGCATTACAGCTTTTTTCGAACTGGCAATCAACCCAAACAAGATACACTTTGCCAGTAGCGTCTATTCCGGCAGTAGGTAGAACGCTGCCTGTAATCTTAGCAGCCACTACCGTACTATTCCAACTGATACCACCGTTAGTGGAGGTAAAAGAGAGCATGCGAGAAGTTGCATAACCGCTGATGGGAACGATCACTGTACCGTTAGGCTGAACAAGAGGCTGTCCTCCAAGTCCATGTGCTTTATCGAGAGTAGTCTGAGCTACTCCCCAGGTATACCCTCCATCGGTGGAAGTGCTCATCAAGATCAGACCACCCTTGTTGTCGTTGTCCCACTCGACATAACAATGTCCGTAGAATGCGCTCGTGGAGGTGTTGTCACAAACAATCCAGTCTTTGTCGTAAAATGTGCTGCCGCCGTTCACAACATCAAGCGGTTTGCTCCAGGTCAACCCTCCATCGGTGGAAAGATTGACGATAATTGCAGGGCTGGCAAGGGTACTACCATTCCTAATAACAGCAACGGAGGAAATGATCCAGGTCTTATGCATAGCATCATACGCGACAGACGGATCACTTACACGATTATAAGGGCCACCTGCGAATTGAGTTGTACCTGGTAAAAAGCCGTTTTTCCATGTGGAGCCGCTGTCTAAGGAAGTTGCCCAACCAATATTGGAACTCGCTGTATCGATGAAGCGGCCCACCTGGAATGCTGTAACAATTGTTGAGCCAAACGAGTATGTACCGGGTTCTAGCTCGGTCTGGTACTGGCTGTTGCTGTTGGTATAAGGATCACTACTCAGTTGCAATGGAGGCCGATCAACATTGGGCATAGTAGGGGTAGCAAAAATTAACAGGCCTCCTCTTGAAGTGAAAGGGATGATATGTGTTGTTACTAGCAATAAGAGTAGAAGTGAGGGTGCAACTATGAGGACAGTGATTGTCAGCCGCCGGTGCTGGGTGAAATGGAACATGCGGGATTTCTCCTGATAGAAAGAGTAGTTCTCTTTATGAGAAGAAACGATTTCAACCTGCTATATTTGTGTTAGCGAGAGTGTGTCTATAATAACACAACAAGAAAGAATTGGTTCAAAAAGAGGGGGATGAAGGGGCGCAATTCATTGCGCCCCTTCATCTGATGAATATCCTATTACTCCACCTTCCAAACCTGCACCGTCGTATCCCAGGAAGCAGAAGCAATGAGTGGCCCTTCTTTCGCCCAGGCTACAGAGTTTACCATTTTTTGATGCCCAGAATAGGTCAGAACCTTGTTACCGTTGAAGGCATCCCAAACCTGTACAGAAGTATCGCCATCTCCCGAACTGATATTTCCACCAGCAGAGGCGATGAGTTTCCCATCGCGTGACCAGGCCACGGTGGCTACTCCATCATTATGACCGTTGTACTTGAGAAGCATTTTTTTTGTATTCGTGTTCCAAATGTATACGAGATGTTCACCGGTTCCTTGACTACTGGTATCACCAGTTGATGAAGCAATATACTTGCTGTCAGGAGACCAGGCAACGGACTTTACATAATTAGAATGCGACAAAGTATAGATGGGCTTTCCTCCGTTCAAAGCATCCCATACTCTTACCGTTTGATCGAAACTTCCAGAAGCGATGTATTTCCCATCAGGAGACCATGCGACAGATTTTACCCCGCTGGTATGACCCGACAATGTGAATGCAGTTGTCCGGTTGAAAGGATCCCTGATTTGTAATGCAACAGACCATACATAATCCTTGTGCCCGGTGTATGTAAACGAATGCCACCCTGAAACTGCATCCCAGACCTTAACAGTATAGTCGGCGCTGCCCGAGGCGATGCGGTATCCATCGGGAGACCAGGCGGCGGTAAGTACGGACCCTTTGTGTCCTGTGTAAGTGAACAAAGTAGTTGAAGAACCTCCACCTAATAATCCCGCGGATTTTGCTAACCAGATACCATTGCTAACTACAGTTCCAACCGCTACACCTGCTAACCCGAACAGAACTGCTCGTCGCGAGAGGTGGCGCTGGGAATGTGTAGTGGATACAACAGGTAAATTCGTCAACTGCTGGTTATTGGATGAATCTATATTTGAATAGCTATCTTCAAAAGTATCTGTTTGAAAGGCAGGAGGAGTGTTGTGGGTAAGATCTGCATGTGTCATCACAGCAGATAATGGCTGTGTGCCGATGGATGGAAGCGCTGACGCTTCTTCAAAAGAGATAGTTGAAGCAGAGGCAATAGGAGAAACTAGATTGCTAGCCTGCTGTAGGGCATTAGCAAAGGCTTGCACTGTCGCAAAGCGTTGTTGGGGTTCTTTTGCAAGCGCTGTAAGTAAAACCTCTTCGACCTCTGGTGGAATTGCAGAGTTCTTTATACGTATTGGAGGAGGAGGTTTTATCATATGCTGGGTGGTTATTTCGAGAACGGAACCTTGAAAAGGGCGATCTCCGGTTAACCATTCATATACGACAATGCCGAGTGAATACTGGTCGCTGGCAAAACGAGGTTTACCGTGAAATTGCTCAGGCGCCATGTATGGGATAGTACCGGCCATTTCCTTTGTGCTTTGGGAAATGGAACTTTGAGCAATCATGACAAAGCCGAAATCACTAAGCAGTACCTCGTTGTGGCGTCCAAGCAGCATGTTCTCTGGCTTGATATCGCGATGAATAAACTTTTGCTTGTGAGCATACTGCAATGCATCAGCTATCTGCGTAACATAGGAGATAATGGTTGCAAGCGAAAGGATTGTTCCTTTTGAGTAGCGTTGTCGTAATGTGCCATTAGGAGCAAAACTCATAACGAGGAAAGGAGTATGATCTTCAATGCCAAAGTCAATCACGCGGACGATATGGGGATGTTCCAGACGTGCAATTGTACGTGCCTCGGTGCGAAACTTCTCTACATCGCTACTTGTCAATTCGGTATGCAGTATTTTGATGGCCGCAGGAGTTTTCAAGTGAACGTGTATGCCGAGATAGACATCAGAAAAAGCACCACGTCCAAGATGGCGTACCAGTTGATAGTTTCCCAATTGTTGTGATATATGGTTGGTCATAATCATGCTCCATCTAGAGGAACTCCTGGTGAATCTTTCATTACGTTTGTACGTTGCAAAACGGAATTTTTAGCGGCAGTCTTTCTTTGCTTGAATTTTCAATGTGGTATGCTCTGTTCCGTATGCATTAGCATAATTGTGGTTGTTACAAAATAAGCCTTCATTTCAAGAGAGGTGAAACGATGTTAGCAGGTTATCCATATCCAGGTATCATGAAAGTTTGTTGTGGGTGCGGCAGAAGATCGACCGGCCACTGTACTAAAATCCCAGGAGAGGATAATCTATGCTTCTACATAAGTCTAAACTCAGCGCGTATACCGTGTACCTGATATTTTCAGGTGTCACCTCGCTTTCCGGTTCCCTGATCTCTACAGTCAACATGGTCTATCAAGTAGAGACAGCACGGCTAAATCCTCTGCAGCTTGTACTGGTAGGAACTGTACTGGAATTCGTTGCTTTCGTTTGCCAGGTACCAACCGGTGTGCTCGCTGATATATATAGCCGTCGCCTGGCGGTAATTCTCGGTACCCTTTTGTTCGGGATGGCTTTCGTTCTTGAAGGCTCATTCCCTCGATTCGATGTCATCTTAGTCTCGCAAATCCTGTTTGGTATAGGAGCTACGCTATCGGATGGGGCAGAGCAGGCGTGGATTACGGATGAAGTGGGAGAAATGAGAATAGGTCACGTCTTCTTACGTAGCACACAAGTAGGACTACTTGCCGGGTTACTGGGAGCGATCATTAGTGTTGGATTGGCCAGCATACGAATCAACATTCCAATTGTGATTGGCGGTGCTTTGTCGATTGGAGTTGCAGGTTTTCTACTACTCTTCATGCCTGAGAACAACTTCCACCCAATATCTAAAGCTGAGCGCCGAACATGGCGAGATATGGGCAATACTTTCCGTAGTGGTTTGCATGTTGTGCGAGGCAGACCCATTTTGATCACGATTCTCCTGATTGCGTTGTTCTATGGATTATATAGTGAGGGATTTGACCGCCTCTGGACAGCACATTTTCTCACGAATTTTACTTTCCCTACGTTAGGTCAGCTCAAACCGGTTGTCTGGTTTGGCATCATCTCAGTGGTGGGTACGCTGCTTACTCTGGGTGCAACCGAGGTTGTCAGGCGATGGGTTAATATCGCTCAACAGCGCATATTGATACGTGCTTTGTTCGTTATTAATTTCCTGGGTATTGTGTGTCTTCTCGTCTTTGCCCTGGCAGGGAACTTTTTTCTTGCTGTTGCGGCGGTTTTACTTTTCAAGGTTTTTCGAACTGTGAACGATCCTGTTTATACGACATGGCTCACACAAAATATTCACGTTTTCTATTCAGACAGCCCTGTTGGTATCATGTGCTCTTCTCTCACCAGTGCTGTTCCTTTATGCATATGCTGCTCGACAGGCCAGGGAAAAGTTACTCCAACCGTCTTAGTTGCTTGCCAGGTGTGTGAGCTGGTATTTACATGCCAGGAGAGGGAGCAAGGGAGCGCAGGAGCGGCGAGAAATCGTCAGCGCTAAGTCATATATTCTGCCTCGAATAGGTTAAACTACGTAGATGAGCTCAAATTACCGGAACTTTAGCTGGTTAAAAATACGTTGTTCTACAGATGTACTACAGCCTTTCTTCGCATACACTCTAAATGGTGAAGAATCACATTTCTTGTATCAGAACGAGAAGGGGGTTCTTTACAGAGAGGGATGTAAGCAAAGGAGAAAGGTTATGAATCCGAACATGCGGATCCATGAGAAGCTGGTGATCGAGCGTCACCAGGGATCGCAACATGACAAGAGGCAACATTCCCTCACATTGAACCAACGATGCAGTGAGATGAGCGCCACAGAGCTCGCTGCACATTGTGTGAGAGAACTCAATAACTTTCGTCGGGGAGAGCCAAGTACCGAAATATACGGCGTCGAGCTGTTACGGCGTGCTACTGTCCAGGGAAACCAGGAAGCATGGGCATGGACACAGCAGTGCTTTGGTGAGCTAGTCCTTGGCTGGCTGCGTCGTCATCCGAAGAGAGAAGCGGCTTGTCATCTAGAGAGCGAAGAGAATTATGTAGCTCAGACTTTTGAACGATTCTGGCGGGCTACAGCGTTGACTCAACACATTGAATTTAACTCATTTGCTGGTGCATTACAATACCTGCATGCGTGTCTGAATGGGACCATATTGGATACACTGCGGACTTATTCACGGTCAAGAGAAATCTCGTTGCCGGAACCGGGAGAGCCAGGAGAATTGCAAGTTGAAGACAATCTTGAGAGCAGTGAAGTTTGGGATATCTTAAAAATGGTACTTCCCAATGGTGATGAGCAGAGGCTAGCATACTTGCTCTTTCACTGTGGTCTCAAACCCAGGGAGATTATGCGTTTCTGCCCACAGGAATTTAGTGACGTACGCGATATCTATCGTCTGCGCAACAACATCATGAATCGATTACTCCGCAACGCGGATCATCTGCGATGGAGATTAAGGTGACGAGGATAAGTGAGGCCAGAGACATTTTCTCTGGCTTAATTTCCGTTACTACTTACCAGGGGTTGCACATCCGTATCTTGTATCTTTTCAACAGTTGGTAATGCCTTGCGCCTCCGAATGTGAAACCAGTTGAAAAGGTAAGCAAGTGTCAACAGAACGAATAAAACGTTACGAGCCGTTACGATTTGAATGAAGCCGGGAACATAAGGTGTTTTGACAGTATCGATCATACGTGAATAGAAGTAGGGATAAATAATGATGGTTAGTAGTGAGATACTTCCCCAGGCAACTAGCCAGAACCTGTCAAAAGCTCCACTGTAAGCAAGCAAAGGTATGACCCAGATTAAGTATTGCGGACTGAAAACCTTACCCGTGGCGATAAAAACAAGCAAGAGCGAAATAGATGTTTGGACTACGTCTAACTTTCCACGCCATTGCAGGAAAATAGCATAGACATAACCCACTACAAAAAGAAATTCTAAAAGGTTGGAAACGACTCCTCCAAGCGCGCTGACCATGTTGACGGATCCAAAAGAGGACACAATGTGCACAGGGAATCCTATAAACGTACCTGGCCAGAGCAGCATACTACCGGTAGACTCGACCTGTAGGGGACGATTTGCAAAGTAGCTCACCTGACTCAATACGGCTCCCTTGAAGTCGAAAAGCGCGAAGAAACCTGTAATTGCGAGTACTACGGCAAAGAAGAACAATGTATTTTTCCAGCGCCAGTGTCGTATGCCTTGCAAGGTGTGCCAGAGGTCTCCTGGTAAAGTATTGAGTGTGTGTAACTTTGCTGGCATGTAGATGTTCTGTGTATCTTGCTGTTCTGCAATGAAAAGAGCTGGAAGGAAGAGGATTGGATATATTTTCAGTAAGAAACCGAAGGCTAATGCAATATAAGCAGTTGTCCAATGTTTGCGCTCGGCTGCAATGAGACAGAGAAGGGTAAGAGCTGCTGGTACCAGGTCAAAACGTTCTTGGGCTAGAGCCCAGGCGCCGAGGAATAAATAGAATGCAAAAGCAAGTGCTGCTCCACGTGGTCCATATCGAAGAAGCAACCAGTAGATCAGCGCAGAAATCAAGGCCATCAATACCGCAAAGACCAATTGATAGTAGAGAAGTGGGACAAAGAGTGGCAGCGAGAAAATGAAAAGTACGAAGGGTGGGTATTCAAGCGGTAGCATATGTAAAGGTGGCTGAGCCAGCATAGAGATGGGCAAAAATGAGCATTGAGTGGCGGGAAGTAATCGTGCTCCATTACTGCCCATCCAATAGGTGAGGGCATAACATTGATAGCGTGCTGGGTCAGTATTTAGCCACAAAAATTGCCAGGATGCAAAACAGAACATAAGAATGTTGACTGCGATAATTGGCATATAAGCAACAACTCCCTGGCGTGCCAGCAGGGTATTCCAGAACGTTGTCGGTGGCTTTTTTGTTTCACTAGTCTTCGTGACTGTCTCCTGTCTCGAAGTTGACATGCTCAACTGCCCGGTGCTAGAATCCCGTATAGTGAGCTTTTGCGCAACCTGCGTATTTTTTTTGCTTGTAGCCTACACCGTGCTATACGATTGGTCAAATGGGCAAGTAACGCTCATATGTATTTACAAGTAGCGTAAACAAAAGAAGAGTTATTTCGGAAGGATACTTACTAATGTCAACTAAAAGTCACAATGATTCAAAGACGCTAAAAGTGGGAGATATCGCCCCTGAATTTAAGCTAAAGACTGCTAAAAGGGATGAATGGCATTTAGCTGACTTTCGGGGCAAGAAAAATGTTGTTGTGGCATTCGTTCCCTATGCCTTTAGTAGTGTTTGCTCTACACAATTACCCTCCTATGAGGCAGAACTTGCACGCTTTAAGGACTTTAATACCGAGGTAGTTAGTGTGAGTATGGATAGTGCCTATTCTCTGAATGCCTGGTCTAAATCGATAGGCGTAACGTTTCCATTACTCTCTGACTTTTATCCGCAGGGACAGGTTGTAGATCAGTATGGCGTTCGTAACCGCGGAGGGTTTCCCGATCGCGCTGTTTTCATCATAGATAAAGGGGGAGTCATTCGCTATATTGAGGTCCTTGACAATCCAGGAGATTTACCAGATAACGAGGAACTGTTTGAGGCCTTACAGAAACTGTCCTAAGATATAGCTTTGGGTAGAAATTTCTTCTACCATCTTGGAAATCTTTTGCTGACATCGATTCATGAATCGATGTCAGTTTTTTCTCTTGACATTGGAATAACAGTATGTTATATTTATTATAGCAATTCGCTATTAACATACATATAAGAACTGATAAGTTGTTATTGAGATATGAGTATGAATAGCAAGATTTATGGTATGATAGTTATGTGTTTTGAAAAGAGTAGAGTGATCAGGCGCGTTACTTTACAAACTGGAGGAAATTAGCCATGATTGCGCGCCCTGCAATTTTACTGATTATCGGTGCCAGTCCAGTCACTGCCCTCTATACACTACTGCTAGATCCTAATATAATCTTCCTATTGTTTATTGTTGCTATGATAGGAATATTCGTTGAGGTATCGCATCCGGGGGCGATCTTTCCAGGGGTTGTTGGAAGTATAGCATTGATACTCTTCCTCTTTGGAGCCTGGTTTCTTTCTCCACACTGGGCTGGATTGGCATTAATGGCTTTAGCTTTCGTGTTGCTTGTTCTCGATATCAAATTACCTGCACATGGCATACTGACACTAGGAGCTGTGGTCTCTCTTATCGCCGGTGCCCTACTCTTTTTCAATAGCGGTGGGCCCTCCCAGGGACTACAGGTAAATCCCATTCTTGTGTTTGCAATGGGTGGGCTTGTTGGCTTAATTGGTCTATATGTTGTCACTTTAATAGTGCGAATCGGGCAGCGATCTGTCAAAACAGGAACGGATAGTATGATTGGCGCTACCGTCATTGCGTCGACTCCACTTCAACCTGTTGGACGTGTGGAGTACAAAGGTGAAGATTGGACCGCAGTGCTTGACGATCCATCCACCTCTGTCGATCCAGGCACTGAGGTGAAGATTGTTGCCGTTGAAGGTTTGCTGGTACATGTACAACCTGTTATTGATAGACTCTCAGATTCGGCCCCTAGATACATCGAGGGGTCATAAAGGAGGAGTTCCATGGAAGTCTTAGTGGCGCTTATCATTGTAGCACTCGTAGTAATAATTCTGCTAATGGTCGTATTCTCGGCCATTCGAGTAGTGCAGCAATATGAGCGAGGCGTGATTTTTGTGCTTGGAAAATTAACCGGTGCCAAAGGGCCTGGGATATTCCTGGTGCCACCATTCATCACGCGTATGATCAAGGTCGATCTACGTGTCGT
>WNFE01010154.1_pt1 | contig 13514 bp, 14 predicted proteins | sample 5400451 | NCBI WGS metagenome assembly WNFE01 (sample SAMN13153344, study PRJNA577476) | soil metagenome | isolation source: 200 cm saprolite under Douglas fir tree site 2 hole 2 | place: USA:California | collected 2015-04-18 | reverse complement strand
GGACACGATCGTCGCGGAGCACGAGCAGCTCGCGCGCCTCCTCCAGGCCCTTCCCGACGCGGACTGGTCGCGCCAGGGCCGCCATCCGTCGCTCGGCGTCATGTCCATCGAGTTTTTCGCCGCGCGGGTGGGCGAGCACGCCGCGGAGCACGCGGCGCAGATTGCGGAGGCGGCGCGGACGCTTTGACCGGCCGTCGCACGTTCCTAGTGCCGCTCGCGGGCGGCCTGCTCGCCTGGCCGATCGTCAGCGCCCGGACGGAAAGCGCGGCGGGCGCTTTTCGCGGATCGCGGCCGCGCCCTCGCGCACGTCCTCGTCCATGAACGTGAGCATCTCCAGCGCGAGGGACTGGTCGAAGATGGGCCCCGCCATGCGCAGCCAGTTGTTGAGCGAGCGCTTGGTCCAGCGGATGGCCTGCTGGGCGCCGGTGGCGAGCTTGTCCGCCACCTCGAAGGCTCGGGGAAGCACCTCCGCGGGCGGCACGCACAGGCTGACCAGCCCGATGCGCTCGGCCTCGCGCCCGTCGATGAAGTCGCTCGTGAGGAGGTAGTACTTGGCTTTCGCCATCCCACAGAGGAGCGGCCAGACAATGGCCGCGTGATCGCCCGCCACCACGCCGAGGCGGGTGTGGCCGTCGGTGAAGCGCGCGGTCTCGGAGATGATGCTGATGTCGGACAGCAGCGCCACCACCAGGCCCGCGCCCACCGCGACGCCGTTGATGGCGGAGATCACCGGCTTGTCGAGGTTGATCATGTTGTAGACGATGTCCGACGCCTCGCGCATCGTGCGAGCGAGGCGCTTGGGATCGCGGCTATTCGCATCGACCATCTCGAGATCGCCGCCCGCCGAGAAGGCTCGGCCCGCGCCGGTCACGACGGCGACACGCGCGTCCGCGTCGGCATCGAGGGTGAGCCAGATCTGGGTGAGCTCCCAGTGCAGCCGATCATTGGTCGCGTTCAACACCTCGGGCCGGTTGATCGTGACGAGCACCACGCCGTGAGGCCTGCGCTCGAACGCCAGGTGCTGGTAATCGCCGTAGTCCATTGCCGGTAGCCTCCTGTCTGGATGAGCGGGGTCCCTGGAGGCTAGCACGGCCGCGTTCCTTGACGCGGCGGGTTGTGGCGGGGGAATATCGGCGCCGATGGCCGCCCGGCTGGTCGAGGAGGGACTACGGTGATCACGTGCTACCTCCGCTACACGATTGATCCTTACAAGCTCGAGGCGTTCGAGCGCTACAGCCGGATGATTCTGCCGCTGGCCGCGAAGTACGGCGGGGTGCACCACGGCGCCTTCCTGCCGCACGAGGGCCCGAACAATATCGCGGTGCACCTGTTCAGCTTCCCCTCGCTGGCGGAGTACGAGCGCTACCGGACCGCGGTGCGGGACGACGAGGTCGCGAAGGCGGCATGGCGCCTGGCCGAGGAGACCCGGTGCATCGTGAGCTTCGAGCGGAGCTTCATGCGCGCAATGTTCGCCGATGACCGGTGAGCATCGCGCGCTGATAGTATCTGACCGGCCCCGTGCTGCCCAACGACAGAGACAACCAGCTCGCTTCCACCCGCCAGGACGCGGGATGACTCATCGCCGCGCCTTCCTGGCCTCGCTTGGGGCGGCTCTCGCCTTCCGGCCCGTCGGCGCGCTGGGCCAGGCGACCGCGAAGCCGCCGCGCATCGGCTGGCTGACCAGCAGCGTGGTCCATACCCGGAACGTCGAGGCATTCAAGCAGGAGATGGAGGTGCTCGGTTATCGACACATCAGCCTCGAGGTCCGGGCGGCCGAGGGGAAGATGGACCGGCTGCCCGCGCTGGCCGCCGAGCTCGTGGCGCTCCCGCTGGACGTGATCGTGACCGACGGCGGCCCCGCGATCGTGGCGGCCAAACGCGCCACCAGCACGATCCCCATCGTCATCGGCGCGGCCGCGATCGATCTGGTGCGGCAGGGCCTGGTGGCGAGTCTGGCGCGGCCCGGCGGGAACGTGACCGGCTTCCTGATCTCTACCGGCTCCGAGCTGGACGGCAAGCGGCTCGAGCTGCTGCGCGAGGCGCTGCCGTCGCTGGCGCGGGTGGCGGTGGTCTGGAACCCGCGCAACGACGCGAACCCGCACAAGCTGGCGAGCCTCGAATCCCCGGCTCGGGCTCTCGGAGTCCAGCTCGAGAGCATCCAGGCCCGCGACGTCCAGGACATCGAGCGCGCGCTCGGCGGCGGGGGCCGGCGGCGCGTAGACGCGATGCTGGCCTTGGCCGACGCCTTCCTGTGGAGCCAGCGCGAGCGCATCGTGGCGCTGGCGGCTCGGTACCGGTTGCCCGCCATGTACGCGGAGCTGGAGTTCAGCGAATCGGGGGGCCTGATGGCGTACGGGCCATCCGTGGCCGACAACTTCCGGCGGGCGGCGGGTTACGTGGACCGCATCCTCAAAGGGGCGAGGCCGGCGGACCTGCCGATCGAGCAGCCGGCCAAGCTCGATCTGATGATCAACCTCAAGACCGCCCGCGCGCTCGGCCTGACGATCCCGCAGTCGCTCCTCTTGCGGGCGGTGCACATCGTCGAGTGAGCGGCGGCCGCCTGGCGCCGGGACGTTCCCGCGGGAACGTGGCTGCCCTCTTCCAGCACGGATTGGCTGGGTCGCTCGCGATACGCCAGCACGGCGGCCTCCACGTGGACCATCACCTGGTACCGCTCGCCAGGCGCGCCGGGATCGAAGGAGGAAGGCGATGACCGCCGCGCCGACCGAGACCTGGGGATCCGGCGATGCCTACGAGCGATACGTCGGCCGGTGGAGCCGGCAGGTGGCCACGGAGCTGTTGCGCTGGCTCGCGATCGAGCCCGGCCTCGCCTGGGCGGACGTCGGCTGCGGCACCGGCGTCCTTGCGGAGACCATCCTGGCGGCCTGTGAGCCCGCGACGATCGAGGGCGTCGACGCGTCCGAGGGGTTCGTGGCCGCGGCGCGGCAACGCCTCCGCGACCCCCGCGTCCGGTTCATCACGGGCGACGCGACCCGCCTGCCGTGGGACCCGGCCATGTTCGACGTGACGGTATCGGGGCTGGTCCTCAACTTCGTCGCGGACCACGAAAAGATGGCGCGGGAGATGGTTCGGGTCACGAAGCCGGGCGGGCGGGTCGCCGCGTACGTCTGGGACTACGCGGGTGGCATGCAGATGATCCGGCACTTCTGGGACGCGGCCATCGCGGTGAATCCGGGTGACGCCAAGCTCGACCAGGCGGACCGGTTCCCGATCTGCCAGCCCGGCCCGCTCGGCACGCTGTTCGAGCGGGCCGGGCTCCGATCGGTCGCGGCCCGTCCCATCGAGGTGCCCACGGTGTTCCAGGATTTCGACGACTACTGGAGTCCCTTTCTCGGCAAGCAGGGTTCGGCCCCGACCTACCTGGCCTCGGTGAGCGACAGCGTGCGGGAGGGGATCCGGGCGCACTTGAAGGCGCGGCTCGCGCCGGCCCACGGGGGAGCCATCGAGCTAACCGCGCGGGCGTGGGCCGTTCAGGGAACGGTGCGATGACCGCGCCTTGACGAAACCGGATCACGCGGGCAGTATTCTGACGACTCGCGTGCTCCCCGATAATCTCGGCTACCTGTTCGACACCGCGCTGGCCCTTACTCCGTCCAAGCCCGCGGTGTTCCAGGGCGATACCGTGCTCACGTACGCCGACCTGGACGCCCGCGCCAACCGGATGGCGAATGGACTGGCCGCGCTGGGGGTGACCGCCGGCGACCGCGTCGCGCTGCTCTTCAACAACGACTTCCGCTTCCTCGAGACGCTCTTCGGCGCCATGCGGCTCGGGGCGGTGGCGGTGCCGCTCAATATCAGGATGGGCGACGAGGCGCTCCGCTACGTCGCGGAGGACTCCGAGGCGGCCGTGCTGGTGGCCAACGCCGCCCTGGCGGACCGCGGGCGCATGCTGGCCGCGCAGATCCCGGCCATCAAGCACGTGATCGCCGACGGCCCCGCGCTGGACGGCGCGCTGGGCTACGAGACCGTGCTGGCCGCCGCCGCGCCCACGCTGGCCCGCCGCGCCACCGCCTTCGACGAGACGTGCATGCAGCCCTACACGTCGGGCTCCACCGGCAAGCCCAAGGGCGTGCTGCTGACCCACGGCGGGCAGCTGTGGAATGCCGACATCCTGCGCAAGGCGCTGCTCGCGGACGACACCGAGCGCGCCCTGATCGCGGTGCCGCTCTACCACAAGAACGCGATGGCGGGGGCGGTGAAGCCGTTCCTCCTCGCGGGCGGCTCGCTCGTGATCCTGCCCGGGTTCGATGCGCTCGAGGTCATCCGCGCCATCGACCGCTACCAGGTGACCTACCTCACCGGCGTGCCCGCGATGTACAAGATGATCCTCGCCGAGAAGGACGCGCTCGGCCGCCACGACGTCACCAGCGTGCGCTACGCGGTGTGCGGCTCGGCCGAGGTGCCCGAGGAGCTGCTGGACGAGTTCCGCCGCGTCTTCGGCGCGCCCATCGGCGAGAGCTACGGGCTCACCGAGGGCGGGCCGGTGCCGCTCGTCAACACGCGCTGGGGGCTCAAGAAGCGCAACTCGTGCGGGCTGGCCTTCCCGGGCTGCGACGTGCGCCTGGTGGACGAGGCCGATCGCGACGTGGGCGTGGATGAAGTGGGCGAGCTGGTCACCCGTAATCCGGGGCTGGCCAAGGGCTACTGGAAGCTGCCCGAGGCGACCGCGAAGAAGTTCCGCGGCGGCTGGCTCTACACCGGCGACCTCATGCGCCGGGATGCCGACGGCTACTACTACTTCGTCGGGCGCCGGGACGACATGATCAACGTGGCCGGCGAGAACGTGTACCCCAAGGAAGTGGAGGACATCCTGCTCCAGCATCCGAACCTGCGCGACGCCTGCGTGGTGCCGGCGCCCCACGACGTCAAGGGCGAGGTGCCGATCGCCTTCGTGGTCGAGCGCGAGCGCGGCCAGACCACCGAGGACGACGTGCGCCGCTTCTTCCTGGAGCGCGGCGCGCCGTATGCGCATCCCCGCAGAGTCGTGTTCCTCGACGCGCTGCCGCTCGGCGGTACCGGCAAGATCGACCGCACGGGGCTCAAGGCGCGCGCGCGAGAGACTGCACAGTGAGCGGGCCGGATCTCGCCAAGCTGGGCTTCGGCCACTCGCCGTTCATGCGCTTCCTCGGGCTCGAGATCATCACGGCCGAGAAGGGCAAGGTCGAGATCCGCCTGCCCTATCGGGAGGAGTTCCTGCGCACCGACGGCTCCGACTGGCTGCACGGCGGGGTGGTCAGCGCGCTGGCCGACATCGCGGGCGACTACGCGGTGATCACCGAGACCGCGCCGGGCGTGCCCACCATCGACATGCGGGTGGACTATCTGCGCCCGGCGCGCCGGGGCGATCTGACCGCGCTCGCCAAGACGGTGCGGGTGGGCCGGACGGTCAGCGTGGCCGACGTGGAGATCCGGGACTCCTCCGGCACGCTGGTCGCGGTGGGCCGCGCGTGTTACGCTTCGCCCCGCCCACCCAAGGAGACACCATGAATACTCCGATGCCCCCCGACCGCCTGAACGAGATCGGCGTCCTCAAGCGCCGCGAGATCGAGGCGCGCGTCCTGATGCCGGTGCTGGAGGCCTTGGGATCCCAGTACGGCCGCGAGCAGGTGTTCGAGACCGCGCGCCAGGTCATCATCGACGTGGCGCGCGCCCAGGGCAAGGAGCTGGCCGAGCGCGTGGGCGGCGACAGCCTCACCCACTTCGCGGGCGCGCTGGAGGACTGGAAGAAGGGCGACGCCTACCGCATGGACGTGCTCGAGCAGACCGACGAGAAGCTCTCGTTCAACGTCACCCGCTGCCGCTACGCCGAGATGTACCGCGCGCTCGGCATCCCGGAGATCGGCGCGCTGCTCTCCTGCAACCGCGACTTCTCGCTGGTGGAGGGCTTCAACCCAGCGGTGAAGCTGACGCGCACCCAGACCGTGATGGAAGGCGCCTCGCACTGCGATTTCCGCTTCGAGCTGCGCCGCCCGCAGAACGCTCCGAAGAACGCCTCGTCCCGGTAATGCGCGCCGCCGCGATCAGCGCCCACGGAGGCCTCGACCAGGTCCGACTCCGCACGGACTGGCCCGAGCCCAAGGCCGGCCCCGGCCAGGCGGTGGTCACCGTCAAGGCCTGCGGCCTCAACTACCTCGACATCTTCGTGCTCCAGGGCATGCGGCGCGTGCTGATCGACCCGCACATCAAGCCGGGCGGCGCGCTGGGCGAGCACGCCAACGGCGGGCTCTGCGAGCGCATCGCGATCGAGGCCGAGAACCTGATCCACATGCCCGACGCGGTCACGTTCGAGCAGGCCGCGTCGCTGCCCATCGCCTACGGCACGGCTTATCGGATGTTGATCACACGCGGGCGGCTGCAGGCGGGCGAGCTGGTGCTGATCCTGGGGGCGAGCGGCGGCGTGGGTACGGGCTGCGTGCAGATCGCCAAGAACCTCAAGGCCCGCGTGATCGCCTGCGCGTCGTCCCCGGAAAAGCTTCGACGCCTCAAGGAGCTGGGCGCCGACCACGTCATCGACTACACGAAGGAAGACTTCTCGAAGAAGGCGTGGGAGCTCTCGGGCAAGAAGGGCGTGGATGTGCTCGTGAACTACACGGGTGGCGACACCTGGGTCCCGAGCCTACGCACGCTGGCCAAGCACGGCCGCCTCCTCACCTGCGGCGCCACCGCCGGGTTCGACCCCAAGACCGACATCCGCTACATCTGGCGCCGCGAGGTCAGCATCATCGGCGCCAACGGCTGGACCCGCGAAGACCTCGAAGCCCTCCTGCTCGAAGTCGAGCGCGGCACCATTAAGCCGATCATCGACCGCGTCCTCCCCCTGGCCGAATCCGCCGAAGCCATGCGCCTCCTCCAAGACCGCGAAGTCTTCGGCAAAGTAATCGTAGTCCCGTGACGGTTAACGTCGGCACGCTAGTGGGCCCGGCCCCTCACCCTACCCTCTCCCCAGCGGGGAGAGGGAGAGAGGGGAGGGCAAACTCAACCCTCTCCCCTCAGGGGAAGGCCTCCTCCACCCTCTCCCCTCAGGGGAGAGGGCAGGGTGAGGGGTGGGGCACCAGCGTAGCGATCGTAGACCTGTCCAGACCGGAAACCCCGCGCGAGGTATCCTACGCCGCGCTGGACGCGAGCTGCGACGCAGTAGCCGCCGGCCTCACCGCCCGCGGGCTCGGGCGTGGCGACCGCGTCGGCATCCTCGCCCTCAACCGCACGGAGTACATCGAAGCCCTCTACGGCACGATGCGCGCCGGCGCAGTGCCGGTCCCGCTGAACATCAAGCTCCCCGCCGAGTCCCTCGCGTTCATCGCGAAGGACGCCAACCTGTCCCTACTGTTCGTGGACGCCGCGCACCGCAAGGTCGCGCCCGACGTCCCCGCAGTAGATTTTGACGCCAACTACGCCGAGTTCCTCAAGCCCGGCCCATTCGCGCCAGTCGAGCCAGAAGCAGACGACATCTGCCTCCAGCCCTACACCTCCGGCTCCACCGGCCGCCCAAAGGGCGTGCTGCTGACCCACGCCGGCCAGGCCTGGCAGATCGACGCGCTCGTCAAAGCCCGCCGCATGACGCCCGACGACCGCGTCCTGGTCGCCGCCCCGCTCTACCACAAGAACGCGCTCGTGTGGACCAAGGTCGGCATGGCCGCGGGCGCCTCGCTCGTCCTGCTCGCCCGCTTCGACCAGCGCCTCTACGTGGAGTCCATCGGCCGCTACCAGGTCACGCGCCTCTCCGGCGTCCCGACCATGTTCCACCTGGTTCTCAACGACCCGGCCCTCGCGAGCACCGACAAAAGCTCCGTGCGCTTCATCGGCGTGGGCTCGGCGCCCGCCTCGCCCGCGCTCTTCGAGGCGCTCCACCGCGCGTTCCCGAACGCGGCGGCCAGCAACGGCTACGGCGTGACCGAGGCCGGCCCGGTGATGTTCGCGAATCACCCGGAGGGCAAGCCGCGCCCGGCCACCTCCATCGGCTACCCGCTGGCCGGCTGCGAGATCCGCCTCGACCCCGGGCCCGACGAGGGCGTGCTGCTCACGCGCAACCCGGGCGTGATGGCGGCCTATCACAACCTGCCCGAGGAGACGGCCCGGCGCCTGAAGGACGGCTGGTTCGATACGAGCGACGTCTGCCGGCGCGACGCCGACGGCTTCTACTACTTCGTCGGCCGCACCGACGACATGTTCGTGTGCGGCGGCGAGAACGTCTACCCGGGCGACGTCGAGGGCACCCTCGAGCGCCACCCGGACGTGCTGCAGGCCGCGGTGCTGCCGGTGGATCACACGCTGAAGGGCCAGGTGCCGGTGGCCTTCGTGGTCGCGCGGCCCGGCTCGGGCCTCACCGAGCAGGCGGTGAAGGAGTGGGCGCTGACCCACGGCCCCGCGTACCAGCATCCCCGGCGCGTATTCCTGGTCCACGAGCTCCCCTTGGCTGGGACGAACAAGATCGATCGCGCGGCGCTCAAGGCGCGCGCGCTGGCTGCCCCACCAGCATCACCACGAGGAGGATGATCATGTTTCTCGATCGCCGAACGTTCGTGAAGACAGCCGCCGTCGCGGGCGCGGCCGCGGTGGCCCCCCAGGTGCTGGTGCGCACCGCGCGCGGCCAGAGCAAGAACAAGGTGCTTTTCGTCTCGGAGGAGTCGAACCCGAAGGCCATCGCGGTCTACGACAAGATCAACGCCGACTTCAAGAAGGAGACGGGCATCGAGGTCACGATGGAGTACCCGGGCTTCGCCAATATCGCGAAGCGCGTGGCCACCCTGATCGCGGCCGGCACCCCGCCCGAGATCGTCTGGTACGGCGCCGGGCAGGCCATGAACCTGGCGATGGAGAACCAGCTCGCGGACGTGGGCGACGTGCTCAAGGCCACCGGCGGAACGGCCGAGAATCTCCGGATGGTCTACAAGGGCGCGGACCGCTCCATCCCGACCAGCCAGCAGTTCACCTACGGCTGGTACCGGAAGGACCTCTTCCAGGCCAAGGGCCTCGAGGCGCCGAAGAGCTGGGACGATTACCTCAAGGTGGCCAAGGCGCTCAACAACCCGCCCACGATGTACGGCTGCATCGTGCCCTCCGCGGAGACGGGTGCTTCGACGTTGCTGCTCGAGACCATGTTCATGAAGAACGACGTGCACTGGTTCGAGTGGAACGCGGGCAAGAAGGAATACGAGGTCGCGCTCGACAAGGGGAACCAGCGCAAGCGCGCGATCGAGACCCTCGACTACCTCAACGAGCTGCACAAGTACTCGCCCGAGGCCAGCACCTACAACTGGGGCGAGCTGATGTCCACCTACTTCACCGAGAAGGCGGCCTCCTCCTGGTACGTGGGCTCGCGGCTGCTCGACCAGACGATCGCCAACAACCCCAAGATCGCGGACGCCACCCTGCCGTTCGAGCTGCCGAAGAAGGTGACCGACGCCTACTACCTTTCGATCCAGGGGTTCCACATCCTGGAGAAGTCGAACGTGGAGGGCGCCAAGAAGTACGTCACCTTCTTCATGAAGCACCCCGACGTCATCAGCTGGTACCACGCGGTGCCGCTGCACATCATCCCGGCCAGCCGGCAGATGCTGCACTCGGCCAAGTATCAGGACAACCCGGTGATCCAGAAGCGCATGGACGTGCTGAAGTTCCTGGACTCCATCTGGACCAAGGGCGTCCCCCTCTACTACTGGGACGGCAAGGAGCTGAACCAGCACATCGGCCTCTTCCACAACGAGAACCTGGCCGGCTGGATGCTCGCGATGCGCAACATCAAGGGCATGAAGTCGGAGCAGGTGGTGGACGAGGCCGCGGCCCAGGTCCGCAAGAAGATGAAGCGGGTCGGCTAGGGTCGCACCGTCCCCCTCACCCCACCCTCTCCCCCCGCGAGGGGGTCAGGGTTATGAGCTGGCCGATGTCTTTGCAAATTGCGGAGCTTTACGACCCAACGCCTCCATCCAGCCGGCGATGGCCCGCCCGATCTCGTCCGGCGAATCTTCCTGGACGTAATGGCGCCCCGCGACCGTCACCTCGGTCAACTCTGGCAACTTGCGGATGAAGGCGAGATCCTCGTGGTTGGCGAGGATCGCACCCGGCTCGGCCCTGAAGAACAGCTTGGGCACGCGGCTCGTCGCCAGCCAGTCCGCGGAGGCGGCCACGATGGCAACCACATCGGCGGGCTCGCCCTCGATGGGGATCTGCCGGGGCCAGGTCAGCGTCGGCCGTCGCCCCTCGCCGGGCACGGCGAACGGCCGCCGGTACTGCGCCATCTCCTCGGCGGAGAGGGTGCGCAGGATGGCCCCTGGCAGGATCTTCTCGATGAAGAAGTTGTCTCGCAGGATCATATCCTCGCCGGCCTCCGAACGCAGCGCCTGCAAGGCCGGACGCATGTTTATCTTGTCCCAGTGGTCCCAGCCCTGCGGCCGCACGATCGCCTCCATGAATGCAATGCCCTTCACGGCGTCGCGATGGCGGTTGGCCCAGTCGAAGCCGAGGGCCGAGCCCCAGTCATGGATGACGAGGGTGACCCGCTCGCGCACATCGAGGGCCTCGAGCAGGGCGTCGAGGTAGCGGCGGTGCTCGACGAAGCGATACGAGCCGGGGCCACTGTCAGGCAGCTTGTCGGAGGCACCCATGCCGATCAGGTCGGGGGCGATGCAGCGGCCCACCGGCTGCAGGTGCGGCAACACATTGCGCCAGAGGTACGACGAGGTGGGATTGCCGTGCAGCAGCACGATGGGGTCACCGTCTCCCACATCCACGTACGCCATCTCCCTGCCGAGGACCCGCCGCCGCTGCTTCTTGTACGGAAACGCCGGAGAGATCATGTTGGCTTCTCCTTTTTGGTACTCAGATGGTGTTGGCCTTCAGGAACGCTTGCATCGCGGTCGCAATCTCCATCGCGTGGGTCTCCAGCGCGAAGTGGCCCGTATCGAGGAGCTCGACCGTCGCGTCCGGTAGGTCCTTCCGGAACGCCTCTGCTCCGGCCGGAATGAAGAACGGATCATTGCGGCCCCAGATGGCGAGGAGAGGCGGTCTCGACTTGCGGAAGTACTCGTGAAAGCGCGGATAGAGCTTCAGATTCGACGCGTAGTCCAGGAACAGATCGAGCTGGATGTCCTTGTTTCCGGGGCGTTCCAGCAGAGCCGCGTCGAGGGTATACGACTCGGGCGGGACACTCTCCGGATTCGTTACCCCGTGCGTGTACTGCCAGCGGGTGCCCTCCAGGGTCAGGATGTTCTTGCGAAGAACCTCCCGATTCTCCGCGGTGGGCGAGGCCCAGTATTGCCGGATCGGACCCCAGGCTTCCCCGAGGCCTTCTTCGTACGCGTTCCCGTTCTGCGAGACGATGGCGGTGACGCGGTCGGGGTGCCGCATCGCCAGGCGGAAGCCGGCGGGCGCGCCGTAGTCGAAGACATAGAGCGCGTACCGGTCGAGCCGGAGCGCCTTCGTGAAGGCCTCCAGGGTCGACGCCAACCCGTCGAAGGAGTAGGCATACTGTCGCTTCGCCGGAACCTCGGTGAATCCGAAGCCCGGGAGGTCTGGCGCGATCACGCGGTAGTGGCTGGCGAGGCGGGGAATGAGGTCCCGGAACATGAACGATGAGGCCGGGAAGCCATGGAGCAAGAGGAGTACGGGGGCGGTCGGGTCGCCCGCGGCACGATAGAACACCCGCACGCCGTCGGCATCGATGCGGTGGATGGATACGGCTACATGGGCCAAGGGTCTTCTCCTCAGTCGGTGGGCGGGAGAGCGTCGTCTACGGCTTCCAGGATCACGTCAACCACGAGGTCTGGCGCCGTATACATGGGACTGTGATCCACGAAGTGCGATCGGACGTGTGCGCCCATGCGATCGCTCATGAAGTGCTGGGTGTCCGGGCTGATCATCCGATCGTCTGCCGCAACGAGAAACCAGGATGGCGTCGTTTTCCACGCTGGCGCTGGCGACTTGTCTTCGATGCAGTCGAGGGCGATCGGCCGTTGCACCGCGGCCATGATGGTTGTCTGGTCCGGCGAGCTCCTGGGGGCCATCGCGCGGCGAAAACCATCTTCCGGCATCCAGATGAAGCCATGCGCATCGGGCGCCAGGCGCGGAGCGTCCGGATGCGGTTCGGCGCGATAGAACATCTGACCGACGGTTTCACCCTCGTCGGGTGCCAATGCCGCGATGTATACGAGGGACTTCACGCGGTCGTCGGCCGTCGCGGCTATGACGGCGCCCGCGTAGGCATGTCCGGTCAGGACCACCGGCCCCCGGGTTCTCTCGAGGACGCGATGGAGAGCGGCCACGTCGTCCGTGAGCGATGTCAGGGGGATCTGCGCGGACGCGACCACGAGCCCAAGTCGTCGCAACGGCAGGATGATGTGCTGCCAGCAGGAGCCGTCCGCCCACGCTCCGTGAACCAGTACGACCGTGGCGTTGCGGGTGGTCATGGGCGAGGCCTTCCGGTCCGATAATGGTCGACTGACCAGGGAGTTGGACCGATCAGGGCGAGCGCCACGAGACAGGCGATGTACAGGAGATCGCATTCGTATCCGGGCGGGCCGAACTGGGCCCTTCCGTTGCTGACGCTCAGCAGCTTGATCGTGCTGAAACCATACGGCAAATGAACCGTGAGGACTGCCACCGCGAGCACGAGGATCGAGGGAATGCTGACCAGCGACACGAAGGCTCCGATCAGGATGGCGAGGCCGCTCAGTATCTCGGTGGCGATCGTGAGCCAGGCCATCACGTGCGGAGAAGGAACGCCGATGTCCTGGAGGATCGCCGAGAACGCGGCCGGTCCCCGGTGCAATTTGCTCAAGCCGTGCGCCAGGAATCCATACCCGACGAGCAAGCGGAGGGGGAGCGCCGCGTAGGGCGCACACGTCGCGCGCGCATTCCGCCAAGCCGGCAGTCTCTCCACGAAAGTAGACATCGTGTCCTTTCACCGTCAATGTCAGCCGCTACTGGAGATGGCAAGCCACGGGCCAAGAAGAAGGCGGTTGAGCCGGAGGGGGTATCGGGTTCTAAAGTGTTCTGCTAGTTGAAGATGCTCAGATGAGTACAGCAGCTGGACCTGGCTGTCAGTGACGAATGGGTGATGAATCCCCGTCAGTGACGGGGTCTCGTCGCGGCACATCAGGAGATAGCAGGTTCGAGATCGGCTCGGTCGCCGGCAACAGGTGGGACGTCGCCTCCGTCCGCCGTCGCGCGGCCAGGACGCGCTCCGGGTCACCCAGGTCGCTCCAGTGCACGTCCCGCACCGGTAGCACCGCGAGGCGATCGGGCCGCGCGCTCAAGACGTGGCGCGAGAAGTCCAACGAGGGCAGGCCGCAGTAGAGCCGCTCGAGGGCCGGCCATTCGCCAACGGTGCCCAGCGCCGGCGTGATCGCGGTGAACGATCGATACAGGTCGGGTGCGGTGAGGCGCACCAGGGCCAGGAATGTCGAGACGCGCCCGACCATGACGAAGGTGTTCCAGAACCATCCTCTCTGGCGGATGCGCTCGGCGTCGGCGGTCGCCGGTTTTTCCCAGAAGCTTCG
>WNFE01003647.1_pt1 | contig 13514 bp, 9 predicted proteins | sample 5400451 | NCBI WGS metagenome assembly WNFE01 (sample SAMN13153344, study PRJNA577476) | soil metagenome | isolation source: 200 cm saprolite under Douglas fir tree site 2 hole 2 | place: USA:California | collected 2015-04-18 | reverse complement strand
TGTTTCTGCCAAGCGGCCGCGTCCGTCAGTTCAGGATAGAGAGTTCCTGCAGTCCATAAGCCGACGGCTTCGCTGAATAGATGATTACTGCGCTGCGATCGCGCATAGCCCACGGTTTGCATAGTGCGCCAGGCATGCGCGGCAATCATCGACAGCAGCAGCGCTGCCCGTTGCGGCGTCGTAGCGGGCGAATGGAGGAAGGAGTAGAGGGCGAAGGACCATGCCAGAATCCGGAGCGAGGATTCCTGTCCACAGATCCAGAGCGGTCCCGACATGGGCGGACTGTTGCCGGCCCAGTCCTCGATTGCACTCCAGAAGGCTAACGGAAACCTCTCGTCACCGCTGATGGCATACGCACGGGCTAGAGGATAAACAAACAGGAATCTAGACGGCTCCAGAATGAATTTGAGATCGCCATAGTCGTCCGAGGCAAATCGCATCTCTGTCCACGAACGGTGGGGCGAGACGCTCTGGCCGGTAACCGGGTTCCGAAACCATTTGGGAGGAAAACCGCAAGCAAATGACAGCCGGCCAAAGAACGGCAGATTGCCCTCCAGAATTCCTCTCGCTTCCGCACAGACTGACCTTTCTCCCTCTTGACCAAGAATTCTGCTCATCTCCGGTGCCAGACTCCGAGAATCCGAGAAGAAGAAAGTGCGGCCGCCCCGGCGACGAATGCTCAGAAGATCTTCGGGCGAAGTTTTCGGAGCGATATGTTTCAGGTCCCAGGATTCCCAACCCCGAACTGATTGTATGCGGCGCGTCATCAGGCCGCTGCCACGCTGGAGTTCATATCCCAAGCGCAGCAGGCCGTCGCGCACCCCGAAAGTCCGGCCGATCTGCCACAGCGTGCCGAGCTTACCCATCGCACCTGCCCGCTACGGAATTCAACCGGCCATTTTTCAACCGGCGCGTGGCCACCTCCTTCAACTGCTCATGCATAACAAAGAATTGCCGGTCCGTTTCCCGCTCGGCCTGTGGCACGGCCGAGACTGCGCCGCGGTCAAGGCCGACCACGGCCTCTGCAAGTAACTCGATCCCTTCGGCGATCATTCGGTTGCGCAGGTCGGTCAGCGAGTCGCAGTCGTCGACGCTTGCGAATTCGCGACGCAAAAGGATGGGGCCGGTATCTATCCCGCCGTCCATGAAGTGAGTGGTGATGCCAAGGGGAACTCCACAGAGCAAGGACCATTCCGGGCTGCTCATGCCGCGGATTTCCGGCAGCAGGGCAAGATGTGAATTCAAAACGCCAAGGCGAGGAACCTTCAACACCTCACTTCGCAGGATGTTTCCGCCGGTGAAAATCGCCAAGTCAGGGGACCACTTCTTCAGTTGCGCCACGGCACCTGGTGAGTTCTGATCGCCGCACGTCACGACTGGAAATGCATAGGCACGGCCCACTTCCCGCAATCCTCGAAAAAATCCGTCACCATACCGGAGTGATCTCTCGAGATAGGAATTCAGCACCCGCTCCCGATTTGTTGCCTTGCCCGGGACGAGTTTGGCGATGGCGTAGTGAAGGGAGCCGCGCAGGCCCCACTGTCCAAGCTTGCGCAACAGCGTGCCGCGGTCCCAGGACGGCAGGGTCAGCGCTCCAACCGGAACGTATCCGAGTTGCGCCACGCGGGCGGCGACAGCACAGCCAGTCTCGCTGTACGGACTCGAACAAAGGATCACTACGCGCATTCTGACGCCTCGAGCTTTGTCTCGACTTGACGAGTAAGACGCTGCTCCAGCATGAGCGCGTCCGCTAGGAACTTGCATCCCCAACTGATGAACCGTATCGGTTGGTACTTTCCCCAAATCGGATGCGATCCAGCAACCCCGCCCAGCACTCCACGACGGCCCTTCGATGGGAGCAACTGCTTCAGCATCTCATTCATCTTGAGGGCCGCGTTGAGATAGCGCAGATCACCCGTCACCTCGAACAAACGCAGCCAAACACAGGACATCTGCGCATTTCCCGTGAGACATGAAAACCGATGACCGCCTTTAAAGTCCGGTTGGTATGTCCCCAACAATCGCTTGTGAGTCTCAAACTTGCGAAGCAGAACCCAAGCGGACTTCCCAGCAGCCTGAATCGCGTCCTCGCGCGGGCGCAGGATCCCGCATTCGAGCAGCCCCTGGATCACGTAAGCAATGAAGTGCAGGTAAGCAGGATGCCCGCGCAGATTGATACCGTCAATCCAGCCGCTGGGCTGGACATGTGCCAGCACCCAGTCGATGTTTCTGTCTGCTGCCGCCGAGTGACCGGGATCCTTGGACTCGGCGGCCAACTGTGCCAGCGCCCACGAAACCATACTGTAGTAAGTGTGCGCGGTTCCCTGATAGACAGCGAGTCCGGTCCAGGAGCCATCCGCCTGCTGGATCGCGGCCAACCAATCGCCAGCAGCCACGGCGCATTTCAGGATTTCCGCGTTTTTGGTTTCCGCATGAGCGCGAATCAGTCCCTGCAGAATCTGGCCGGCATTGAACACCGAAGGCTGGTTGTCGCTATCGCGGCCGCGGAGTCCACCGGGAAAAGCGCCCGATGGCATTTGCAGCGAAAGCAGCCAGTCGGTAGCAAGATAAGCTGCATGGCGCGCGGCTGGGTCGCCAGTCAGGCGGTCAAAATCGTACAGCGTCGGAATGATGTAGCCGGTCACCTCGGGGTACGATTCGGAATATCCAGTTAGCAAACTGTAATACGCTGCAACGCCACCGTCGGGACGTTGTGCATCGAGAATCCAACCAACCACCGATCGCAGCGCGTCTGCACGAGGAATGGTTTCCGCCGCGTACGAATAGAGGTGTCGATGTTCGAAGGTTGTGCGCAGTTCGTCCGAAACGAGCTTGGAAAATAGCGGAATAACACGTTGAGGCGCACGCAACAGACCCGCGGCTTCACTCAGCACGCGAACGGTTCTTGTGATCATGTAGTTTCGGCTGGTACTGGATTCAGCACGGTTCATTGCGCCTATGTTCGCTCGGTGAGGCCCGCTTTCACGCGGGGATCAATTGAGCTGCGCCCATCTGTCGCTGAACGAACGAGCGCGCTCCGCCGTCGAGAAAGAGTTGCATCCAGATTTCCAGCGTCAGCAATTGCCAGATCTGCATCGACCAGTCTTCCGCGCCCCGGCGGTGCTCATCCACATAGCGCCGCACTTCGTCCGGACGAAACAATCCACGCTTGCAGACCTGGCTCTCTGACAGCAAATCGTCCACCATGGGACGCAGTTCATGCGCCAGCCAGTAGTCCACCGGCGCCGCGAATCCAGCTTTCGGCTGCCGTAACACCTCTTCCGGCAGCATACTACGCATGGCGTCGCGGAAGATGTACTTCGTCACCGGACGCCATTTCCCTTTCAACTTCCACTCCGGACGAACATTCCACGCGACAAATTCTGCCAGCTCACGATCCAGAAACGGGACGCGCACCTCAACCGACGACGCCATGCTCATCTTGTCGTTGTACGTGAGGTTGAGCGTGGTCATGAAAATCTTGGTATCAAGGTAAAGCATCTGGTTGAGAAAGTCGGCGTGCCGCACTTTGTCGAACGCAGCCAGATGCTCATGAGCCGAATTCGTCCGTCGCCCTGGCTGCGATTCTGAAGCGTATAGAGCCGCTCTTTGTTGCGAATCAAAATATGTGCAATTCCGGATGAAGGCCTCAGGCGGAGTTAGTGCCGCGCTCCGCGCCATTTTCTTTGCCAGCCGCACACGTCCTTTTAACCTCGTCCCGCGGAAGCTCGGCAGTGCCGACAACGCGCTCTCGGCCGCGGAGCGCGCGAAGCCTGGAACGCGCTGATACTCCTGAGCCCACGCATGGGCCACATGTTTACGATATCCGGCGAACAGTTCATCGCCGCCTACGCCGGACAGCAGCACCGTCGCCTGTTTTCGTGCCTCGCGGCAGACAAGATACGCCGTAATGATGGCTGGATCGGCGGTCGGTTCGTCCATGTGCCAGGTCAGATTCGGCAGCAGCCCGACCACATCCGGTTCGACGACAATTTCGTGGTGCTCGCAGCCCAGCTTCCCGGCGAGACGTTGCGGCACAGCTGGATCGTCGATCGTCGTCTCGCCGACCCGGTATTTCTCCGGAAAAGTAATCGTGTAGGTGCGCACCGGCTGCTTTCGCGCCATCGCCGCCACGATGCTCGACGAATCAAGTCCCGCGCTGAGAAATGCGCCGATCGGAACATCGCTGACCATCTGTTGCTCAACCGAAGCGCAGAACCGCTCCCGGATTTCCTCCGCGAGTTCGTCATGTCTTCGAGCGAAGTGATGCTCAGCTTCGGGAAACGTCAGGTCCCAGTACTCCTTGATTTTCAGAGCGCCGTTCTGCCAGAGCGCGTAATGCCCGGCGGGAAGTTTGCGAATTCCTTCAAACATCGTCGCCGGATCGGGCACCCAGAGAAACGTCAAATACTGATCGAGCGCCTCCCGATCGATACTGGCTTCGATCCCCGGCACTTCAAGTAAAGCTTTCACTTCGGACGCGAAGGCCAGCTTCCCGTCTCGCTCACAGTAATACAGTGGCTTGATTCCAAAATGATCGCGAGCCAGAAACAGCTTGGGCGAAGAGCCTCGCAGGTCGCAGATCGCAAAGGCGAACATGCCGTTCAGCCGGCTCAGGCAATCGGCACCGTACTGTTCATAAAGATGAACCACTACCTCGGTGTCGGTGTGCGAGCGAAACCGGTGGCCCTTGGCTTCGAGTTCGAGGCGCAGATCGGCGAAATTGTAGATTTCTCCGTTGTACGTGATCCACACCGTGCCGCCCTCGTTGCTCATCGGCATGTGGCCGTCAGGAGAAAGGTCGAGAATGGCCAGCCGCCGGCTTCCCAGCCCGACGTACCCTCCGTCGGGGAAACGCCGCTCCCAGAGCCCGGAGTCGTCGGGCCCGCGATGCGTCTGCACGTGTGTCATGCGGGCGAGTGTTTCCGCATCACCCCAATTCGCGAGTCCGCTGATGCCGCACATGACGTCAGTTCCTCGCGTTCCGCAGTTCGTAGATTTTTGCTTTGGTGTGAAACATCTGCACAGCCTGGAAAGTGCAATAGATCAGCCCTGGGACGCCGTCAAGAAATCCTAAACGAAAAACATAGCGATAAAGAAAGAGCAGAACCGGCGAGCCCGGCAGGCGATAGAGTTTTCTCTTGAGCCATCGTCTGCGCTGGGCTTGCGTGCCGAAAAGAGAGGCGCGCATCTCCTCCGTGCTCTCGTCTGCGCGCGACAGCACTCGTGCCTCCCAATTGGAATATTCATCGTGCTTCTGAATGTAGCGCGACAGCGACTCGACATTATGATGCACAAGCGGATTTCGCAATTCCGCAGTCGGCCCATCGGCGATGACATGCTCGTGCACTTCCATGTCGGCCATCGAGGCATCCTGGTCTTTCAGCCGGCACTCAAATCGCGCTTGACCCTTGCGGAACAAAGAGAGCTTCCAGAAACTCGCGTCGCAGTGCCGCAGGAGTTTGCCCAGAAAATACAATTGCAGGCAAATGCGGTACCCCGTCACCCGCTGATTCTGGATTGCCTGGCGAATCTCGCGGGAAAGCTCCGGGGTCACGACCTCGTCGGCATCGAGCAAGAGAATCCAGTCGTAGGCAATCGGGAGCGTATCCATGGCCCACTGCCGTTTTTTCGGCCATCCACCGTGATAGTGGAACTGGACGACCTTGGCGCCGAACGACTCCGCGATCGCACCCGTTTCATCGGTACTTTGGGAATCAATGACGAACACTTCGCCCGCATCCGGCAGCGATTTCAGACAGCGCGGCAGGTTGCGGGCTTCATTTCGGACCGGAATAATGACGGTAACAGGAAGGACATGCGGAGTGGCGATGGAGTTCGACACCACAGTTTCTGTTTTCGCTTCGATCACATTTGTCTCAGTCGCAGGCAAGAGTTGACACCATGTTAGCTGAAGTCTGCGATTTCATGAACGTGGTTGCTTTGTGGCATTTCCGCCAACAACCTGGGGGTGGTGGCGGGATCATCTTGGGGGTTAGTGATCGTGTGCTCAGGCTACTATAATTCTCCTGTGTTACGCCAACTGCTGACCTATCTCAGCCGCGGCCGCATCCTCAAGCGTAATCTTCCGGCTGATTTCGGATCTCGCCCCATCTACGTTTCACCCGATGCGGCGTTGGCGTTTTGGAAAATGGATCTTGAGAAAGTAGATCCGATTCTCTTCAACTTCGCGCGGCACCTGGTGAAGCCTGGCAACGTGGTGTGGGATGTCGGCGCCAACGTGGGACTCTTCACCTTCGCGGCTGCGGCCATAGCCGGAAAGAATGGCTCCGTGCTTGCGATCGAGCCGGATTCGTTCCTCGCTGGATTGATCCAGCGATCCGCCCAACTTCCTTCATTGGATGCGGCGACGGTCCACGTCATTTCTTTCGCGATCTCTGATCGGCCAGGTGTGGTGACCTTCAACATTTCGAAACGGGGCCGCTGCTCAAACCACGTTTCAGGATTCGGAACAGAGCAGAGCGGCGGGGCGCGCAGTTCGATTTCCGTACCATCGGTGAATCTCGACAGTCTGATCGATGTGTACGGGCCGCCCAACGTGGTGAAGATTGATATTGAGGGGATGGATCACATCGCCCTTCGTGGTGCCGACAAACTTCTGCGACGTCGACCAATTCTCATTCTGGAAGTGACCGACGCGAACCGTGATGAGATGTTTGAGATCTTGCAGAAGTACGGGTACAGAGTTTTCGACACCACGCTCAGGCCAGTGCGGAAGATGCCGCTGTGCAACCTGGTAGCGATGGCAGATGGAGCAACGGTACCGTTGTAGAAATAACCCGGAAAGCAATGTTCTTGTAGCGCTGGGTAAGCAAACTCTTCTCCAAGTCCGGTAAGCGCGACTATATCTATCACTAATGCAGCCGAACACCGCGATGTCCGCTTACAGATTCTGTTCGGACCACCGCTTCAGCACGAACAACGACCACGGGCGCGACCACGAAGTCTCGCCCGCCAAAAAGCGGTTCCAGACGCCGCGCACGGCGCCAGGGTTGAGCACGGCTTCAGTCGAGCCGTCGCTGAGAAGTGCACTCTCGATGATCGGCCTCATTTCACCGCGCAACCATCGCTCGAATGGAAACGTGAACCCCCGTTTGGGCCGCTTCACAATTTCCCCGGGCAATTCCACGCCGAGGCTCGCAAGCAGCAGGCTCTTCGGCGAGCTTCCTTGAAGTTTTCCCTTCCCTGGAATGCGGAAACAGGCTTCGACCAGCGCACGATCGAGAAATGGCACACGCAACTCCAGTCCATGCGCCATGCTCATGAAATCGGAATCCCGCAGCAGAGTGTTCCTCATGTACCAGTGCGATTCCAGGTATGAGACGCGATTGACCGGATCGAGAGTGGAACTCCTAGCGATGGATGCGCGCAGCGCGGCCTCGAGGCTACTCTTCGCCGCTTCATAATCGTCAGACGGAAACAATGCTCTTTGCTCCGCGCCCGCAAACAGTCCACGAACCAGAAAATAGGGATGTACAAACGATTCTTCCGCCGCGGCCAGCTCAGCCAGCTTGCGGTTACGGTCGCTCTTGCCCGCCAGCATCGCCACGGAAGCGGCCAGCGGATGCCGCGCCAGTGAGGGGAGCCGATTCAAACGCGCAGCCATGCGTTCCATCTTCGGCACGCGCCGGAAATTTGAGTACCCCGCGAACATCTCGTCGGCTCCCAAGCCGGTCAGCGCAACTTTCACTCCCGCGGCGCGCGCTTTGGCTGATACCAGATAGGTGTTGATCCCATCCACGGTCGGCTGGTCCATGGTGCGCAACGCTTCCGGCAGCAACGCCAGCGTGTCTGCCTGGGAAACTGGGATTTCGAGATGCTCGGTGTCAAAGCGGCGAGCCACTGCCCGTGAGTACGGCGCTTCGTTGAATTCTTCTTCCCGAAATACGAGCGAGAACGTATTGGCGCGCACGCCGTTCCGGTGCATGATCGCGACCAGACTGCTGGAATCGATTCCGCCCGAGAGAAACACTCCGACCGGAACATCGCTGACAAGGTGCGCTAACACAGACTCGTGCAGGATCTCCGGCAGGCGCCCGTCGCCGGCGCCGTTGCGACTCGGCTCATCCTCCTCAACCCGGCCGGACGCATCCAGCAAAATGCTCCAATATTCCCGGATGCTCAGCGAACCCTGTTGGAACGTGAGCACGTGCCCTGGCGGAACTGCCCGGACTCCTTCCACAATCGTCCAGGGTTCGCATACAGAACCGAAGGCCAGATAGCTCAACGCTCCAGTCGCGTCGATTTTCCGCGGCACCAGTTCGGTCTGGAGCAGAGTTCGGACCTCCGAGGCGAAGATGAGCTTCTCTCGTGACGCGTAGTAGTAGTAGAGTGGCTTGATTCCCATGGGATCACGAGCGAGTAGCAGCCCCTTGCGCTGGGCATCCCAAAGCGCAAAGGCGAACATCCCGCGCAACCGCAACAAGCACTCCTCGCCCCAGACGCGGTAGGCAGCGAGGACCACCTCGGTATCGGATTCACTTCGGAACTCGGCGCCCTTCTCCATGAGATTGCACCGCAGTTCGCGGAAGTTATAGATCTCGCCATTAAAGACGATCCAGTTACCGGTGGACGGGTCGTGCATGGGCTGGTGCCCGAGGGGCGAGAGATCAATAATGGAAAGACGAGTGTGGGCGAAACCTATCTGGTACGGCTCTGCAGAACCGCTGTCAATGATGACCGTGCCGGCGTCGTCTGGTCCGCGATGCGCGAGCGTTCCCGTAGCTTTCTCCAGCAAATCCGGAGAGACCAAACCGTCGCGAGTGATGACGCCGAAGATTCCACACATATCTCAAGAACGGGTACTGCCTGTCATCATAGCGTGAATGTCGCTGGGGCCGGTCGAAACGGAGCAGCACTCGACTGACTTATACAATTGTCAAAGAAAATATCCCCTATCCCGCGCCGCTTTCCCAACATCGTTTCCCACCAACGACCTCGCCCTTTCAAGAAGCCGTTCTACGTGATCCTTCCAGCTGAAACTCCCAGCCCGACGCAGCCCTTTCTCCCGCAAGTCCGATTGCAATGACGGAGAATCGAGTAGACGCGTTACTTTATTGGCGATATCGGCGGAAGAGAATCTCTCAAAGAACAGAGCCGCGCCATCCGTGATCTCCCGGTGCACGGCCAGATCGGAAGCCACGATCGGCAACCCGCACGCCATAGCCTCTACCAGTGGATGAGCGAAGGTCTCTGTGTATGCGGGAGTGACGTAGATATCGCAGGAGCGATAAACGTGATGCAACAGCGGATATGGGATAGTTCCCAGTTGCACAACATCCTCCGCGATTTGCAGTTCGCGCAAGAGCGCGCTCGCTTCAGAGGTTCGATAGCTGCCGGGATTTGTCCCTGGCGCCAACTCGCAGGTCAACACGAGCCGTATCTTGCTCGACGGCCGGCGTTCCTTGAGGAGCGCCACTGCCCGCAACAGCGTCTCAAAATTCCGATAGTAGTTGTAATGGCTGACAAAAAGCAGACGCACCGCACTCTCCGTCTTTTTGAGCTTTTCCATGATCGAGAGCGGCAGCGCCATGCCATCCTGAAGAAAGAACTCGCGGTCGAATCCATGATGCAGCGCTACCACATCATGTCCTGACCAGGCGCGGAGTTCGCGAGCGAAGGCTTCACTCGGGGCCACAGTCAGTTGGGCACGGTGAATCGACTTCCGGGCCAGAAAACCCTTCAGACGTGTGTCGGCCCATAATCGGTAATCGCCCCTGCGGCGCAAGTCGCGGCTGAAGTCGGCGGAAGTGTAAAGCGAATTGCGGCTCAGGAGAATCTGCGGCACCGGTGAATTCCAGAGAGCGAAGTTCCCCGCCGACAGCAGCACATCCGCGCCTGTTCTCCGGATGAGCTTGGGAATCTCTCTCTGCTCCCACAAGAACCGGGAGAGCGGTCCGCGCTCTTCCATGCCGCTGGCCTGAAGCTGCAAGTTGCTCGCGGAGGGAAATGCCGCACCGGCGGACTTTCCGGCCAGCACCGAGACCTCAATATCGGGCTGCGCTGCCAGGTGAGGAACTATGTTGCGCAGATAGGTCAACCCTCCGCCCGCTGAGGCGCCCAGAGCATGGATGAAGAGTCGCATGATGATTTAGTGCTGGGTCACCGCCGGATCCGTCGCGTAACGAAACCGCATTCCGTGAACGAAGGTGGTCTGGTAGCTGGCTGATTCGGGCATCACGTCCATAAGAAGGAACGCCAGAACCCAGAAAAGTACCGTGAGATAGTATCCGACGGCAAAGAGCCAATCCTCGAAGCCCGCATGTGCTAGTCCCGCAATCATTACCATCATCAGCGGGACAGAGTAATGAGAGACGTTTCCCGTCCGCCGAAGGAAGAGATAAACACGGAGGATGGCCTGCATCAGCAGAAAGGTCAGCAGCGCAAAGGGCAGAATTCCCAGCAAGCCCACCCATTCCGTGATCGCAAGGTAACTGCTGCCATGCTCACGTTTGATGGAGGTCGTAGCAAACGTTCCCACTTCGCCAAAGGGCTTGTCGCCGGAAATACTGGTGCCGAAACCGCTGCCGAAATACGGGTTTTCCTGAATGACCCGAACGGTTTCCTGCCAGGGAGTCAGCCTCGATCCCAGCAATCCTTCCGCCTGATGTCCTTTGTAGATTACCCCTGCCACAAATGAAGTCTTCACTTCGTCGAAACGGGTCGGAGTTGCAATGGCGGTAATGGCCAGGACGCAGCACGCGCCGATCAGTCCTTGCAGGATCAGCTTGTTCCGGCGCAGGGCTAGAAGCAGTGCCAGCATGGATAGACCAGCGGCCAGCATAGCGGCACGCGTGACCGAGAAGTACACTAGGTAGAGCGCTCCCAAACAGGCCACGGCCCGCCGCACTCGCAGATTCTTCGTCGGAGCGACCAGAGCTCCCCACAGAAGCAGCGGAGCCCCGATCACTCCCTCCACCGCACCCAGAGAATTGACGTTGCCCCAGATTTCGAGACCCAGGGTGTACGCAAAGGCGCTCACGTATACGCCTATCTCACAGGCCAGTAACAGTCCGCGGAAAAAGCGGTCGGGATCGCGCAATACCAGACGCCCGCCCCACGCGGCATACATAAAGAGCAGAAACAGACTGAAAGCCTTCATCAGCGAGAACTGTGGAACCACCGACACCATGGCCGAAACCAGTGCGCTGCCCACACAGAACAGAGCGGCCAGGTGAAAAAGATGGTAGCGCTGCAAGCCCATCGTCATGGGAACGTCCATTCCCGCCCACAAAAACGCGATCATCAAAAACGGAAAGAAAAGACGCTCGTAAGACCACAAACACACCAGCAGGATTTGCAGGAAAATAAAACCCGCCAGGTACTGCTGATTATTAAAATAGCTGGGCAGAGAGCGCGCCAAAATGATCAGGGCCACCACCAATATCACCGGCAGACCTGCAACCGCGATCCGCAAGGCTCTATCCACGGCTCTCTCCAAGATTGCCGGCGATGGCGCGGACCAGCCCTTGCGCCCACGCTTCCGGAGTAAACCGCGAACTTATTTCGAGACTGTGATGACCCATTTGTCTTTGTAACTGGGGAGCGTTCAGCAGTTGGTCCATAGCCTGCGACAGAGCTTGCGGGTCGCCGGCGCCGATGACATATCCATTCTCTCCATTTCGCACCAGATCGGCAACGCAGCCGGCCACTTTACTGACGATCACTGGAAGTCCACACGCCATCGCCTCGTTCACCACCAGCCCCCAAGGGTCGCTGTGGGTTGGAAACACCAGTGCCTCCGCCAAAGCGTAATAGGCAGGCAACTCGTCCCGCTGCAAAAATCCGGGAAAGACAACTACTCCCTGATGAATCTCGCGGCTGCGCCTGCATAACTCCTCGAATTCCTGTCCGTCACCCGCGAGCACCAAACCCACATCCCGGCGAATGCCCTCCGGCAGTGTCGCATACGCGGTGAGAAGATCAAAAACGCCTTTGGCACGCACCAATCTTCCGACATACAAAAGATAGCGTCGCGGCAATCCCAGGCGCTGGCGTAGTCCCGGGTCTTGACGCGCTTGTTCTGTACCGTTCGAGAAGCGGTCCACGTCGACTGCATTAGGGGCAATGAAGATTCTCTCTTGTGCTACGCCAAAGGTTTGCAGGTAGGCCGTGGCTGAGGCGCCCGGCACGACATGGCTCTGGCAGGCATGAATGAATCTCCGTTTGAGAGCCTCAACTCCCCAGAAGTTTCTTCTCGCATCCAGAATATTGCTCTCGGACCAAAGCAGAAACGGAATGCCACGCCGACGCGCCCAGCGCAGCGCCTGCCACATGGCCGGATAGTTGTAGCCTCCGCTCAAGATAATCTCAGGACTACGGGCTCGCAATGCGGTGCTCACTCCGCGAGTAAACAACACGTTGAATCGTCCCACCCTGCGGCGGTATGACTTCAGCACTTGATACGGAAACCGGATTTCATCGCGGTAGACCTGCCACTGCCGCAAGCCGGGATCGGTCTCCGCTAGAAAGATGACGTGCAGATCGACTTCTGCTCGCGCCGCTAACGCGTTGAACACGGGAATGCGGTAAGGAGCGATGATCTCCGTCAGAATGACCAGGCGGCGCTTCACACAAAGCTCTCTCGGTAGATCGCCAGTAGGCGCTGCGCCTGGTGGCCCAGAGTGTACGATTGCAAAATAGTTTCCCGGGCCGCGGCTCCGATCTGCCGGCGCTGGGAGTCGTCCCGCAGCAAGACGCGCAGTCCTTCGATCAATTCCTCGCGGCCGTTCGGTGGGACCAGCCAGCCGTTTTCTCCGTGACGAATGACTTCCTCGATTCCCTGCCCTAAACATCCGATGGCAACTTTTCCGGACGCCATCGCTTCGAGATAGACGCAACCCAATCCTTCGTAGCGGCTCGGCAAAACAAACACAGTGCAGTTCCGGCAAACTTCCGCAACCTCGGCCCGATTCTGCCGGCCTTCGAACCGGATGCCGGTCAGCACGTCAAGTCTTTCCGCAAGCGCGCGGATTCGATTCAACTCCGGCCCCTCGCCGATCACTTCCCAAGTGAGATCGGGAAACTCCGGCCGAAGTTCGGCCAGGGCATGCACGATCAGCTCGTGCCCTTTGGTGGGAATCAGGTTCCCGACGGTTAGCAGTACGGGGTACGCTGGATCGCTGCCCGGTGTGAAGAATGATGGATCCACGCCGTTGTAAACCACCGACGACGCCGAGAGGCCGCCCGTTCCGTCCTGCACTTCGGCGCAGACATGTCGGCTCACACCGATCACCCGTCGGGCCGCACCATAGACTCGCCGGGAAACTCTCACACACCTGGCGCCCGGCCATCCCGAAACCTGCCGCGACGAGAATGCATCCAGCCCATGCACGGTGACCACAAAGGGAATCTCGAAATGGCGGCTCAGCAGTGCCGCGGCGTGGCCGCAGGGCAAAGCGCCGTGAGCGTGAATCACGTCGATCGGAGACCTTACATGCAGCCTTTCAGCCGGCGATCGCAGCCGCACAAAGAGACCCGACCCTGAACAGGCC
>WNFE01002842.1_pt1 | contig 13518 bp, 13 predicted proteins | sample 5400451 | NCBI WGS metagenome assembly WNFE01 (sample SAMN13153344, study PRJNA577476) | soil metagenome | isolation source: 200 cm saprolite under Douglas fir tree site 2 hole 2 | place: USA:California | collected 2015-04-18 | reverse complement strand
GTGGCCACCGTGAGAATCAGGCGCGGCGCGCGCAGGAAGCGGCGAGCCACCAGGAGCTCGACCAAGGCGCCGAGGACCAGTGCGGCGACCGCGCCGGTCGCGAACGCGACCACCCAGCTCGCACCGCTGCTCACGATCAACAGGACCGCGAACGATCCGGGGAGTGCGCCGAGGTCGCCCTGGGCGAAGTTCACGATGCGATTGGCGCGGTACACGAGCGCGACACCCAACGCGACCAGCGCGGTCAGGCCACCGAGCAACGCCCCCTGGGCCATGATCCCGGCGGGCGGTGCCCACACCACGTGCACGAGCACCACGAACGCGCCCGCGGCGGCGGCGTGAGGCAATGCACGGCCGAGCGATCGAGACCTCAAGCGTCAAGTATGGGTTGAGCGGGCCCTAAAGTCGCGCCTCGATGACGAACGACACACGCAGACGAGCCCCGCAGGCATTGGTCGCCATGATGGTGGGGGGTGTCGTGCTGGGCCTCCTTGCGGGTGGCGCCGGCGCTGCGAAGAAGACCTCCAACACCAAGGTCGCCAAGGCGGGGGTCCTGGTCTTGACCGACTTCCCGACGGGATTCGCGGCGAGCAAGCCGGATTCGTCGTCCGACGCGATGGTCGCCACCGCGGCGAAGGGAATTCCCGAGTGTCGCGACTACGCGGCCGTCAAGAAGTTGACCGACGCGCAGGTGAAGGCGAAGTCGCAGGACTTCAAGGACGCCTCGCGCACCGTCAGCAACGAAGTCGACGTATTCGTATCGGTGGCGTCCGCTCGAAAGACGCTCGTGCTCTTCGGGAACGACGATGTCGTGACCTGCCTGAATCAGCTCTTCGAGAAGGTCTTGACCGACCAGTTCGTCAACGACCCGAGCTCAGGCGTCTCGGCGGTCAAGGTTGACATCACGAGGCAGGATGTCGATCCCGGCGGTGATCAGTCGGTCGTCTACGAAGGGAGCTACACGATCACGGCCAAGGACGGCGACACACAGATCGGGATCGGCTTTGCCGCGATACGCACCGGCCGCGCAGTCAATGCCGTCACTTACCAGACCAGCTCCGAGCCGCTCACCGATCTTCTCCAGCCGCTCATCGATGCCACGCTCGGACGGATTGACGCTGCACTCAGCAAGTAGTGCGAGTCGAGCAATCAGGGCTCCATACCTTTCCTTCGCGGAGGGCGAGCGGGTCGTCGAGCTCGGGCAACGCCAGGAGCCTGCCTTCGTGGCGCGACATCACGATCGCCGACACCGCGGCATCGAACGCGTCTTCGGTGGATACCGCCACGTCGCGCAACGCGGAGTCGAGCTCGGGCAGGCGCGAATCGAGATAAGCGGCACGTGCCGGCGCGCTCGACTTCACCACCGGTCCGGTCAGCGCGCGCGGGTAGATCTCCACCGTCACCGGTGGCTGCGCGGGCGCGTGGAACGGCCAGACTGCGAACCCGGCGGTCCGAAGCTGTCGGAGGACGGGAAACCCCCGGATCGATCCGGTACCCACGCTGCCCGCTCCGCCGATCTGGAACGTTGACTTCGGCGTGACCCCGGCGATCGCGCCGAGCTCGGCCTCGGTCGCTCGCAAGTGGGCGGGGAGCTCGGGACGTGGCCGCCCCGGCCGTCCCCAGAACGGTGGGCGACACTCCCGTAGCCAGGTCTCGCCGTCGCGTTCGGCGACCGCCCAGAGGTCTTCGACCCGTCGCATGCAGTGGCGGTCGAGGAACCACGCGGGGAGCGAGAAGGAGAAGTCGAAGCCCACGACGAGCGCGGGGTCAGCATGCACGAGCGCAACCAAGTGGTTGGCGACTTCGGCGCGTGTCCGGCCCGCCTCCAGGCGAAGCAATGTGCCCTCGCGCGCCTCGGCCAACCAGATGAAGTGGCGCTCACCGGTTGCGCGGCCTGACCAATCGACCGCGATCACCGTCACCCGATCATTGGCACGTGATCATTCCGCGCGCGTATCGGTGAGATCACGGCTGTCCGTACGCCGGCGCCACGGATGTCAACGTAGTTCGAACCGATGCGGTGATCCGAGGACCGGTGGCGGCGTCAATAGACTCCCTCGGATGTCTCACGTCGTCATGTTGTGCACCGGGAACGCCGCCCGGTCGGTGATGGCCGGCGCGCTCGTGTCTGAGCACATTCCCGGCATCGTGGTTGCCACCCGGGGTACGCACGTCATCGAGGGGATGCCCATGAGTTGGCGCACTCGAGACGCGATCCACGGGCTGGGTGCACGTGCCGACGGCCACCGCAGTCGGCAGCTCGCCGCCCGCGATCTCACCCGCGCCGACGTCGTCATTGCCATGGCCCGCGAGCACGTGGAGTACGTGCGCCAGCGTCATCCCGATGCCGCCGACCGCACCGGCACCCTCAAGCGTCTCGCCCGCGACCTGCCCCTCGGTGCCGGATCACTCACCGAGCGGGTCGCCGCACTCGGCTTGCAGGATGTCGCGTTGGAGCCGTGGGAGGACGTCGACGATCCCGCCGGCGGAGAAGTCGAGGTGTTTCACCAATGCGCCGTCGAGATCCACTCGCTGCTCGTCCAGTTGAGGCCGGTGCTCGGCGGGGTGAGCGTGTGATGCGCCGATCGAGTGTCGTGCTGGTCGTGCTCGCGTTGGTGCTGGCAACCGCGGTGACCGCGGGCGCGAGCGTCGCGAGCACGGGCTCGTCGGGGGCAGTTCGAGGCGTCACCGCAACGTCGGTGAAGGTCGGCGGGTTGGGCGACGCCGCGCTCTACGCCGGCGCCGAGATCGGTGCCAAGGCGCGATTCCAGCGCGCCAACGACGCCGGCGGGGTGAATGGCCGAACGATCAACTTCGTGGGTTTACGCGACGACGGCGGCGACACCAAGCGCGACCAGGATGAAGGAGCCAAGCTGGTCGCCACCGATCAGGTGTTCGCGGTGGTGCCCACTGCCACGCCCGACCTTGCGGCGGGGACCACCTTTGCCAAACGGCAGGTTCCGTACTTCGGCTGGGCGTTGTCGTCGAACTTCTGCAGCGCGTACGGATTCGGGTTCACGGGGTGCTTGATCTCGGCGAGCGGCACTTCGAATGTCTGGGGTGTACTCGTGAAGCGCCTCTTCGGCGCCCAGGGAAGCGGGAAGACCGCCGCCGTCATCACCGAGAGCACTCCGTCGGGCGCCTATTTGGCGAAGGCGCTGACGGCCGCGGTGAAGGGCGGTGGGTTCAAAGTCGTCTACACCGGTAACACCTTGCCGGTACCGGCTGGCGGTGACTACAGCACGTTGCTCAAGCCGGCACTCACCTCCGACGCGGGGAAGCCGGCGTCGGCGATCTTCACGGTCGGTTCGATCTCCACCATCACGCTCGTGAAGCAGACACTCCACGACTCCGGATATCTCGGTGTCTTCACCGACTCCATCGAATACGACCCCACCACGGTGAGCACCGCGAGTGGTGCCGTGGTCATGCTCCAAACCGCCGCGGTCGAGACGAAGGCGACCAATGGCGTTATGCAGCAGCTGGCTACCGATGTGGAGAAGGTCGCGCCCGGTAGCGCGATCACATCCGCGGTCATCGCCGGCTACTTCTCTGCCGACATGTTCCTCGCGGCGTTGAAGAAGGCCGGTAAGAAGCTCACCGCGGCGAGCTTCCGGAACGCGGCGAACACGCTCACCTACGCACTGGCGAACACCGTGGGTCCCACCAAGTTCCCTAGCGCGCACACCCAACCCACCCCGTGCGGGTCGCTCGTGCAGAGCGACGGCATCGCGTTCCAGGTGAAGGTTCCGTACACCTGCGGCAAGGTCGTCGCGGTCAAGTAGATGCTCGGGCCGCGCGTCGGGGCCGTCATCGGAGCGGTCGTCGTGCTGGTCGCGACGGCCCTGATTTCGCCGCCGTCACGTGCCGGGTCGGCGGCGTCGCCGACCCGGGGCGTTACCCGGCGCACGATCGTCGTTGGCGGGATTCTCGGTGACTCCGCGTCGAAGGGTGCCGAGATCGGGGCGCAAGCCCGTCTGGCCCGCGCCAATGCCCGCGGCGGGGTGGGCGGACGGACGATCGAATTCGTCGGCGCGGCCCGCGCCGACGACCCCGCCGGCGGCGGGTTCGAGGCACGACTGACGGAGCTGAACGGCGAGGTGTTCGCGTTCGTCCCCGCTCAGGGGGCCCAGCTGGATGCCGCGGCGCTCGCGCGCAACCGAGTGCCGTTCTTCGGTGTCGGCGACCCGGCGTGGTCGGGAAACCGGTTCGGTTTCAGCTTCGTCGGCGTGAGCGATGCTCCCGGTGCCAAGGTGGTGAGCCCGGCCTGGGGTTTCCAACTCCGCCGGTTGCTGGGCACTGCGCGAGCCCAGCGGGTCGCGATTGCCACCGACGACGATGCTGCCGGCACCGTGCGGGCCGACGCGGCGCGTCGAGCGCTACGTCAGGCCGGCTTTGCGGTGGGTGTGCCCCTCCGGGTATCGACCGCAACGGCACCGCCCCCCGATCTCGCAGCGATTGCGACGATGCTCGTCGCGGGGGATCCAGCCGGCGTACTGGTACTCACGTCGCCGCCGGTGGCGGTGGGCGTGAGCGGCGCGCTTGCGGGCCTCGGCTACACCGGCACCGTCGCGGTGGGGGAGTCGCTCTACTTGCCGAACACCCCCGAGGTGGCAAGTGGTCTCACCGTGCTCGTTCCCTACGCAGCCGTCGAAGCGCGTACGGTCGCCACTCGACGCATGGTCGCCGACGTACAGGCGTTCGCACCCGATACCGCGGTCACGCCCGTGGTCGCGTCCGGCTACTGGTCGGCCGACCTCTTCCTCGCCATCGCGGCGAAGGTCGGCCGCACGTTGACGCTCGACCATTTCCTCTCCGTCGCCAACGGTGGGTTCCGCTACGAGGTGCCGGGCACGGTCGGTCAGTCGACGTGGCCGGCGATGCACTCACGGCCGATCCCCTGCGGCGCGCTGCTCCAGAGCGATGCCACTCGTTACCTGGTGATCGGTTCGTACGAATGCGGCACGCCGATCAGAGTGAAGACCGGCGCCCGAGCGCGGAATCTTCGCTCGGGATAGCGGCTTGCTCCCCGGGTGATGGTCCGGCGTTAGCATCGGCGTCTTCACTCACAGGGAGGCACAATGGCCTGGAAGATCGTGGTCGACTTCGACCTCTGCGAGAGCAACGCCATCTGCATGGGAATCGCCCCGGAAGTGTTCGAGGTCCGCGACGACAACTTCCTCTACGTGTTGCAAGAGAACCCGCCCGACGATCTCCGTGAGAAGTGCGATCAGGCCGTTTTTCAGTGTCCCAGGCAGGCGATCAGCATCGCCGAGAGCTGAGTCGCGGGAGCTCGCCGTCGGTGCTCACGCATGACCACCCGCGCCGATCGTCATCGGGCGCAGCGAGAGCGCCGACGCCGGGTGGGCGCGCTCGTCCTTGCCGCCGTGTTGCTCGTGGCCGGGGCGGGGATTGCCGCGGTCGCGCTGTCGGGCCACCGCGATTCGGGCGCCGGCAACTCCAGCACCGGCGATTCCAACCCGGGGCCCTCCGCGACCGGCACACCCACCAGCGGAAGCGCCTCGACGAGCAGGGGCGCATCCACCACCGTTACGGCGTCGGCGACCACGAGCCCGCCGACGACCACCACGCTGCCCCCGCTGGACATCGAGCGCCGCTACTCCGTCGGTACCGAATCGCTGACGTTCGTCGACCCCTCGCGCAGCACTTCCGCCAACGGTGATTTCGCCGGCGCCGCCACTCGTACGTTTCCCACCGAGATCTGGTATCCGGCAACCGGAGATCCCGGTGGTGAGGCGCAATCGGGTGCGGAGCCCGATCGTGCCCACGGGCCGTACCCGTTGGTGCTCTTCGCGCATGGTTATGCGAAGACCCCCACCTTCTACGAGCCGCTCCTCGTGCGCTGGGCTGCCGCCGGGTACGTGGTCGCCGCACCCACTTTTCCGATTCTGAGCGGCACACCGGGCGGCGCCAGCCACACGGACTACGACAAGACCTTCGGCGACGCCTCGTTCGTGCTCGGCAAGGTGCTCGAGTTGGGCTCCCCCGACGTGCTGGCGGGAATGATCGATCCGCACCGCGTCGCGGCCACGGGGCATTCCGACGGCGAGGTCATCGCGTTCGGCGTCGGCTTCCTGCAGTGCTGCCGTGACTCGCGGGTGAACTCGGTGATTGCAATGGCCGGCGACCTGTCGAACATCAACAACCCGATCGTCTCGGGCAACGGCGTGCCGATCCTGCACATCATGGAGACCAACGACGAGTTCGACCCATACGACCACACGATCGCGTGGGACCGCGAGAATCTCACTGCGCCACGTTGGATGCTCACATTGGTGGATGCGGGTCACGCGCCGCCCTACACGCAGACGGACAACCCGTTCTTCCCTATGGTGAGTGCGGCCACGATCGACTTCCTCGACGGCACCCTGAAGGGCCATCCGGAGCGCCTCGATCGCATGGGCTCGGACGTGAACGCCGACGTCGCCAAGCTCGAACGCTGACCCACCAACGGGTAGCGGGGGCGGCTACTCGGCGAGTTCGGCGCGCACCTGACGGCGAAGGATCTTGCCGGTGGCGGTCTGGGGAACCTCGTCGCGGATGGCGATGGTCTCGGGAGTCTTGAGCGTCCCGACCCGTTCGCGTACCCATTCCCGCAAGTGCTCGAGGTCAACGCTCTCGACGCCCGGTCGCAGCGCCACCATCGCCACGACCTTCTCTCCCCATTCGTCGTCGGGGATACCCACGACCGCGGCCGACGAGATCGCGTCATGTTGTAACAGCGCGTCCTCCACCTCGGCAGGACCAATGTTCTCACCGCCGCGGATGATGGTGTCGTCGGAGCGACCCTCACAGAACACGTAGCCGTCGGTGTCGAGCCAGCCGCGGTCCCCGGTATGGAGCCAGCCGTCGGCGTCAGTCCTCGATTCGGTGCCGACGTAGTTGCCGCTGACCTGATCGCCCCGGATCTGGATCTCGCCCCGAATATCTGGTCCGACGGCGCCGCCGGCGTCGTCGACAATGCGGAGCTCGATGCCCGGCACCGGCCGGCCCACCGACGAGAGCCGCGCCTGGTGGAGCGGATCGTCGCTGGCGAGTGCAAGACGGTGGTCGTCGGGGCCGAGCACGGACACGGTGCTGCTGGTCTCGGTGAGCCCGTACGCGTTCACGAAGTCAGTGTCGGGGAACAGGTGCAGGGCGCGTTCGAGCACGGGAGCAGGCATCCGGGCGCCGCCGTACGCGAGGTGGCGAAGCGAAGGGACGCGCGCGTCGGGATCGGCTTCCATCGCGTGCACGATGCGGGCCAGCATCGTCGGTACGACGAACGCGTGGGTGACGTGCTCCGTGTGCGCGGTATCGAGCCAGTTTTCGGCCGAGAATCGAATCCCGGGAAGGGTTACGACACGCCGGCCGACGTAGGTGGAGCTCAGCACGGCGGCCACGCCCGCGATGTGGAACGGCGGTACCGATACCAGCACGGCTTCGTCTGCACCGGCCGACGCGAACTCGAGGGTGTTGAGCACGTATGCCAGGAGCTGGTCGTGCTCGAGCACCGCGGCTTTGGGCGCGGCCGACGTACCGCTGGTGAAGAGGACGACTGCCGGCCGCCCGGGCGCATCGGGGAACGATCGGGCGTCATCGGAGTCGGGAGTGAGCCATCCGGGCACCGCGGTGATCGAGGGCTCGAGCCGGCTGAGCTGCTCCGCGAGCTGCGCGTCGGGCAGGTGGTAATTGAGCGGCGCGTAGCTCACGCCGGCCCATGCGGCCCCGAACAGCGCGGCCGCGACGATGGGGCCGTTCGTCTCGACCAGCGCGAGCCGCTCCGCACCCGAGCCGTCGATCCTCGCCGCGATTGCGCGCGCGCTGACGCGCAGCTGCCCGTACGACATGCCGTCGGCGCCACCCCCGACAGCGATGCGATCCGCGAGTGCGTCGGCCGCCATCTCGAGGATCATCGCGACGTTCATTGCGGACTGCGGCGGGGTGTGATCAGTCGGAGGAGGGGAGCGGCTTGGTCTGTACGAGCTCCATGGCTTGGTCGTGGCAGCTCAACTTGCCGTCGCCCGATTTGGTGATGAGGACAGTCACCGCGCATTCGCTGCACTCGTAGCGCTTGCCCATCTGGTTGGCCATCTCAGTTGCCCTTCGCGGTCATCGGCAACCCGCAACATGCCACGACACCCTCGGTGCCCCTCACCACGATGATCTCCGTCCCGCACTGCGCACAGCGCAGGCGACTACCCGCGGCGGTCGACATGAACGGCAGCTTAACCCAATCGATGTGGCTCCCCGCCATTCGTGACCGGCATTCAAGGGCCGGTATGCATGACCCGCATTCGAGACCGGTAGCGTGCCCGAATGGAGCCGAAGGTGATGATCGTCGAGCACGATGGTTTCGGCATCGGTGCGCTGGATTGGGGCGGAGACGGTCCGCCTTTGCTGCTCCTCCACCCCAACGGGTTCTGCGCGGGCGTGTTCGACCCGATCGCGCAGCGCCTGCGAGGCGAATACCGGCCGATCGGCGTCGACGTCCGCGGCCACGGCACCAGCGACCGACCCAAGACTCGTGACGAGTGCGGCTTCACCGATGCGGCGGGTGATGTGCTCGCGGTGCTCGAGCATCTCGGCATCGACGAGGTTGTTGTTCTCGGGGAGTCGCTCGGGGGTGGGGTCGCCATCATCCTCGACCGTCTGCGGCCCGGCATCATTCGGCGCGCCTTGCTGTGTGAGGCGGCCGCGATGGGGCCACCAGCCAGGCCCGATTCCGGCGACATCCTGCTCGGGCAGCTCATGTCCCGAGCGGCGCGGGGGCGCCGGGACGTGTGGCCCGATCGCGACACGGCGATGGCGTCGTACGGCAGCCGCCCACCGCTCGAGGTGTTCGAGCCCGCGGCGCTGACGGGTTATGTCCGGTGGGGATTTCGTGATCGTCTCGACGGTCAGGTCGAGCTTTCGTGCCCACCCGAGGTGGAAGCGTGGTACTTCGAAGGGAGTGGCGACGACGGGCCCATGGCCGCCTTCGAGCATCTGACGTCGTTCTCGGCGCCGGCGACCGTCGTGCGCGGCAGCGGATCTGATCTCCCGCCCGAGATGTTCACTATGCAAGCAGCCTCGTTGGGCGTTGAGCTGGTGGAGGTCGCGGGCACGCATTTCTTCCTACAGGAAGACACCGAGCGCGCGGTTGCGCTCGTGCGTGAGCATCTCAGCTGGTGAGCCGTTCGCTCAACGTGGCACGCGCCCATTCGTAGTCGACCTTGTCCACGCTGGTGCGACGCACTTCGTCGACGACGATGTAGCGGCGCGGGCGTTTGTACCCGGCGATGCGATCGGCCAACCAGGTATCGAGCGAGGTGGTATCGAGCAAGGTCGGCTCGAGCGATCCGGGCGTGAGCTCGGGCGCATCGGCCGCGCGAGCGATCACGGCACCGATGATCTCTCCCCACTTGCCGTCGGGAACGCCGACGACTGCCGCGTCGGCCACGTGCGGGTGTTCCTTCAGTGCCTCCTCGACTTCCTCCGGCCACACCTTCTCGCCACCGGTGTTGATGCAACCCGAGCCGCGGCCCAACAACGTGAGCGAGCCGTCGGCGTGGTGGAGGGCCCAGTCGCCGGGGATGGCGTGCGGCACTCCGCCGATGGTGCGAAACGTCGTGGCGGTGCGTTCGGGGTCTTTGTAGTAGCCGATCGCGATCGAGTTGCGCACTGCGAGCACGCCGCGTTCGCCCGAGCCGGGCACGACATCGCGGTCGCCCTCGGCGAGTACGCGCGCGGAGGGTCCGAGTGCGAAGTGGGCGGTTTCGCTGTCGCCGGGCTTCGACGCGACCGAGAGCGCGAAGCCGGTCGCTTCGCTCGCCCCCAACGCGTCGTAGATGTGCATCGTGCCGCGGGTGAGGAGGGCGTCCTTCAGCGGCGCGCTGATCATCGCACCCGAATTGCGCACCTGGCGCACGCTCGAGAGGTCGTACGGATTGCCCCGGCGTTCGGCGGCTGTCAGCGCGTCGACGATCCTACGCATGACGAGGCTGCCCACTGTTTGCAACATGGTGACGCGCTCACGAAAAATCGTGGTGCACACGTTGTCACCGTCGACGGGGCCGCGTTCGAGCAACACGATGGTTCCACCTGTGAGGAATGCGGTGTTGGCTTGGTGTACCGCAGCGGCGTGCACCAGCGGCGTCGTGACCAGGACCACGGGCGAAGAGCTCTGGGCGCGGAATGTCCGCACGTCGTCGATGAGCTCGGCGATCGACGCCGGCACCGGTTGGTCCTGGAGCGCGTAGGCGCCAATGAGGCCGAGGTTCGTCAGCGTGCCTTGGTGCCAGAGCACGCCTTTTGGCGTCCCGGTGGTGCCGCCGGTGTACCAGAGCAGGAAGTCGTCGCCCGACCGATCGACGCGAGGCAGCGGCGCGTGGGCATCGATCAACTCCTCGTAGCGCTCACCATCGGGAGCCGGCTTCGCGTCTTCGTCTTCGTCGCCGTCGATCTCGACGAGCACGCGCACCTGTGGCATCTGTTCGCGCGCAGCGGCGACCCGATCGCCGAGTGATCGGTGGTACACGAGCACTTCGGCGTCAGCGTTGTCGACGAGGAACGCGAGTTCGTTGGAGACGTATCGAAAGTTGACATTGACCGATACCGCGCGGAGCTTGGAGCACGCGAACAGGCACTCCATGTACTCGGGGCAGTTGTACAGATAGAGCGCGACGTGGGTACCCGCGTGCACACCCACCGCGCCGAGCGCGCCCGCGAGCCGGGCGGCGCGTCGCTGGATGTCGCGCCAGCTGACGCGCCGTGTGCCTTGAATGACCGCGGTGGCATCGGGTATCGCGTCGGCCACCTGCTCCCACACGGTGGCGAAGCTCTCGTACACGGCCGCGCAGCCTAGAAGCCCACCCAAAACCGAGGGGAATACTGATCAGGCGGTGCCCATACCGAGGAGGCGCTCGCGCGAAACGGCCTTGGACGCGCGCCAGAGGGCGAAGACGGCCCCCACCCACGCGATGCTGCCGATGATGAACGCGAGGCCTTGGCCCCGGAAGAGCGTGTTGCTCGACACGCCGTACGCGATCACGATCAACGGGAGTGTTGCAAGGGCGGACGCCTGTTGTGCGGCAGCTGCGCTCGACACCCGCGCCGAGATCGCGAGGATCACCGCCAGCGCGAGGGCAATGAACGGCGGCAGTACCCAGAGCACGAGAATCCACCAGTTGGTGGTCGGGAAGAACCAACCGCCGAGCTTCGGTCCGACAATGAGGTTCACCACGAGCGAGTACATCGCGAACCCCGTCGCGGCGGTGAAGTAACCAGGGATGAGGCTGGCCATCAGCTTGCCGAGATAGATCTGTCGCTCAGTAGCGGGGGAGTGCGCAAGGAACTCGCCGCTGCCGCGTTCGCGTTCACCGATGATCGTGTGCGCGCCCACTGCCGACGACACGGTGAGCGGCACGATGATGGCCAACGGCGCGAACAGGTACACCGCCAACGCGTACGACGCGCTGACCGGGCCCTTCTTGCCGTGTACATGGGCCTGGAGATCCTTCGGGAGGCTGCCGACCACGTCGCTCAGCTTCTTGGCGAGGTTGGCGTCCTTGACCGATCCGATGATCAGGAGCAGGAACGCCGGGATGATCACGAAGAACAGCAGTGCCACGATCGACAACGGCAACCAGAAGTCGCGTGCCTGCCGCAGTTGGCGTAGGTCGGTGCGGGCGATCACCCAGGCCGGTGACGATTGCCGGTTGCTCCGCCTCATTGCTCGTGCCTCCGGATCGCGAAGTAGAGCTCCTCGAGGCTCGGCGCCTGGGGCTCGACGCGGGTGAGACGAGCCCCTGCGTCGACGAGCGCGTCGACGAGGTCGGGGACGTCGGTCTCCTTCTGGAGGTCGACCATCGCGACGCCGTTCCGCTCGTACCGGAGCACGAACGGCAGCTCGCGCGCCGCGTCGAGCCGCGACGGGTCGTCGGCATCGACGAGGACACGCGCCGCAGGCCAGTATCGGCGGCCGAGCTCGCCCGGCGACCCCGAGACCATGGCATGGCCGTGGTCCATCACCACCACCTGGTCGGCGAGACCTTCCGCTTCCAGTAAAAGGTGCGTGCACATGAGCACCGTCTTGCCGCCCTCGGCCATCTCGTCGATGAGTCGGAGCACGGTGCGAGCAGATTCGGGGTCGAGACCCGCGGTGGGCTCGTCGAGCAACAGGAGATCAGGTTCGTGCAGGACCGCACGGGCCAGCGCCAACCGTGCGCGCATGCCGGTCGAGTAGCCACCGACGCGTTGGGCGAGGGCATCGGCGATCTCGAAGCGCGCCGCGGCCTCGGTAATGCGCGTTTCGGTCACGTTGCGGTCGACGTCGTAGAGCTCAGCCGCGTAGCGCAGATTGTCGCGGCCCGAGAGTCGGTCGTACAGCGCCGGTCGCGCGGGCACGACGCCACAGCGGCGCCGGATCTCAGTGCCTTCGTGGGGTACCTCGGAATCCAACCCCAGTGTGCGGACCACTCCGGCATCGGCGTGCAGCGCTCCGGTGACGAGGCGCACGACGGTGGTCTTCCCCGCCCCATTCGGTCCGAGGAGCACGGTGACAGTGCCGCGGGGTACTTCGAGCGTGAGGCCATCGACCGCGAGCACCTCACCAAAGGCCCGGCGCACCCCGGAGAGGACGACGGCGGGCGCGCGGGAATCGAGCGGCATACCACTGTGTCGGCGCAGAGGTCGGCGCAGAGGCGCCGGAAGTGAAGGGCTAACCTCAGCCCTCGCCGTGCGCGAGCACGGCCGCGGCGGCGTAGCCGAGTGGCTCAGGCAAGGGTCTGCAAAACCCTGGACACGGGTTCGATTCCCGTCGCCGCCTCCAGAGATCCAGGCAGTTCACGGCACAGATTTTCGACGGCGGCGGGCTTTCGAGCTCGCCGCCGATCGCATTTGACAATCAACGCGACAATCAAAAGCCCGCGGCGTCCTCTCCGTCGTGCGAGGACATATCCGCGTTCGCGAGGGCCCGCGAGGTACGACGTACCAGCTCGTGGTGTTCGTGGGCATGGGTACCGGCGCCAAGCGCAAGTACGTCTATGAGACGGTGGAGGGGTCGCGGCGGGATGCGGAGAACCGGTTGGCCCAGCTCGTCACCGATGTCAACGCCGGGCGTCTCGGTCCGTCCCGCTCGATCACGGTGAACGGACTCGTCGACGCGTGGTGGGACGCGTCGACCGGTCATCTGAGCCCGAACACGCGGATCGGCTACCGCGGCGTGCTCGACCGCCACATCTTCCGACGCTCGGCAAGCGCCGGATCGACAAGGTCAAGCCCGCCGACCTCGCGTGGGCCGATGAAGGCGCAGAGCGTGCGCAACGTACACAACTTGCTGTCGGGGATGTTCTCGACCGCAGTGCGCTGGGGCTGGTTGCCAATGAGCCCGGTCGAGAAGACCCGCCCGCCGCGTGGCACGAGTCACACGGTCGAGGCGCCCGAGGCAGACGACGTCGCCCGCGCGCTTGCTGCCGCGGAGGCCGCCGATCCCGAGCTGCACCCTTTCTTCGGTTCTCGGCTGCGGTGGGTACACGG
>WNFE01002524.1_pt1 | contig 13523 bp, 15 predicted proteins | sample 5400451 | NCBI WGS metagenome assembly WNFE01 (sample SAMN13153344, study PRJNA577476) | soil metagenome | isolation source: 200 cm saprolite under Douglas fir tree site 2 hole 2 | place: USA:California | collected 2015-04-18 | reverse complement strand
AAGCGACCACGCTGGAATGGACCGCGCCTTCGCCGCCACCACACGGAAATTTTGTTACCACGCCCATCGCTTATCGCGGGCCTTACGAGTACAGCCTGCCCGGACGCGATCGCGATTACACTATGCAAAATGAGCCGGTTGAGCCGAGAGAGCGCGTGCGGCGCAAGACTGCCGAGCCTGTGCTCGTGTAGGCTGAAGTGATGGAAATTCCGTACACCATCTCGACGCGGCCTGACACCGGTCTCTGGAACGCCAAGGTCGGCATCTGGTTGTTTCTCGCGTCGGAAGTGATGCTCTTCGGCGGACTTTTTTCCGCTTACATCTTTTTGCGACTCGATGCGCCGCCCGGGATGTGGCCGCATGGGCTGCTCAACGTCCCCGTCGGCACAATGAATACCGCCATCCTGATCATGTCGTCGGTGACGGTGGTGCTGGCTTGGGCTGCGCTAAAAATGCGCCGATACCGTACCTACTGGTGGTACATGCTGGCCACGATTTTATGCGGCGTGATTTTCTTGACGGTCAAACTCGTTTACGAGTGGCCACAGAAGTTTGATCACTTCGGCGCTTACATTAAACCGGAAGCGCTCGGGAAGTACGAACAGTATCTCGGCAACGAGCATGCAGCCGCGAAAGGCCTGCCGCCGCGCCTCGAGATCACTGGTCATTTGCATAATCGCGCGGCGCTGAACGACCCCAACATTAAGGACTATGATGTGGCGCTCGATCCGCTAAACGCAGATCCCACCAATCCCACGATGGACCGGCCTCACTTTTTCTATATGCCGCCTACCGACAAGATTGCCAAGATCGAAAAGGAAGACGTCCAGTACGCTACGATGTTCCTGCCTAGGCATAGCGCGTACTTTGCCAGTTACTTCACGATTACTGGTTTGCACGGCATGCATGTACTCGGCGGCGTTCTGGTCTTCATCTACATGTGGTTGCCGGTCAGCAAAAGGCTTTACCAGCGCAACCCCGAGCATCTGGCTAATCGCGTTGAGGTAGCCGGACTTTTCTGGCATTTTGTGGATCTGATCTGGATTTTCGTCTTCCCACTTTTTTACCTGCTCTAAGCCATGAACAACCCGCCTGACGTTTCCCAAGACCCAAAGGAGTACGAGGAATACGCGCACAACGTTCAGAAGCACGTCCGGGGTTATTTGATCGTGGGCGCGCTCCTGCTCGCGTTTACAGCCATTACAGTCGCACTTTCTTATGTCGATTTTGGCGCGCGCAAAGCGAACATCGCCGTGGCCATGTTGGTGGCGACGCTAAAGGCGGGCCTGGTGGCGGCAATTTTCATGCATCTTGCCGCGGAAAAGCCCCTCATCTACCGCATCCTGATTTTCACCGGTTTTTTTGTGTTCGGACTTTTCTGGCTTATCTTTTTGGCGTGGTACGACTACCCGGTGTTTCATTAAATGTCGCTTAAGGGCTTCCATATTGTTTTCATTATTTTCTCGACGCTCCTTGCGCTCGGGATCGGAGCATGGTGCATCTGGGTCGATCTGGTAGAAGGCGCGCCGATTTATCTGGCCGGCGCAATCTGCTCGTTTGTTGTTGCGGTCGCGCTCGTCGTTTACGGCGTCTGGTTCTATCGGAAAATGAAACGGCTTCGCATCATCACATGAAAGCGAAAATTCTGTCGGTCCTGCTTTTGTGGATCTTTTCACCACTTGGACAAGCCCTGGCATGTCCGTTTTGCTACGGGGCAAAAGATGGAAAATCGACCGAGCACATGGCGGTGGCGATCTGGTTTCTTTTTGGCGCTGTCATGTCGGTGTTGGGTGGGATCGGGGCGTTCAGTTTTCATCTCTGGCGGCATGGGCGCATGCCAGCCGAGCCTTATCAAGAGATCACAGAGGAAGATCTCAGCAAATATGAGTAGCCTCGCGCTGATAAACGAATTCCTGGGCCAGCCGCCGAACGCCTCCTCACATGGATATCAAATCGACCATATCCTCGAGTTTTGCCACTGGTTCATGGGTGTGCTTTTTCTCGGTTGGTCGGCGTTTTTTATTTTTGTCCTGATTCGCTTCCGGAAAGGGCGGCAGCCGGCTGCGGATTACCATGGTGTAAGGAGCCCCATCTCGACGCATCTGGAATTCTCGGTTGTCTTGATCGAGGCCGTACTCCTGCTTGGATTTGCGATTCCGCTCTGGGCAAAGCAGGTGAATCAGTTTCCGCCAGGCAAGGAAGCGCTCGTCGTCCATGTCGTTGGCCAGCAGTTTAGCTGGAATTTTCAGTTGCCTGGGCCGGACGGACAATTTGGCCGGCGCGATATCAGCTTTGTGAGCAACTCGAATCCGATGGGCCTCGATCCCAACGATCCCGCCGGCAAAGACGATATCATTACGCAAGGCGAACTTCATGTGCCGGTGAATCGCCCGGTTATTCTTGAACTTGCCTCCAAAGATGTGATTCACGACTTCTTCTTGCCGCACATGCGCATCGCTGGGGATGCGATCCCGGGTTCGCTAATTCCGATCTGGTTCACACCGCTCAAGACCGGCACGTACGAGGTAATTTGCGGACAGCTTTGCGGTCTTGGCCATTACAGTATGAAAGGCTCACTGGTGGTTGATACACCGGAGGACTATCAGGCGTGGCTCAAAGAACGTGCCGAGCTGGCAGGTACGCAGGGCGGGCCTCCAGCTGGTGCTGCGCCGAAAGCGGAAAATCCACCCGCGAAACAAGAGAACAAACCAGCTCAGCCAGCAGCGTCGCCAACTCCCGGCGGTTAGCCTTTGTGGTAGCGGCGGCTTGTGGAACCGTCGCATTTATTTTCATCCCGGTTATTTTTTCCAAACCGTGGTCAGATCGACTTCGAATAGTGCGGCGGTCACGGACCGCTTCAGCAAATGGCTTAACCGTTTCGCGTGGCTTACATGCGTCGCGACACTCCTGCTGATTTGCAGCGGTGGAATGGTAACGAGCAAGGGCGTCGGCCTGTCCGTCCCTGATTGGCCGACCACGTTCGGCTACAACATGTTTTTGTTTCCCGTTTCAAAATGGGTGGGCGGAATTTTCTTCGAACACACACATCGCCTAATCGCTTCGGCAGTTGGGTTCCTGACGATCATCCTCGCGATCTGGCTTCGGCGCCGCGAACCTCGGCGATGGGTTCGCAACCTCGGAGCAGTTGCCCTCGGAGCGGTGATTTTGCAGGGGGTGCTCGGCGGACTGCGCGTCACCATGATTAAAGATGAAATCGGCATCTTTCACGCATGTATTGCGCAGGCATTTCTCGGCCTCCTCGTTGTGATCGCGCTTGTAACCTCAAAATTTTGGCGAACACTCTCTAACTCCGTTGTCGATCCAAAAGAAATTGCGCCGATCATAACGCTGGCTATTGCGATAACGCTCGCGATTTATGCGCAACTTGCGCTCGGGGCGACGATGCGGCACCAGCATCGCGACTTGGCGATTCTCGATTTTCCGACGGCAAACGGCGCATGGATTCCAGACACCAGCGCGACGGCGCTGACAAAGATCAATGCGTGGCGCGATGCGCGCGCCTTATCGGAAGTGGACACGTTCCAAATCTGGCTGCAAATGGCGCACCGGTTTCTCGCGCTTCTTATCGCGATCGCCGTGGTTGCATTTTGTCTCCGTGTTGGAAGAGACGCGCAGAGCGTCACTGCGCTCAAGCGATTGTCGATCTTTTGGGTGGCGTTGGTTGCCTGCCAGATTACGCTCGGGGCCTGGACAATTTGGAGTAACAAGGCGGCTGACGTCGCCACGGCGCATGTCGCGGTCGGCGCGATCATGCTATCTTTCGGCGTGAGCATTAGCGCAATTTGCTGGCGGATCTCGCATCGACGGCTCGATAGGGCGCCATGCCAGTCTGGCCCGGACCCGTCTGACGCACCGCAACACGTCGCCGCATGAAAGACGTTGTAATTCGCAACGCGACTGAGGTTGAAACTGCTGCGAGAAATGGCGAATCGTTGCGTGGCCGCGTGCTTGATTTCGCCGAGCTGTTCAAAGCACGACTCACACTACTCGTTCTGCTCACCACCGCGGCCGGTTTTTATCTCGGAGCTGAATCACCGATTAGCTATCCGGCATTGTTTCACGTTGTGTTTGGAACGGCAGCGGCGGCCGCTGGCGCAGCCGCCCTCAACCAGTGGTGGGAACGCAAGCTCGACGCGCTGATGCGTCGAACTAGAACGCGACCCGTTCCGGCTGGTCGCATGCGTCCTGCTGAAGCGCTTACGCTCGGCGGTGTTCTTTCGATTTTCGGTGTTGGCTATCTTGAAGTCGTCTGCAATGTGCTGAGCGCCACGCTCGCCACGCTCACAATTGTCATCTATATCTTTGGTTACACACCGCTGAAGCGCGCCAGCACCGCGAACACCATAGTAGGTGCCATCCCGGGTGCGATTCCGCCAATGATCGGTTGGGCGGCTGCGCGCGGAGCGATTGAGGCCGGCGCATGGAGCCTCTTCGCGATCCTGTTGCTGTGGCAATTACCGCATTTCTTCGCGATAGCCTGGTTGTACCGGGAGGACTATGCGCGCGCGGGCTTTCGCATGATTTCGAGCGATGATCGCAGCGGTGAACGCAGCGCCAGCCAAAGTGTGTTCTTCTGCATTTTGCTCTTGGTAATCGCAGGACTGCCCGCATTCCTTGGAATCGTCACCTTCGTCTATCTAGCAATCGAGCTTGTGCTTGGCGGTTTGTTTATTGCCGTCGCGATGCGTTTTTTGAAAGCGCGCACGGCAAGAGCTGCGCGTTTATTGTTTATTACATCGATCGTTTATCTCCCGCTCTTGCTAGGGGCTTTGGTCCTGACAAAGTCGTGAACGCCACGTCGATTCCTATTCAGCGCCAGAACTCGTGGAGCGCGATTGCGTGGAAAGCGATATTGATTCTCATCCCGTTAGTTACGGCGGGAGTTTTGCTTTGGTTGCGCCAAATTGAAGTTCGTGCGCTCGCCCAACGGACGGTTTCCTCCTACGGCACGGTTCCCCATTTCCAGCTCGTAAACCAGGAGGGACAACCATTCGACTCGGCGCAATTGGCCGGGAAGATTTGGATCGCTGATTTTATTTATACGACTTGTCCCGGGCCATGTCCGATGATCAGCACACGGATGAGTGAATTGCAGAAGCCATTGGAAAAGACCGACGTGCATCTGATCTCGTTTAGTGTCGACCCTGAGAAAGACAAGCCGGAGGTTTTGCGCGGGTACGCGGAGAAGTTGCGCGCCGACCCGAATCGCTGGGATTTTCTCACAGGACCCAAGTCCACGATTTACAAACTTTCGCATGACGGTTTCAAACTTGCGGTGTCCGATGGCACAGATGAAGCTGGAATTCCCGTGCACAGCACTCGGATGGTTTTAGTGGATCGGCATGGCGAGATTCGCGGCTATTACGAAGCAACAGCAGCGGACGCGGTAACGAAATTACTCGCCGATACGAGTCATTTGTTGCGCGAGCAAGCAAAATGATGTTGTAGCCGTGTCGCCTGCGAAATCGAAATCGTCGCAGCCGACACGGCTGCCTCTACAGAAGACGTGGAAAGTCTAGCCGACCGGCTCCGGGCCTGCGGAAGGGCCTTCGTCGCAAACCGTTTGTAGATAATCTCGATACTCACCTTTCGGCAACCGATCGATAATCGCTGACAATTGCGCCTGGCTGATAAAACCCATGCGAAAGGCGACTTCCTCAAGACACGCAATTTTCAACCCTTGTCGATGTTCGATCGTCGCGATGTAATTGCCGGCTTCTAGCAGGCTTGTCTGCGTGCCGGCGTCGAGCCAAGCCATGCCGCGGCTGAGAAGCTTCACGTGTAGCTCCTTTTCCTTAAGATAGAGCAAATTCACGTCGGTGATCTCGAGCTCGCCGCGAGCCGATGGACGCAACATTCGGCAAAGATCGACAACGCGTTCGTCGTAAACATAAAGCCCCGGCACCGCAAAATGACTTTTCGGTTGTTTTGGTTTTTCCTCGAGACTGATCGCCTTGCCCTCGGCGTCGAACTCGACGACGCCGTAGCGCTGCGGATCGCGCACTTGATATCCAAAGATGCAGGCGCCGCGCTCGATGGCCAGAGCATCCCGGTAGAAGTCGAGTTTTCCGTAGAATATGTTATCGCCCAGAATGAGTGACGCGCCGGAGTCGCGAATAAATTTTGCGCCGATCAGGAAAGCTTGAGCGATCCCTTCCGGCTTCGGTTGCTCGGCATAATCGATGCGAATGCCAAGCTGCGCGCCATCATTTAGATAATTGCGAAGCATCGGCAAATCCTTCGGCGTGGAAATGATGAGCACTTCCCGCAGACCCCCGAGCATGAGCGTGGCCAGTGGGTAGCAAATCATTGGCTTATCGTAGATGGGGAGAAGCTGCTTGCAGACGATCTTGGTGAGTGGGAAGAGACGCGTCCCGGCGCCACCGGCAAGAAGAATGGCCTTTTTGTTCATTTATTTAGCTCTTGGTTTACGGTCGTTTTTCCACGCTCCAGCGCACCAGCAATTCCGCCCATTCCCGCCAAAAACTTGCGCTTGTGGTCAAATCGATCCCAAGCTCTTTACCGACCAATCCGACCGCTTTTCCCGGAGCAGAGCGGAATGCCGCTTTATCGAAGAGAAATGAACAATCGCGATCACGTAGCAATTCGCGGTCGCTCAAGCGGCCGCCTTCGCATCTGCGCAGCGCGCCCTCAATCCACTTTTGCGGTAATTCTGGCCGTGGCTCAATCGTAGCGCTCACCGTTACGTCGGCAAGCTCCCGTAAAATAAGCGCACAAACGAGGGCACGGGAACTTGTCGCATGAACGTGAGAAATCCTCTTCTCCAGCATCAGTCTGCGCAATACGAGAGCAAAACGCGCCTGCCGCAGGAAAATTGCGCTTGGTGCCCGAATGTCCTGTTGTGCTCGCTGCTCTTCCAATTTTTGCGCCAGAGCGGGATTTGCCCGCCATTCTGCCTCCATCACTATCGCATCCGGCAAAAATTCCAGCCACGGCGCCGTTTGTTCCATGATTCGAGTTAAACGGCCCGCTGGACTCAATTCGCCGACCAACGGGACAATTGGGAGGTTGCGCCGCTTCATTTCCTGAAGCTCGCGTTCAAGGAGAGGCAAATCTTTGTCAGGCCAGCGATCAATGAGATAGGCGATTTGGTTGGCGGCGAGGGGAGCTTTGGGTTTCGCTCGTGCAACGGACGTCTTTTGCAAAAGTTGGAGAAGCGGCATGACCGTGCGCTCGATTCGGAAATGCTGCTCAACTCGTGCACGCCCCGCACGGCCGTAACGCGCCTGCAATTCACGGTTTTGAATGAGCTGCTCCAGCGCTTGGGCCAGCGCGATCGTGTCGCCGGGCGGTACCAACAATCCCGTTTCGCCGTGCACGACTGATTCGGGAATTCCAGCGAGTCGAGTCGACACCACCGGACGCGCAGCCGCCATTGCTTCGATGATTACCGTGGGAAAAACGTCGCTGGCGCCCTGAGGATCCATCACCGAGGCGAGCGCGAAGATGTCGGCAGCCCGCAATTTTTCCAGCACGGCTCCCTGTGATAGAGAGCCGAGCAAATTGACTCGGGGCGAGAGGTTCAACATGTCGATCCTCGTATGGAGATCATCACGCAGTGGGCCGTCGCCAATTATTTCGCAGGTGAAATCAAGACCCCGGCGCGCCAACTCTACGAAAGCGTCGATGAGATGCTCGAATCCTTTGAATGCAACCAGCCGGCCGATGCTGATGATGCGCGGCACGGTGCTGGTCGGCGAGGGGAGCGGGGCTGGAAAACGCTCGAGATCAATGCCGTTGTAGACCCGGTAAATTTTCGCGGCGGAATCCGGGCACCGCTGGCAAAGCAGCTCGCGGCTGTAATCAGTTTCAGCCGCAACGAACTCCGCGGCGGCGCAGATTTCTCGCAGCAGATCATCGTTGCCAAGGTCCTTCATGAAATCCTGTCCGTGCGCCGTCACGCTGAAAGGAATCCCTGAGATTTCTTTTAAGAAAAGTGCGGTGTGCGCCGCGCGATTGGCGAAGTGAACGTGAAAATGATCGACGCCGCTGCGCGCGAAAAACTCTGCGAAGTAGAGGGCGTTGCGTGCGCGCTGCTCGGCCTTGACGCTCGCGCCATATTTTCGCTCGTGCCGATCGACGAGCGCGTTCGGCCACTTGCCGCTTGTCTTCGCATTCTTTTCCCAGATCCTCAGGATTGTCTGCGGTGGCGCGTAGTGAATTGGCGCACGTAGCCGGGAAATATGTTCGTGGCGCAAACTGGTGAGCGACGGATAAACGGAGCCGATCTCGAGGTCGATACCGAGCCGCTCCAAAGCCAGCATCTCCGCATCGCAAAAGGTCTGCGAGATAACGGGATATCGGGAGTAGAGATAACCGAGGCGCATCGAGATCGATGATTACGCACGGCGCACGGAAATAGCAACGACCTGCGGCCACCGGGCTTTAGTCGATTTTTTGGGCAATCAAGAAAAGCGAACGTCTTTGCCCGGATCCATCTCGAAGTCCAAGGTCAACGAATCGGCCGTGTTCGGTTTGATGATCTCCTCCATGAACTTCACGAAAACAGGGTCTTCGCGGAAGATGGCGTATTTGTCCATCGACTCAAAATCGATCGCGATAAAGAACGGCCATGGTAACTCAGGATCGACTCGTTTCCCGCATTTAATGCTCAGAACCTCTGGGATTTTCAACAGCTGCATCCGCGTGTTCATCATCATCGCCTCCACACGGGCGGGGGTGACCTCGGACCTAAGTTTATAGAGGACAACGTGGTGAATCATGGAGGCTAAAGCTATTAGGCGGTTCCAGCGCGACGCGCAAGTGCGAATCCGTCCAGCAGACCAATCATTGAGAATCCTTCTATATCCTCGCGAACGATGCAGCTACAAATGCAGATCTCAAAGGAAAACCCCCGATGCTAATCGTAAGACATCGACGCGATGCTGTTCGTCGTTCACGCGATAGAAGATTAGATAACGCCGTAGCAATAATTTTCTGATGCCTGGGCGCTGGCGCACGTTACCGCCGCGATGTGGCAAACGGCTCAGCGTTTCCGCCTGAACGAGAAGAGCTCCGCCCATTCGTTAAGCGGCGGCGGGATTATCCGCGACGATTCGGCAGACAATTTGCTCGAGGTCATCGAACGCGAGCGGCGAGAGGATTACTTTGTACTCCATCCGCCGAGCCGTTGACGCGCTTTCTCCAACGGAACGCCCGGTCCGGTTTCTATCGAGCCCATGCCAGCGTCAATCGCGGCGAGCATTTCCGCCGTTTCGTCGATATTCAACCCTGCGTCGAGTTGCACGAGGCGGCGCAGAATCTTTTGCCGTTCGGCGTCGCTGAGCCGCGGCAATTCGTGTGTGCAGCAGGTTTTGGAGTGGTCAATCCGATCCAAGCAAGATAAGTGAAGGTCGTGATGACGGCCGGAATAACGAGGCGTGATAAGATCCAAGAATTTTGTGTGGCAATTGGGCTGTCGCTGTTTGCGATGCTGCTGTTTTATTTCTCAACTAAGGCGACACTGCACGACTTCGACTATACCGGTCGGATTGCTTCGGCATTGTTGCATGGGCACCTTGGCCTTGAAGCTCATCCGGGTTCGTGGCTGAACGAAATGGTGCCGGAGGAAGGCAAGTATTACTCAGTCTTTCCGCTTGGCGCAGTCCTTAGTGTCGTTCCGGTAGCGCTTTTGCAGAAAGGAGCATGGATTCACAGTTTTCCCGGGCGCGCTCTGGCAGCGTTGATTTCGGGCTTGTGTGTTTACTTTTTTTTTCGACTGTCAAGCCTCGAAAGCAAGTCGCTTGGCAGGCGGATGGTACTGGCGGTGTTTCCGATTTTTGGAACTTGGACGTGGTGCAACCTGGGGTTCGGTGGGGCTTGGCATATCGCACTCGGTTTTGCGTTGCTCGGCGAGGTAGCGGCACTGTATTTCACCCTCGTTCAACCGCGTCCCTTCCTCGCAGGGGCGTTCTTCGCACTCGCCTTTGGGAATCGCACCGAACTGGTTCTTGTCTTGCCGATTTACGTTTATTTATGGCTTGCGAGTCCCAGCAGAACCGACGCAGTCGACTTGAACGGCGTGATGCGACGGCTTCGGGAAAAAGCGCCTGCGCTCGTCTGCTTCTTGGTCGTGCCAATAATACTCGCGCTCTTAACGGCAGCGTACAACTTTGCGCGCTTTCACTCCATCTTTGATTTTGGATACGCTCGGATCCCCAGGCTGCTCCAAGAGCCGTGGTATCAGCATGGATTATTTTCTCTTCACGCGATCCCGGGGAACATTTACCATATGCTTTTCAAAGGGCTCGGCGACACCGTTCCTAAATTTCCTTACATCCAACCGTACGCATTTGGCTGTTCGATTTTCATCGCCAGTCCGTTCCTCTTCCTCCTTTTTCGCGAAGGCGGGAGATACAAGATCGCGGCCTGGATCGCAATTGGCCTATTAACCGCCGTGCTCTGGTGTCATGGAAACCCCGGGGGCTGGCAGTTCTCTTATCGCTACGCTACCATTTTGCTCCCTTGGATGTTTCTCTTGCTGGTAGGCAATGGCCCCGCGAGAATATCCGTAATCGAAATTTCGCTTTTCGCTGTTTCGGTGGCAATCAATGCAATCGCCACGTATGAATTTCTGTGGACGAGCCAGATCCACCCGTGAACCGGTCGCAGCTTCGGTTTCGCTGTGCCGGCGATTGAATAGAAGTTCTATGGTAGGAAGGCGTGGTTGTATCCATTCTTCCGCTGGTGCGTGCGATTGGTTGCCTGGACCAACGGTAATTATCTCATGTCCGCAATGCTCGTTTCGGTGACGGCGTTGCTCATTGGAGCCGTACTGCTGCGAAGGCTCGTGCAAATTGATTTTGGGCGCGAAACCGCGCTGCGTTCTGTTTGGTTCTTCCTGATCTTCCCAACCGCATATTTTCTACACAGCCCGTACACAGAGAGTCTTTTTCTCGCATTGACGATTGGGTCTGTGCTGGCTGCGCGACGAGAATGCTGGTGGCTAAGCGGCGTGCTGGGAGCGCTCTGTTGGATGACGCGCGCAAATGGTGTTGTCCTGCTCCCGACACTTGCAACTGAGGCTGCCCACCAATTCTGGACAAGGCGACGTTGGAATTGGCGTTGGCTCTGGATTGCTGTTGTCCCCGCCGGATTCGCCGTCTACCTGTTTCTCAACTGGAAGGTCGCCGGAGATCCATTGCCATTTTGGCACTCACGCAGAGCGCTCTCGGCAATGTCGACATCGTGGTCTTGGATCGGCATACGAGGAAGCATCGGTGTCCTTTTGCATTGGAACCCCAGCTCTGCGGAAACGGTCGATGCGCAGGAGTTTTTACTTCGCCATGCTGGGATTGATGTTCACGATTGCGGCGTGGATAAAATTACGCCCGCTATACGCGGTATGGATGAGCGGCTGCTGGCTGCTTTTTAATAGCGTCAATTTTCTGCAGAGCGTGCCGCGTTACTCACTCACGATGTTCCCGATCTTCATCCTCTTCGCCTTGTTGGCCAAGAACCGATTTTGGAATGCAGTCCTCACCTGCTGGTCGTTGCTATTTCTCGCGCTTTTCACTAGCCTTTTCGTCCGCGGCTGGTGGGCTTTCTGAGACGCAGTGTGCTCCAATGGCGAAGCTTCTATGGCAAGGTATCGTGAACCGCGCGTTTAGGAGCTTTTCACTTTTTGGGCGGCCGGAAATCCTTTTGTTTATTTCGTTGTGGCTCATCTATGGTTTGTTGATCAATTCGGATAATCTGCAGGCTTTCAATCTGCAGCAGATAGGCGTGGAGGCGATTGCTGAGCGCGGTCACTTTTATTTAGAAGGGTCAAGGACCCCTCAACTGCAACCGCTGGGCGACACCTTTTTGCACGCCGGACACAAGTACGCTGCGAAACAACCCGGCCAATTCATGGCCGGCGCGGCTGTTTATTATGTGCTTCACCATTTAGGTTTCAGTTATCGAAGTAATTATTTGCTTTGCTCGGCGCTGGTTACTTTTCTCACCACTTCGCTCGCCACGGCCGTGGCCGCTGTTTTCGTTTTTCGATTCGCCAAGCATTTAACGAACGCGCAGTCGACCCTTTGGCCGACGCTCGCGGCGTTAACGTTTGGGTTTGGCACAACCGCACTGCCTTATTCGGGCATCGCGCATCACGACGCGTTGGCGGCTGATTATCTCCTCATCGCCTGCTATTTTGTCTTCCGCTTGTCGCGCCAACGTTTTGCGCCAGGTGGTGAAATCGTCCGGGCCGGCGCGGCCGGACTTTTGTTGGGTCTCACGGTGACGACTTCAATGCTGCCCGCTTTGATGGCAGTTGTAGCTGTAGTTTGGTTCGTTTCCTTGTGCCGATGGCCACTCTTACCGGTCCTACTCTTGGGCGGCGGGATTGGGCTTACACCGCTTTTTATTTATAATGCGGTGAGCTTCGGAAACCCGTTTCTGCTATCAAACTGGGCCGGCCATTTTTCCGACACGTATTTTCATGTCTCTTGGCACAACCTTATAGATAAGCTGCGATTCTACTCCCGGTTTGTAACGCAATACGCACCAACTTTCTGGCTTGGTCTGATCGGCCTGTTCTGCTTACGGCAAAAATATCGACGCGAAGCAATTTTCTTTTTCAGTTTCATCATCGTCCTGGCCGCATACATCCTTAATATCGATACGGTAGGCACTTGCATGTACGGACCACGTTATTTGCTTCCGGCCATGCCCTTCGCTTCCGTTGGCCTGATCGGTTTTTCCTACCTTCGCACACGATGGTTATACGGGACCGCGCTCACGGCCGCCATCGGCGCTGGCCTCTTCGCGGCATTCGTCAATGCAGTCGGCGCGATGCACGGCGCGATGTATTGCAATCTTGATCGATTCGCCCTGTGGCCATATTTGGCTGCCATCGCGAGTGGCCGTGGGCGATCTTTTCCCCTTCTTCCTTGGCTGGTCGGGCCGACCTTTTTGCTCTGCCTTTTCTTTGCGATTGGGCTAACGCTGCGATCTGCGCGGCTGCGTTTAGTGACCACCGCTGCTCGCAAATAGAGAGATCGTGGCGGGCGGGCGTTCCGCTGAATAAACGAAGATGCCAATCTTCCGCGAACGCTCGTGTGCTCTATCGCTTCCAGTCGAGCGCGCCCTTTTTGAGCGCGTACACGTAACCCACCATCAGGATCGAGATGAAGCTGAGCATGCTCCAGAAGATCAGCCCGCTCTGCTTGATCGCGTCTCTGTAAACCACCGCCCACGGATACATGAAGACGATCTCGAGATCGAAAAGAATGAAGAGCATCGCCACGAGATAGAACTTCACGCTAAAGCGTCGCTGCGTTTCGCCCTGCGGCACCATGCCGCATTCGTAGGCCGTATCTTTGGCTCGTGTGCGTCTTCCGGTTTTTCCGACCAGAACACTGACGAGCAGCGCCGAGCCGGCAAACAGCATCGCTACGATAACCTGCAGGAGAATCGGCAGATATTCTCGCAGCATCTCGGAGTTCCAGCCTGAGCTAAGTCTGGTTTTCCTTAACTGGCTTACTTAACCCCTGCCA
>WNFE01002523.1_pt1 | contig 13523 bp, 14 predicted proteins | sample 5400451 | NCBI WGS metagenome assembly WNFE01 (sample SAMN13153344, study PRJNA577476) | soil metagenome | isolation source: 200 cm saprolite under Douglas fir tree site 2 hole 2 | place: USA:California | collected 2015-04-18 | reverse complement strand
ACCGCACCTGGCAACATCGCAGGGCACGCCAACTGTGCGCATCTTCGGGCCGACCGATCCCCGTCTCGCCGGACCCTGGGGACCACCGGATCAGCATCTCGTGATCTCATCCACACAACGCTGCCCAGGCTGCCCAACCATCCCTTGCGGACGCATCGATTTCCGCCCCGAAGAACTGTCTGCGCATCCCTGCACCCGCCTGGTACCAGAACAACAGGTAATGGAGGCAATTAACAAACTATTGGGGATGACCAATCCAAGCAGAGTCATTAGGGACGGCAGTGCCTGACCGGGAGTGGGTGCTTTCAGGAGTAGGTTTTTGAGGAAGCAATCAAACAGAGAGGGTAGGGATTTCTTGATAAAGAATATGAGCGTATGCTATAGTAAAGGCAACTTTGCAACCGGAGTCGTGAGTGGAGAGTTACCAACTCGTCTTTAGTGTTCATGCAGCCCTGCGTATGTCTAAATGGTCTATTGACGAGGAAGACATACAAACCGTCGTGGACACAGGCGACCTGATAGAGGAGTATTCTAACGCATTACCGCTTCCGTGTCAGCTTATGATAGGAAGGACAAAAGGTCGACATATTCATGTAGTCGTTGCCAAACTAGAGGCAACGATGCAAGCTATTATTATTACATCCTATATACCAGACCCCACGAAATGGGAGCCCGATTTACGAACCAGGAGGAAAAAGTAAATGCAATGTGTGTTTTGCGGGCAAGGGGAAACTGAGCCAGGAACGGCTACCGTTACCCTAACACCAGAAAATACAACCGTAGTTATTCGCGATGTGCCTGCCGATGTATGCACCACCTGCGGTGAGGAATATGTTAGTAAAGAGATCATGGGTCAGTTATTGAAGATTGCACGCGAGGCCGCTCATGCAGGCGTGCAAGTCGATGTACGTACTTATAAAGCGGCATGATGTCTCGACAAGACATCTCATGAACGACAACAAAACAACCGAACGACAACAAAACAATCTCGACACCTACGGCTACCCATTCCCTCCGAGCCCAGGCAAGAAACTGCGCAAAACAACCATACGCTCCAGCAAAAGCGTACTGGGTGCATGTATATACCTCCTCATGAGCATCATCGGAGGCCTGCTCTGGCTAGCAAGACTAGGCAAGCACCACCCTCCGCTCACGCCACAGAGCTTTCATCCGCAGCGCATCCTGATCATTCGCCTGGACCTCATCGGCGACCTGGTCCTCTCGCTCACCGTCGTACGCGCCCTCAAACGCACCTACCCTGACGCAGACATCGACCTGCTCGCCACGCCTGCCAGCGCCAAAGTCGCCCTGCACGATCCCCATTTAAGCGAGATCATCACCTACGACCCGAACATTTGGCGTCGTCCCAAAGCACTGCTACAGCCCAAAAACTGGTGCGATGCCCAGCTCTTGCTAAACCGTCTCCACGCGCGGCACTACGACCTCGCAGTCAGCGTCTACGGCCAATGGGCCGGTGTGCTAGCCATCCTCAGTGGCGCGAAACGGCGTGTGGGCTTTGGACGCGAGAGCTACCCTGGCTTCACGACCGACAGCGTGCCTGGCCCGCACTGGAGCCCGCTTGACAACAAACACCATGTCGATTACTGCCTGGAACTGGCTCACGCCGCAGGTGCAACCCTCACCACCGCCGACCGTATCCCCCACCTGAATGTCGACGCGCAGGCCGCCCAGGAGATCGAGCAACTCCTACGCAAAGAAGGCTTGCAACAGGACAAACTCTTAATCGTCTGCCACGTTAGCTCGAACAACGGACAATCCAAACGCTGGCCCCTTCCTTACTGGGCAACCCTGCTGGATCGCTTGATACACGAAGAGGGCGCACAGATAGTGCTCACAGGCGCATCCACCGACCTACCCATTATCGAAAACGTAATAAGTCATATGAGTGAGCATCCCATTAATCTGGCGGGCAAGACCAGCCTGCCACAACTCGCAGCCCTGCTGCAACGTGCAAATCTTCTTATCAGTGGTGATAGCGGTCCCATCCATATGGCCACAGCTCTTGGCATACCCATCATCGGCATCTATGGCCCCACCAACCCTTCACTGAGCGGACCCGTCAGTCCTGATGCAACCGTGCTACGTAGCACTATCTGGTGCAGCCCGTGCTACAATATGAAGGACCCTGCCGATTGCCGTTTCTACACCACACAATGCATGAAAAACATCACGCCAACACAGGTGTTCGAGGTCGTGCAGAGCAAACTAAAGAATAATTCAAAGGTACGCTAAAAACTGAACACACATGCACACACAACACATCACATTACCGGCAAACGCCCATGTCCTGGTTGTCAAGCTCGCAGGCATTGGCGACCTGTTACTTGCCACACCGGCGCTGCGTGCCCTACGCGAAACCTATCCACAGGCGCACATCGACCTGCTCGTCACACCCGATTCGGCCGGCCTGCTCAATGACTGGGAGGTTATCAATCGCGTGATCGTGCTAGACAAATATCTCTACGATCATACACAGCAATTGTTCAAAAACCCGCGTAACCTGCTGCGTCTCATACCGCTGTGGCAAACCCTGCGCGAAGACAACTACGACGCCGTGCTCCTATTCCATCACCTCACGCTGCCCTTTGGTCGCCTGAAGCACCAACTGCTGATGCGGGCTACAGGTGCGAAATGGCGTGTCGGTCTGGACAACGGCCATGGGCGTGGCTGGTTCCTCAATGTACGTGTGAAGGATGCCGGATTTGGTGCTATGCACGAAGCAGAGTACAATCTGGCCGTAGCGCAAGCCGTGGGCGCAACCACACACAACAAGCGCCTGACGGTACCACTGAGCGAGAAAGAATATGCACAGGCATGTCAATTACTCTCTGAACACGAGTCACCCGAAGCCATCAAACGTCCCATTATTGCTATGCATCCCGGCAGCGGCAGCTATAGCACAGCACGCCGCTGGCCACCCGAACGTTTTGCACAGTTGGCTGACACGCTTTTTGCCAACATTGGCGGTCAATTGCTCCTGCTCGGTGGCCCCGAAGAGGCTGAACTCCACCAGCAGATCATGGACATGATGCAGTCGAACATGCCTGTACGCAGTTTCGCCGGCAATGATAATATCAAGGTGACAGCGGCGGTATTAGAGCAGGCTGACCTCTTTGTAGGTAATGACTCCGCACTTGTACACCTGGCAGTAGCGGTAGACACCCCCACCGTCGCCATCTTTGGGCTAACAAATCATAAGGCCTGGGGGCCGTTTACAGGTAGCGCACCCGGACCCGAACGGCAAGCCGTTGTGGTATGCCTCGGCTTGCCATGCATGCCATGTTTCTATCGCGGCCACGACCTCGGCACACCAGAAGGCTGTGCTACCCGCGACTGCCTGGCGTTACTCGGCGTTGGCCCCGTCGCCGCGGCAGCACAGAGATTGTTAAAGCTACAAAAGAAAAGGAGTAAAAAATGAACACAACTACCTACCCATCACCCGTAGACAAGCTACTCACCATCGGTGAACCCGATCCCGCACAGCCACAAGACTGGCTCAACTACCTTGAACTCGGTCTTGGTCCAGAACACATTCCCGACCTGTTGCGCATGCTAACGGATAATGACCTATTTGATCCAGAACTGCTCAAAGAAGGAGCAGAGAAACCAGAAGGCTGGGCACCTCATCATGCCATGCGCGCACTTGGACAACTGCGCGATGTTGCCGCGGTTGAACCGCTCCTCAGCCAGTCAGACAGATTGTTGGATTATGATGAAGGGTTGGGAGAGTGGGGAGTAGAAGAACTACCAGAAGTCTTCGGCTTGATTGGTCCGGCGGCCATCCCTGCGCTTACAGCCTACATTGCTGATAAGTCTCATGGAGTAGATTCACGCATCAATGCATCAACCGGGCTGGAAAAAATTGCCGAGATGCATCCCGAAGCGAGAGAAGAGAGTGTCACGGCCCTCACGCGACAACTGGAATCAGCTCAAGAGAACGACCCTAGACTGAACTCTTTCATCATCGATAATCTGATAAATTTGAAGGCGGTAGAGGCCGCACCCGTCATCGAGCGTGCTTTCGCCACCAACAGCGTCGATATGGATATAGTAGGAGATTGGGATGACGTACAGGCTGCATTGGGCCTGAAGCCACCCAAAGAGAGACCACCTACTCCTACACTTGATACGTTCCTCCAGTCCTCTACCCCCGAAAGCGTATCCACTCCATCCTCTTCTCCCTCGACGATATTGCATACGACAGCGCACAAACGAGTTACTGCACAGAAAACTAAGCACAAAATGGCAAAACAGTCACGCAAGAAAAACAGGAGGAGAAAATAACAAACTGCCGCCATTCGTCCCCTGTCCGGAAGCGCAGGGCGATGAATGGCAACAGTTATTCAAGGGAATACATGACTACAAGGGGCTTTACTTGCCCCTTGTTCATGGAACTAGCTGCTTTCCTTAGCGCCTACCAGCCTCAATAGTCCTGGGTTGCGTTTGAGCAGCATTGACGGTAATCTTCTTGACAGGGCGCGTAAAATTGCCAATCTCAACCTCAGGCACCTCGCGCTTGATGGTCTCAATCAGCGTGCGCACGCCCAACGCCTTGCCCAACGAGTCCAAAGCAGGCATGCGCGGCAGCAGCACCTCGGGATCGATATTGAGATTGCGCAACTGGATCAGCCGCAGGCCCGTCTCCCGCACAAACGCAAGCAGCGCCTCCACCTCGCGCTCACGATCGATCATGCCAGGAAAGCACAGCAGGTTAATGGAACTGTAGACACCAGCATCCCGCGCGCGCTTCAGAGACTCCTTGACATCATCAAAGCTGTATCCAAGCGGGCGATAGTAGGCAGTGTACGTATCCGGGTGTCCAGAGATCGTGCTTGCACGTAGCGTATCCAACCCGGCATCGTAGAGGCGTTGCAGCCAGCGCGGGTTGCTGGCGTTGGTATTGATGTTAATTACACCCCTATCAGTTCGCGCACGCACAGCCTTGATGGCCTGCTCAATCCGTCGCCACTGCAACAGCGGCTCACCCTCGCAGCCCTGCCCAAAGCTGACGATAGCCTCCTCAGCGTGTTCCAGGTGCGGCACAGCTATCTCCACAATCTCTTCAACAGTAGGGATAAAGGTCAGGCGATCCTGGGGCGAGATCAAATCCTCCTCTTCTTGCTGCGAGATACATCCAATGCAACGAGCGTTGCAGCCTGGCGAGACGGCGATCGCCATCTCCCAACGACCAAAAAAGAGGTTGCTGGCCGTGGGACACGAGTAGTCGAGGGCGCAGTGTGCGTGCTGCGCCACGATACGGTTCTGGGGATAGGCAGCCTGTTTCTCACGCACCAGACGTGTCAACGTGCGCTTGTTGAAGGCGCGGGGATGCCATTTTTGTGGATCATCCGTCCGCAACGCCGCTACATACAGGCGACCATGCACCCCTGCAACAGCACTATAGCCAAAGAAAGGCAAAGGCTCCGTGTCCGGCACCTTTTCGTACGCGGGTAGCAATGTGCGTGTATAGCCGATGGGAAGCAGAGCAGCCGCGGCCCAGCCACGCGACGCAACTACGATGCTTCGCTCACCGTCACGTACCTGACCGACGGCCAACCGATCAGGCATCATCGAGAGCACAACTCCGTCAGGCAATGGAATGAGTTCCGCAGGATCTAAGGGGCGATCACCAAAGGCGAGCGCCTGCAGGCGGGGTTCTTCACGTATCTCCCCGTCTGGAGTGCAATATATCAGGTATGGGGTTGCCATGTGTTTCCTTGTTAAAGCTGTGTTCGCACAGTCCTAATGGGCTTGCATCGGCGGTAATGATATCGGAATCTGCGGGTTGGTAGGCCGATCCTCAGCATAGTCATCATCAAAAAACCTGGATACCTGCGTCGACGCAGAAATACGCTGCTCCAGTTCTCGCGTATCCTCGTAGACGAAGCTCAGCAGGACATGATCACCACGCATCGTCTGGCATACATGGCGAATGCGCGGACGTACCTCCTCCATCCAGGCGTTGACCATTCCCTCAAGCGCAGCCATGTTGTCTCCACACTGGGCGCTATCAAAGCCTTTAAACCTGTACACCTGCTTATCCTTTCGGCTACTCATGCACATTGCACCACTGCATACTGGCTGTACAAATTAGCATTTTCTCCATTGATAGGAGTCTATTGTAGCATTCTAGCGAGCAATTTACTAGACGGTACTCCATCATCGGTATATGAAAAAGTTATTGCAACGGGGCGTAGGGACCCGATTTATCGCGTCCAAGGGGTGGGGTGTGGCCGCCCCGGAGTTCCTCATGGCGCTGCCCCGCCTACCCTGCGGGCACGCTAAAGCTTGCCCCTACGCACACCCCCCATCATCGTTCATAACAACAAACAGGCCTCCGCAGCAAGCCAGAACAGTTTTTCTCGCACAGAGGTATGCTTATCCCAATGCCGGTGATCCCATTCACTACCACCCACATCATCGCCCCCGTAAAGCAACTGGGCAAATTGAACATCGCGAAATTTGGCGACCGCAAAAAACGCCGCCGCTTCCATCTCCACGGTCAGACACCCTTCTGCTTTGCGCCGTTGCACTTTTGCTGCCGTTTCACGATAGATGGCGTCAGTCGTCCAGGTCTTGGTGAGCAGATACTCGATCTGGTGAGCCCTCAGCACCGTCTCAAGCGCGGCAACCCCTTCCGGGCTGGCGCTAACCTCGCGACCAGGCGGTAGATAGTGATACGAGGTGCCCTCATCTCGAATGGCAGCCGACGGCACTATGGCATGCCCCATCGCAACGGCGCTATCAAGCACGCCAGCACCACCACACGCAATAAACTTCCTGCATCCCAGGGCGATTACCTCTTCGAGCATACCTGCTGCCAGTGGTGCCCCAACCCCAGGGTGAAAGATCGCCAAACGCTTCCCTTCAACAGCGAGTTCATAGATCGGGTGCGTCCCTATCTCGCTCCTCAAATGTCTGATCACCCTGGCATTGTGTTGCTGCGACAGTCTGCTAATCACATCCTGGAAAAAGCAAACAACAGCATGTTCAGGTATATCGAAAGGCTTAAAAATACGTCGAGGTTCGAGTATCGCCTCTGCCGCGCTATCGAACTCCAGGATGGGATAGTCATACTCCATCTTCTTTGTTGTCCTCTCTTTATCACTCTCGCCGCCATTGCCGCCCTAAGAACCCTGCTGCCCGTTGTCACTTGACTCCCTGACCTCGACTCCCAGGCGTTGCAATTCCGTGAAAAATTGTGGATAGACAGGGTTTCCTGCTTTGATGAAATGATTGTAAACCATCAGGTAGGAACACGTCGAGCCCAAAAGCAGATCTGTTTGTTACACCTCAGGTTTCATATGTCCCATATTTGTTATTTCTTTTAACCCATCCTCTCATACATTGCACCCTGCAGAGCAACGAACAAAGCATTACACTGTTATTACAAAATATAACGTAAATAAGTACATTATTAAAAAGTGAATTTTGATTCTGTATACGTCCTTTTTCTTGACTTCTAGTGCACTCTCTGTTATACTCATCACTATCTGGTCAAGATTTGAGAGAGATGAGGTAGTATTTCGTGTATCAGCAGCGAATTGTCATTGTAGGAGCAGGTATTGTCGGATTATCAACCGCTTATGCTCTGCTGAAACAGGGTATCCGTCACGTCACAGTCGTAGAACAGGAAACAGTCGATCATCAGCGAGCCACCTCTCGTGGTCCCTCACGGCTGCTTCGCTTCGAGTATGGACCTGATGCGCACTATTCCAAGATGGTGCAACTAAGTTTACACCGCTGGCGACGGCTTGAACGTGTTACAGGGCATACTATTTACACACGAACAGGCTTGCTCGTACTTGGAACCGAGGATGATTATTTCGCCCTGCCGAGCTATCGTATCTTGCGAGCATTAGGGCAACCCGTTGAGCGCCTCTCCGAGCAGCACTGCCTGCGACGTTTCCCGCAGTTCGCCACCCACGCCTATGACATCTTGACGTACAATGCCGAGGCAGGCATATTACACGCTTCAGCCTGTTTGCACCTTCTTAAAAACCTGATTATCGACCTCGGCGGAGAAATTTATGAGTCTTGTCGTGTGACTCATCTAACGAACGATAGCCAGGCTCGCCCTGTGCGTATCCATCTCAGTTCAGGCGATGAGCTTGTGGGTGATCGTGTTGTTTTAGCGACAGGTCCATGGGTGCATCGACTGCTGGGTGATTTACGCCTGCCTGTGCAACCGACACGCCAGTACCTGCTCTACTTTACAGGCTTGCCGACCGCATCGTTTGAAATGAATGCTTTTCCCGCATTTATCGCCCACGATCTTTACGGTTTTCCGCTTCAATACACTCACGGCACACAAGCCTGCTTAAAGGCGGCCTCGCATACCTTCGGCACACCCACCGACCCTGACGACACCGCTCCCCCCGATCAGCGTACCGTCGCCCAGGTTGCCAGCAGGCTACGCGAACTATTACCAGCTCTACACTGGGCAGAGCTGGCACACGTCGACTCGTGCATCTACGATGTGACGCTCGACCAGGATTTCATCCTCGACTGCTTACCACACGACCCACGCATCATCTTTGCCACAGGCCTCACCGGTCATGGCTTCAAATTCGGCCTCTTGCTCGGCGAACTCCTGAGCAGTATGGTATGCGACACGCAACCGATCGTTCCATTGGAACGTTTTCAACTGGGACGCTTTGCCCGTCGGGAGATACAGCAGAGAAGTTCTGTAGCATAATATGCACGACAGCGAATTTGTACACAACATCGTAATCAAATTAAAATCCGTCCAGGGCATGCAAGCCATCGTCCTGGGCGGTTCATGGGCATCTGGCACACAACGCCCAGACTCAGACATTGACCTGGGGCTGTATTACTCCGCAGACCGCCTATTGGACATCCAGCAAGTTAGAAACATCGCCATCGAACTCAACGACATTCCCAACCCGGTCGTGACCGACCTGGGAGAATGGGGACGCTGGGTGAATGGAGGAGCCTGGCTTACTATACAGGGACAGCACGTCGACTTCCTCTACAGGAACATCGATTTCGTTGCAACCATCATCGACGATTGTAACGAAGGGAAAATACAATCCGACTACTGGCAACAACCCCCGTATGGCTTTCACAGTTACATATATTGTGCCGAGACCAACATTTGTAAGATTTTGTACGACCCCAATGCAACCATACAAACGTTGAAAACAAAAGTTGCTCACTATCCCCAGCCCCTTAAACGTACAATTATCAACGAGTTCGTCTGGTCTGCCGAATTCACCCTTCAAGTCGCAAAAAAATCAGCAGACGTGTATTTTGATGGTTCCACCACATACCGGAGGTCACAATCTCCACGACAATGAAGAGGCTGGGACGGCGACGTCGTATAGTAGGGGCAAGTGGGGCCCTTGCGGAACCCTGTCTGGGGGACAGGTAAGCCCTGGTAGCTACAACGACAGATGACTGGTATCGTTACAACGGATCAATTCCACATGGTCTCCGGTCACACGGAGCTCCGATAGGCTCGCCGGATCCAGGCGTAGGTGACGGCTATCGGGCGGTGCCATATTGAGCAGGTGACCAATCAGCAGACGTAAAACCGATTTATGACTCACAACCAGCACCGTTTGATCGGCATGCAAGGTCAATATTTCGATGATGCAGGGGACGACGCGAGCTACCACAGCCTGTTGCGTCTCGCCACCAGGCGGGTGAGCCATCCAGGAGCCGCGTTCCCACTCCTCTAATTCAAGCGGATACTCCCTGGCAAGATCGGCACGCAGACGGTTCTCCCATTCGCCAAAGTCCATTTCGCGCAATACGTCTCGCGTCTGTATCTCCAGCTCGAGCGCAAGCCCGATGGGGACAGCAGTCTCCTGAGCTCGTTGCTGTGGACTGCAATAGAGGGCATCTACATGCTCGCGCCGAAGCCGCTCTGCCAGACATTGTGCCTGGGAGCGACCGATCGATGTGAGCGACACCTCGGTGACACCACAGAAGGCATCGTCGAGGCTCGTATGCGTCTGCCCATGTCGAACCAGCAGCAAGCGTGTAGTAACCGCTTGCTCCATTCCAATCAGGGCATAATCTACCACCCAGCCAGGGTCCCGGTCCCCCAGACAGAGCAACCCATCCGGGCGAAGGGTATCCGCAAAGGTGACCCCGACAGCATACGGATCATTATATGACAGGTAGTCACGCGTATGCAGTTCTTCTTGACCGACTCTATTATCGGCACTACCTGCTTGACGCATCGTCCTACACTTCCTAGACATAGGTGTGCTTAATATTCAGAACGTTCTGAGATACCAGCCATTATCCTTCCATTAATAGCATAGCATAAATCCAGCGTTACTGTAGGGCCATAATGTAGTATAATTTGCTACAATGAACAGAGGACAACCCCAGACCCACCCCTGGTACCTAAATTACATTTTTTTAAGGAGTGCATATATGGATAATAACAAGCTTATCAGAAAATGGTCAGACCTCTACGGACTGCCAGTCGTCACCGGAGGTAAGAAAGTTGGTACGGTGGAGGACTTCTATCTTGAGCCAGGGACGAACGCCATCCGCTCATTACGTATCAATACGGGCGTGTATGGCTATCGATTACTCCAGGCAAGCGCAATTAGCACAATTGAGCAGAAAGCAATCACCATCGCAAATGAACAGATGTTGGCCGAAGAGAAAACCGATGGCCGTTTACCCGCCTTGCTACCAGGCAAACGTGTCCTCTCCTACAAAGTCATAAGTGAAGGGGGCATTGTCATAGGCAAAGTTGGCAATGTGCTGATCGACACCAGTATACCTATAGCACTACGAGTTGTAGCCTTCGAACTAGGTAGCGACTCACACTCCCGTAGTGGCCAGCGTAACAGGATAATTGCCGCTAGCGAGGTTACTGGCTATGAGCGAGATGCAGTTGTCGTCCTTGATAAAGTTGTCAAACGATAATAAAAGGCAAAAAACGGTTTGAGGCTCATACCTTATTCTTCTTCTCCAATACAGCTCATACCTTCCGACGTGATAAACAATTACGCATCAACCTCATCATGGCATTCGGATTGGCCGCCAATGGCACGTGGACATATGAAGCCAGGATCGTCTTGTCTGCAAAGCCCTCTAATGTATCTTCACCTCCTTCTAGCCGATAAGCAGCATGTGTTTGTGCCAATGGGTCGACAATGCGCGACCAATGAAACTCGTGACCGCGTAGATGTGTCCCTAAGGGACCAATGATGGTGTCGCGAACTGTGGTCATCTCCCGATAGCCCAGTTGAGCACGCTCTGTACCCATCTGGAATGTATATGGAAGCACTCCCAACAAGCGATGGCGCACATTGGTGGCATCAATGCAGCATTTACCGAGGTACATATATCCACCACATTCGGCGTACACCAGTACTCCTCGACGTATTGCCGAGCGCACACCCGTGAGCATCGCGTGGTTTTCCGCAAGCTGTCCTGCAAATACCTCAGGAAAGCCACCCCCAAAATACAGCAGGTCAACTTCGTCGGGTGGGGCATTGTCCTTGAGTGGGCTGAAAGGAATGATTTCAACGCCCATACTGGCGAATGTTTCGAGAGTTTCGGGGTAGTAGAATGAGAAAGCGGCATCAAGCGCAAGCCCTATTCGCACTGGTGGTACCGATTGTAAGATGGGAAAGGCTTCTGCTTCCTGAACTTCCGTATCCGAAATCAGTTGAGGAAGTGGCCCAGCTGACCGCGCCAGGTTTACTATTCCACTGATATCCACAGCGCGTTTGATACTATCACCCAATACCTGCACCTCGATTGTCGTCTCAGAAACTGGTACCAATCCAAGATGACGTGCAGGTAACACGAGCAGGGCGTCGCGTCGAATCGCTCCTAGTACAGCTGTGCCTGTCCATTCTGCGATTGCATGTCTCAATGTTGTCTCGTGATCGTCACTGGCTACTTTATTTAAGATAACACCCGCGATGTGTACGCGCGAATCCAGATTCCGAAATCCATTCACCAGGGCAGCCACACTCTGTCCCATATGCGATACGTCTATGACAAGCAGCACGGGTGCATCGAGTAGCCTTGCAATCTCTGCTGTACTGGCTCCATCACGTGTATTCTTCCTCCCATCAAAGAGGCCCATGACGCCCTCAATGATGGCGATATCTGTATTGCGCATACCTGCATCGAAACGCTGGCGCACCGTTGCCTGACTACTGAGCCAGGTGTCCAGGTTGTAGGATGGGCGTCCTGTGGCGGCGCGATGATAGGTGGGATCAATGTAGTCCGGGCCAACCTTGTACCCTTGCACCTGCAAGCCTTGTGTGGCAAGGGCGGCCATCAGACCGGTTGCGATGGTTGTTTTCCCCACTCCACTTGCTACTCCAGCCACAACGATCCGTGATGGTCCACCAGGTATGCTCATAAGCTGCTCACCCTCTCGTTAACGGATGTTGACATGCTCGAAGGACGCGGAAGAACCACGATGGAGAGATCACTAAACTCATCTAGCCATTCAGCCAATCGCTCTAGTATTGTTCGTATTGTGCTCTCTCCAGGCAGGGTTAATTTCTGATAGACGATGACTGGCCGCTCTCCTGCAATGCCTCCTTCTATTAACATTGATGCTATCTGAGGAGGCATGAACGACCAGGGGAGAGGAAGGATAATCAGGTTGCGTTTGCCAGCAGCAGCAGCAACGAGAATTTCTTCTTGCGCAGCCTGGATCCCCTCGCGAGCATGGAGTGTAAGGAAGAGTGTATCCTCCATTGCCAATGAGGCTCTTGCACACGCTACTTGTACTGAACTAATTCCCGGTATACGCTCAACTGCTCCACAATGCCTTTCGACACGCGCAATGAGTTCCTGCGCTGAAAAGTTCAGATCGCCGTAGCAGCAGACCACGCAACGTTGACCAAGCGCGTGGGCGCGGGATAGTTCTGCCAGTTGCGCTTCCTGGTTGCGATAGGTCAGTACCATGCTCTGACCTGTGATAAGGTGATCTATGATGGCGAGTGCCGTCGCAAATCCTGCGACGATGTCGGCGGCGGCTATCTCTCTCGCTACTCTAGCTGTCACATATTCGGGATCACCGGGTCCCACTCCCACAAAGAGTACCTTGCGTACAGTTGACACTTCTTTCTGTGATTCCCCGTGTACTGGATCGATTGTCTTCATGACCTGCCGCCTTTTCGTTCATTACAGGTAGATGCTTTTGGAGAAGATTTTCTTCTTCTCGTTAGACCAGCCCGAGTACGTCCCAGAGCAGTGTTCACAGCGTTGGCAACAGGCATAGCTTCAAGGGTGGATAATTCAACATAGGTACCGCCAAGTTCCTGTGCCAGCTTACACGCTAGTCCTGTGCGGATCGGTCCCTCTTCTGTATCAATGACCAGTGCCGACACTCCAGCTGACCGAAGCTCACGTGCAGCGGCTAAGGCGTCTTCTATGGGATTGAGGCCATGAGCTGCATCCAGATCAGCGACATTTGCCCGTCCATCCGTGACGAGCACCAGAATTGCTTGTTGCTGGTTGTCACGTGCCCTGGCCAACTGTAG
>WNFE01005513.1_pt1 | contig 13526 bp, 14 predicted proteins | sample 5400451 | NCBI WGS metagenome assembly WNFE01 (sample SAMN13153344, study PRJNA577476) | soil metagenome | isolation source: 200 cm saprolite under Douglas fir tree site 2 hole 2 | place: USA:California | collected 2015-04-18 | reverse complement strand
CCGATGGGATTCCGCCCTGATCGCGAACATGAACTCCCTCCTCAAGAAGAACGTCGAGCTCGGCCTCCTCAAGGCAATGCCAAAAGATGAAATCTTCGTCATCCTCAAGTGAGGGCGCCCAGGGCGCATCGATCTGGCAGCGCTGGCCGGCCCTGGTCTACCTCGCCTCGCTTTCGACCATGCTCGTCGTCTGGCACGCGATTGCCCGGTTTTTCCCGCCGGCGCTCTTGCCAGGGCCGATCCCCGTCTTCCAAAGGGTTGGGGGCATCATCGTTTCGGGCCAGTTCGTGGTCCACATGGCCGCGACCATGCTGCGAGTCGCGACGGGCTTTCTCTCCGCCTTCTTGGTCAGCATTGGCCTTGGGATTCTGATGGGGGTCAACCGCACCGCCGAACGTTTCTTCGAACCGGAGATCGTCGTGGGGCTCACCATCCCGAGCCTCGCGTGGTCCGTGATCGCCCTGATGTGGTTCGGCATCTCGGAGCTCGCCCCGATCTTCACCATCTTCGTTATCCTCCAGCCGGTGATCACCGTGAACATTTGGCAGGGGACCAAGGCGCTGGACCACGAAGTGGTCGAGATGGCGCGCGCCTTCCGGGCCGGCCGCGCGATGGTGATCCGCGATGTGGTAATCCCACAGCTTGTCCCCTATCTGTTGGCTGCCACCCGGTTCGGGCTCTCGCTCGCCTGGAAGGTAACGGTGATCGCCGAGTTGCTGGGCCTGTCCACCGGGATTGGCTACATGATCCACTACTCGTTTGGGATTTTCTCGATGCTGGATGTGTTCGCCTGGACCATCGCTTTTACTCTCGTGATGCTGGCGCTGGAATATGGATTTCTGAAGCCTTTGGAGACGCGGGTCACCGGCTGGCGCCGGGCCGTGACGCTCTGATCTTGCAGATTGCGCTCCGAGGCATTCATAAGGACTTCCCCCGCGAGAATGGCGGCAGCCTGGCGGTGCTTCGCGACGTGACGCTGACTGTCGGGGCAGGGGAGTTTTGCTGCGTGGTCGGGTCCTCGGGATGCGGAAAGTCCACCATCCTGAACATCGTGGCCGGGCTCACGCTCCCTGACTCGGGCCAGGTGCTGGTAGACGATGCCCGGGTCGACTCGAGCCGCATCCGAATCGGCTACGTGTTCCAGAAACCTCGTCTCCTCAATTGGAAGAGCGTGCGCGAGAACGTGGCGTTCGCGCTGAAGGCGTCTGGCGTTCCGGCCGCCGAAGCGCGGGCGCGCGCCCTGCACTACCTGGATCTGGTCGGACTGGCCCAGTTCGAGCACGAATTTCCGCTGGCGCTCTCGGGCGGAATGCAGCAGCGGGTTGCGATCGCCCGGGCGCTCGCGATCGAGCCAGATCTACTGCTCATGGACGAGCCGTTCAGTCACCTGGACGAGCTGACCGCTCGCGTGCTCCGGGCCGAGTTGCTCCGGATCTGGCGGCAGGCGAGAAAGCCGGTCATGTTCGTCACCCACAACGCCCTGGAGGCGGTCTACCTGGCCGACCAGGTCCTCGTCCTCAGCGGCCGTCCGGCCACGATCATGAAGAGCCTTCGGGTCAGCCTCCCCCGCGAGCGAGAGATGGAGGACCCACGACTCGTGGCGCTGCAGCGGGAGATCCTGGATGCCCTGGGCATAGCGGGTGCCAGCGGCTCGCTTTCTAAGTGATCGGTTCGTCGGCCACGGTGTTCACGAGGACGCCGATGCCGGCGACCTCGACCTCGACCACGTCGCCTGGAACGAGGAACCGAGGCGGATCGAGACGCGCTCCTGCGCCAGTCGGCGTCCCGGTCGCGATCACGTCCCCCGGCTTGAGCGTGGTGAAGGTCGAGATGTAGCCGATCAGATCGGGGATCGAAAAGAGCATGTTCTCGGTCGTGTCGTCCTGCCGGACTTCGCCGTTGATGCGAGTCATGACCCGGATGCTGCCGAATCCGTCGAACTCGTCCGTGGTTGCCATCCAGGGGCCGATCGAGCCGGACTGGTCAAAGTTCTTGCCCGGCGTAACGTTGAACTTGGCGTGGCGGAGCCAGTCCCGGAGCGTGCCTTCGTTCATGCAGGTGAGCCCGGCGACGTGCCGGTGCGCCGCCGAGGGTGGGATGCGGCGTCCGCGCGTCCCGATCACGACCGCGATCTCACCCTCGTAGTCGAGCTGAGCAGACTCGGGCGGCCTGCGAAGCGGGGCCCGATGGCCGACGAGGGAGTCGGGAGCGCGCATGAAGATGCTGGGGTATCGAGGCCGCTCCGATCCATCCCGGTATTCCTCGTTGCGGTCACGGTAGTTGACCCCGACACAGATGATTTTCTCTGGCGCTGGGATGGGTGGGAGGAAGACGATCTCGTCTAGCGAGTAGTCCGGCGAATTGCTCGCCGCAGTCTCCGCGGCGCTCCTCAGGCCGTCCCCTTCGAGCAGTTCGCGCAACCGCCGATATTGGGGCCCCAGCCGGTGGCCCAGGTCCACAACGCCTCCCCCCACGAAAGCGCCGTAGCTCGGCCTGCCGCGGCATGCGAAGGAAAGGAGCTTCACGGAGCCTTCCCGGGTCCGCGGCCTTGGCGGGCGAGGACGTGCTCGTGCAGGTTATTCTTCTTCAAGCTCACTGCGGGGTCGATCTCCTGGACTTCGAGCGAGATGCCCAAGGGAGAGCTTTGAAAGAGCGGTTCCAGAAATTTGCAAACTTCGCCGAACACCTGCTCAGCCGCTCGGCGTCGTGTCTCGAGGTCGCGCCCGTGCCCGATCCGCAGCATGATGTGGACGAAGGCATTGTCCGGGTGGCCGTCCGCGATCCGGTAGCAAGATCGCTCGGCAGCGCGAGTCCGCGTCCCGCCGATGGGGAACACGCCGGTACGCAACGCCGCCTGGTGGACGCATTCGATCAGATTCTCAGGCTCGATTCGCCCGCGGATGTTGGCGGAGTACTCGACGATGATGTGCGGCATGTCTTCACCCTCCCTTCGCATCTCTCAAGGCACGCTCGATTTCCCTGGCTGCCGCTTGGGTCACCCGAATCAGCGCGGCCTGCCGCGCGTCTTCGAAGCGAGAGGAGATGGTCGCCACACTCACCGCGGCGATCGGATGCCCTCGGGGGTCCTTGATTACGACGCCGACGCCTGAGACCTCCTTGATCACGTGGCCCTCGGCGAGGGCGTACTTGCGGACTCGCGCCTGCTGGATCTCGCGCCGGATGCGCGCAGGACGCACGGCTTTGAACCGGGCAAGGCGGTCGGCGTTAACCTTCAGAGTCTGCTCGATCTCGTTATCCGGTAGCGCAGCGAACAAGGCGAGACTGCCGGATCCGATGCCGAGGGGTCGCCGGCTGCCGACCTCCATCGTCAGCGCCTTCACCGGATAACTCCCGCTCACTCGGTCTGCGCAGACGGCTTCGGGACCGCTTCGCACCGTGAGGAAAGCGGTGTCGCCGGTGATTTCGGCGAGCTTCTCGATCACCGGCCGGGCGATGCGGGTGAGCTGGAAGCTCTGCCCGGCGGACCAGCCAAGATAGACGAGCTCGGGACCGAGGTGGAAGGTCTTCGCCTCGCGAGACGCCTCGACCAGCCCTTCATCGCACAAAGCGGACAAGATGCGCGAGGTGGTGGGTTTGCTCAGCCGTACAGCCCGGGCAACGTCGGAGAGTCGCAGGTCCGCTGTGCCGGCCGCCGCCAGGGCCTTGAGGATTCCGATGCTACGTTCCAGGCTCTGCATCTCGTGTTGCCTTCCGACCTTCGTCGTTTCGCTGGCAAGGGTTTATCTCAATAGCGTCGCGCGGCGTGCGATCGCGCGTGGATTGAGTGCGCGCGGGGGTACCTTCCCTTGGAGGTAATGGTCGATGGCCTCGACCGCCTGACTGAAGAAGAGGTGATACGCATCGCGCGTGACGAAGCCCATGTGAGGCGATAGCACCGCGTTCTCGCACGCACGGAGGGGATGTTTCTCTGGAAGTGGCTCGACCTCATAGACGTCAAGGGCTGCCCCGGCGATGCGATTCTCCTGCAGAGCGGCGATCAGTGCCTCTTCCTCGACCAGCGGACCCCGGGCGGTGTTGATCAAATACGCGGTGGGCTTCATCAACGATAGCTGCTGCGCCTTGATGATGTGACGGGTGCGCTCCGAGAGGCGAAGATGGATGCTCACCACGTCGCTCTCGCGGAACAGCTCATCGAGGGAAACCCGGCGGGCGCCCGCCGCGGCGGCTCGCTCGTCGTCCAGGGTTGGCCCCCAACCGAGCACCCGCATGCCAAGGAACTTGCCGAACGCCGCGATCCGGCTGCCGATCCGCCCCAGGCCTACGATGCCCAGCGTTTTGCCCGACAGCTCGACCGCAAGGCCTGTCTGCCATCCGCCGCTCCGCATCGCCCGGTCCTCCTGTGGAATGCGCCGGACGACCGCCAACAGCAGGGCCATCGTGTGCTCGATTGCGGAGGCGCCCGAGCCTTCGGTTTCAGTGACCAGTATCCCGTGCGCCGTCGCCGCTCCGATGTCGACGTGACCGGAGTTCCGACCGGTCAGGGCGAGCAGCTCAAGAGAAGATAGCCGATCGAGGAGCGAAGCGGAGAAAGCGGTTCGCTCCCTGATCGGAACGACGATCTCGTATTGCCGCAGCCGACGGACCAAGGCGCCTTCGTCCGCCAGCGTGTCCCGGTACACATCGACGCTGGCCCGCCCGGCGAGCTTCTCCCAATAGGGGAGGGAAAGAACGACTCCTTGGTAGTCGTCGAGGACCGCGATCCGCTTCATGATGAGTTCGGGTCGGCCGCCCCCCGAAATCCGGCGGCGGGGCTCAGGACCCGTTCCTCGATCAACCGCCGAAGCGCGGCACGATCGATCTTGTCGCCCCGCAACGGAAGGTCGCCGACCAGCTCCAGGCGCTCGGGAAGCTTGAACGAGGCGATGCGTTGGGCGCGCAGAAATTCGGTGACGTCGTCCAGCGTGACGACCTCTCCCTGCTTGGGCACCACCACCGCGCAGGCGCGCTCGCCCAGCAGCGCGTCGGGGAATCCCACCACCGTTGCCTTGTAGATCTTGGGATGACCGCTGAGAAGTGCCTCGATCTCGCCGGGATGAATACTCTTTCCGCCCCGGCGGATCAGATCTCGCTTCCTTCCGACGATCACCAGGTTGCCTGTGGCGTCGTAGCGGGCCAGGTCTCCGGTTCGAAACCATCCGTCTGCAGTCCACACTTCGCGGGTCGCGGCCTGATCGCGGAAGTACCCGGTGGCGCAGCAGGGCCCTCGTCCCCAGATCTCACCCGGTTCCCCTGCGGGGACGTCGTGCCCCGCGTCGTCCACGAGGCGAAGCTCCGTACTCCCGCGCGCCCGACCCACGGTGTAGAGGCGGACCTCAGGAGGGTCCTTGGGAGAAGGCACCGTCCAGCCCCCGAAGTCCATGGCTCCGTAGCCCGAGAGGATAATGCCGGAAGTGCTGCCTTCGACTCGCGCGGCAGCGGCCGGAGGAAACGACATCCCCGTCGTGTACCAGATCCTGACCCGGTCGACGATCGCGCTTGACCATCTGGGGTGCTCCAACAAGGCCATGATCTGCGGAGGAACGCCGCACACGATCGTCGGGCGCACGCGGGCCAAGGCCTCAAGCACCTGGCTCGGCTTGAACTCGTCGATCAGGCACGCCGCCGCGCCGACGATCGGAGCGGCGAAGAGTGGGATGATGCTCGGGCCAATTCCCTGGCCGAGCGCGAGGATGAGGTCGTCGTCGCGGAGGTCGAGTAGCTCGGCTTGCGCCTGGGCTCGCAGGAGCCAGGCCGAGACCCGGAATCGGGCGAACTTAGGAATTCCCGTGCCGCCGGAGGTCGGAAGGATGAGCAGCGCGTCGTCTGGTGGCCATTCGGGGAGCGTTGGCGCGGACGAACGACTCCCTAGCCGAATGACCTCATCCAGCAGCATTCCGGTCGGAGGGGGCGCGCTGCCCAAGACAACCAGTTGCGGGGGTGTGCGAAGGTTTTCGAGCAAGCTCTGGGCAGCGGTCACGTAGTCCCGATCGCGTAACCGCTCGGGGACGATCAGGATCGCCGGCGCCACCCGGCCGAGGATGTTGTGTAGCTCCCATTCGCGCAGACTGGCGGCGATTGGAAGCCAGATGAGCCCAGCCCGTTCGCACGCGATCCGGAGCAAGTACAACTCCACGCAGTTGGGTAACCAACACGCGACTACCGCCCCCGGCTCGGCTCCCAGCGCGAGCAACCCGCGCCCCAACAGGCGGCTCAGATCCGAGGCCTCGCTCCAGCTCAGGGATTGGCGGTGATCAGAAAGGGCTGACTGCTCACCGCGTTCGCGGGCCTGGCGATCCCAGCACTCCGCAAACGACATCGGAAGGCTAGCCATTGCCCGCGACGCGGAGCGCTTCGAAGGCGTCCTGGTAGCCAACACCGGGCAGCTCGGAGGGCAGCTTGCGCACGATCTGCATTGCGTACGGCGAGGAGAGTCGCACGCCCACCACTGTCCTCACCCACAGCGTCTCGCCTTCCGGGAATGCGTCCGGACGCCGATCGATGACGACGACGGCGTGATGCAGGCCGTACTTACGAATTCCGGGCGTCAGGTCGACCAAGAAGAGCGGGATCGGGACCCCCTCTTTCAGCTGCTCCGGGTTCCGAACGAATGTTTCCCAAACGCGCCTCTCGCCCTGCATTGCGGCCTCCCGTTTTGTCCTATTCGTGCTGGTATGTGTAGCAGGCGTCAGATTCGTCCACGACCTTCTCCATCTCATCCACCGAGACGCGCGTCGCGATGGGATGGATCTCCGCATTGGTCAGCCCCAGGGCACGAATCGCATTGGCGTTTACAAGCACCTTCGCGCCTTTTTTCGCCAGCTGCTGGATGTACTCGAACTGATTGCGCGGCGCGGCCGATTTCGGAACTGCGAGTCGCCCGGCCAGGGAGTTCCGCTGCTGGCTCGTGAACGCCGTGCTCTCCAGGAGCGTTTTCTGCGCGTTGACTCGCAGGGCGCCAATGCTCTGGCCGTCGAAGAGGATCGATACTTCGTCCCCCGCCTTGAGGGAGTCCGCCGCCTCGTCCAGCATCTCGTTCAGCTTTGTGTCGTTCGGCATCACTGCGCTCACCAGGTGGACCGACTTGCGCGCCCGCTTAGCACTCACGACCGCCGGCGCAGACACTTCCTGCCGGATTACCAACACCGATCTCACCAACGCCCTCGCCGATTCACTGGTCCAATCGCCCCCACCTGCGGCGCGTCCGATGATCCGGCCCTTGCGGTCGATCAGCACTGTGGCGGGGCAGGCGAGGACGCCAAATGCCTTCTTGGCCTCATCTTGGTCCTGGATAGCGAGAGGGATGGAAATGCCATACCGGTCTACGAAGGCGATGATGTCAGGGGGGGCGTCGCCGAGATTGATCGCGATCATGGCCAGCCCTTGTTCCTTGAATTCACGCTGCAGCGCTGCGACAGCGGGAACCTCCCGCTCGCAAGGCCGTCAATTGGCGAGGAAGAATTCAACCAGAACGGCCTTGCCCCGAAAGTCCGACAATCGGATTTGGCGCCCCTCGATCGACCGAAGAACCAGGTTGCCGGCCGGCACCGGCGAAGCAATCCGCCGAACCCTCATCGCGGAAAACGGGTCCTTCGCCGCGCCTGCGGCGCCAGACGACGCAAGCAACATCAACAGGATGCCCGCGCAGCAAACGATCGCGCCGAACCAACGAAAGTACCGAACCTCCATTGCAACTCCTTCTCACTCGCGTTTGGCCGTCGGCGCGTCGTCAGCGCCTTGATCCTTGAAGCCGTAGGCCCGCCATTTCTGCAGAACTCGCTTTCGCACCGCCTCTGGAAACATGCAGTTGAAGGTGGCCCTGACCGGCACGTCCCACTCGCGGGACCAGCTCGGAGGCCAGGTGCAATCGAATCCCACCGTCGCTCCACGCTTGGCGAGGCGCTCGTCCTGGCTGTAGCAAGGAGTCAGGGTATTCGCGCCGCCCTCGTAGTGGACCACGTGGATCCCCCTCCCGGGATGACATTGCGTGGCGAAGGCGTGCATCACCGCTTCCAGGTTGAACGGGTCGACGTCGGTTTCGACCACGAAGATCTTCGAGAGAAGAGCTCGGCGGGAGGTGAGAATCTCGACGATCTTGCGGCAGACCTCGGGACCTCCGCGGGCCACGGAGACCACGGCAGCATGGACGGCCGCTTCCGGCGGCACGTACACCTCGGCGGCCTCAATCCCATGCTTCGCGAGGCGTCGCTTGATGCTCAGGGCTCCGCTCATCGAAGTGATGGTCGTGCTGTCGTCCTTGTAGCCAGTCGCATCGACGGTGAGGATCGGCCGCCGCCGATGGGTAATCGCGTTAATGCGGCAGAGGATCCCGTTCCCCATCTCGCCCGTTCGATAGCCTGGATACTCCCCGTAAGGACCTTCGAGGGACACGCGATCGGGCAGGATCTCCGCTTCGAGCACGATCTCGGCTCTGGCCGGCACCAACAGATCGTTGGTCTCGCAGCGAACGAGTTCCACCGGCGCGCCCCGCATGCCTCCCGCGAGATCGGCCTCATCGGTGCCGAGAGCCACGGTGGCCGCGGCCGCAAGATGGCACAGCGGGTCCGCGCCGATCGCGATGGCGATCGGCATCGGCTTACCTTTGGGGACGAAGGAGTCCTGGAAGATCTTGCCGAGGTGACTGGTGGGGCGCGGGAAGCCTGTGAGGGTGTTGGGACCGTGCACCATGAAACGGTAGATCCCCCAGTTGGTCCACTTGGTCGTCGGGTCGCGCGAGACGACCAGGTCCCACGTCCCAATGTAGCGGCCGCCGTCGCCTTCATGGAGCATCGGCGCCGGCAGCTGGAACACATTCACCTCATCCCCTCGGAGGATGACCTCCTTGCAGGGTCCGGTCTTGACCTCCACCGGCGGGATCAGCTTCTGCTCGCGGCGTTCGTACTCGCGGTAGATCTGCTTGACGGTTGAGTCGGGCCTGAGGCCGAGCGAGATCGCCACCCGGCGCCAGGTTGCCAGCGGGTTCACGAAGATGCTGTGCTCTTCCGGGTAATCCGCGATTCGGGTGAACCAGACCGCCGGCGCGTCCCGCTCGCAAGCGAGCCGGCTGATCGCTCCCAGCTCGAGATCCCAGCTCACCTTCTCGTCGATCACCACGAGATCGCCCGAATCCCGGAGAGCCTCCATGAACTCGCGGTTGTCTTGCCAGATCATCGCCGGCTCCTCCGGGGCTAGTAAATTTTCTCCTCTGGCAGCCCTGGATGCCTGTACACACCATGAAACGTACTGTCAACGCAGCGCCACGGCGGGTGGCTGGTATTGCTTCGAATCGCAGCGAAGTTCGCTTATAACCTGTGTTTCAACACGTGAAACTTATTCGCGAAGCGCCTTGAGCACGGCAGCCCAGTCCGCGAGCATCTCCGACGCAGGCCTGCGATCGCGCGCATCTGGCTCGAGGTCCTCTCGCGCTTGGTCCTCGAGCACATGCTCCACCGTCGCCTCGAAACGCGCGAGCCCGGGAAGCTTCGGCGAGGCCTGCTGCTCCAATGCACGGGTCTTCACGTAGTACGCCATGCCGGCCTCGATCACGCACATAGTCAGGCGTCCGGAGCGGCGTAGGTTGCTCGAGGTACGGCTGCCCCCGTACGTCGCGAGGCGTAGCCTCCGTGCATCGATGGCCACCACCTCGCCGTAAGAGAGGAGGGCTGGATGTGCCCAGCCCTGCGCGTCGACCGTTGTGATCAGGATCGCCTTGCCCATCCTGGCGGGAAGATCGTTTCCGTCCAGTAGCGAGAGCAGCGTCGCCGGTAACTCGTTTCCCAACTTGCGCGACATAAAATGCGCCTCGAACGCATCGGCCGCGCGGTTATCGGGGAATAACTTCCGTATGGCCTTCTGAGAAATCGCGCGGGTAGACCATGATCGAATGGCTGGTGGTGTCGCCAGCGCCGTACTCGCCATTCTTCATATCGACGTAGACCGCCCGCGGGCTGGTGAGCTGGCTCCGCGTGCCGCGGATCATCTTCTTTGGCGCCACGTCGCCGCTGTCGGTCCGCTTCCAAACGGCGAGGAACCCGGGCGTGTCGTAGACGAACTCTTGAGTGAGCCCGCGATCGGCAAGCACCAGTTCGTCACGCTGGGTGTCGAGCTGGATCTGCCGCGGCCGCAGCATGTTGGTGTTCGGCCCGCTGATCACGCGAATCGGAGCCACGTTGCCGCTGTCTGTCCGCCGGAAGATGCGCAAAGAGGGCGAGACCCGCGTCCCCTTCTCTTTGCTTTTGCCTTCGTCGGAGAGAATGATCTCGTCGTGCACCGGGTCGACCACGATCCCTTGCGGGTTCGTGATCCCGGTGGCCGGACCGATGATCTCGCGCAGGGGCGCCACGTTGCCGTTGGCTGCACGGTCGAACACCAGAATGCTCAGCCTCGTATCGTTGGAGACGACGAGCTCATTGTGCTTGTTGTCCACCGCGACGCCCTGCGGCGAGTCCAGGTGCGTGCGTGCGCCCTGGATCACCCGGCGGGGCGGCGTGTTCCCGCTCTGGGTGCGGGCGAATACCAAAATCGCGGCAGAGACGTTGCTGGGCATGATGACTTCGTCATTCGGGATGTCGATGTAGACTCCATGAAGGCTCCGGGTAATGCCAGTCTTCTGACCTTCGAGGACGCGAAGAGGTGCCACCTGCCCATTTGCTTGCCTGGCGAACACGGCCAGGCGGGGATGGCTCACTCAATTGGCCACACCGATTTCGTCTCGTTCTGGATCGATGTAAATGGCACCCGGGTTTCCGATCCCAGCCGCGACCCGGCTCTTGGTGGGAGAAATCACTCGCAGCGGCTTCGCGTTGCCGCTGGCACCGCTCGCATACGCCGAAATCGTGTGGTTGCCCCAGTTGGCGACAAGCACCTCGTGGTGAACGTTGTCGACGAACACGCCGGTCGGATTGCTGAGCCCAGTGTCTGCACCCTGAATGACTCGGATTGGCGCGGCGTTCCCGTTCGCCTTTTGATCGAAGAACAACAGGGCGTCGGTCGGGCTGCCGTTGGCCACCACGATCTCATGGCGCTCGGAGTCCACGAAGATCGGCTTGGCGTTGTCCAGCCTCGTCCTGGGGCCTTGGATCGTGCGCAGTGGGGCCACGTTACCTTTGGCGTTGCGCGCGTAGACGGTGATCGATGGCGCATGCGTCGAGCCGACGGGCAGGCCCGTGGTCCTGTCCTCTGCCACCTCATAGCCGAGGTTCGCCACGTAGATTTCGTTGGCCTTTGGATCCACAAAGATCCCATGCGCATTGGCGAGCCCCGTGGCCGGGCCGCTGATGGTCCGCTTCGCCGTGACGCTGGGGTCGGCGTCGGTGTTCGTAGTGCGGGCAAGAACGCTGATCTGTTTGCGCTTCTGATGCGACACGAACAGCTCGTCGTTCACGGTGTCGAGTGCAATGCCCCACGACCGGTTGAACTTGAGCTGTGATTTCTTTCCGTCGATGCGCCGAATCGGCGCCACGTTGCCAGAGGCGGCGCGGGGGTAGACGGTGACGAGATCGGCGATGTCGTTGCCAACGTTCCAGATCTCGTTATGGACCGGATCAATGATCACCTGGCCGGGGAAGGTGATGAACGTCTTTTGACCCCCGATCTCGCGCAAGGGCGTGACAACCCCCTGAGCCGATCGGCTGTAGACCTGAAGTGTTTCGTGGGCATCGTTCCCGATCAAGATCTCGTCGTTGACCAAGTCGACCCAGAGGGTGTTGAAGTTCGGATCCTGGTCTTTGATAACCCGCAACGGGGCGACGTCGGTGGCTTTTGCCACGGAGAGCTCCGCCGTGGTGATTATGGATGCCGCGAGCGACAGCACGCGCAGTCTCGAAAGGTAAAACCGATTGAGGGTATGCGGCATAACCGACCACCTCGTGGGGCAAATCGTCTGCTTCGTATACGTCTCCGTCAAGACCACCCGTCAAGCAAAAAGCCGCTTTTGGTTAAAAGGTGGCAGATCCACTCGAAAGCAGCCTTCGAGGCCCCGATGAAATGTTTCACCTGATGAAACCTACTTACGATTCGGTACCTGGTCTACGAATCGCAACGCCCGGTCGTCAATAGCGGGTTTCTCGAAGAGCGTGTCCAAATTGTAAGCGGCGCTGAGTTTGGGCGCGCGTGCCCACCACCCTCGCCTTGGGAGTGAGATATGCGTGACGAGGTGCCGGTGAATGCGGCACGTCGTGCGCCAAAGCGCGTGAAACCGGCAGCGCGGCCGCTCCGGACAATCGCAGGATGCCAACGCCCCACGCACTGGAAACTCTCGCACCTCGTAACCGACGCGGGCACGATTGATCGCGAGATTCCGGGCTTACTCTGCGGCGGTCTGCGTCGACTTCGCGAACCACGTCGACATTGCGCTGAGCCGCTCTTTATTCTGCTGGGCGCAGGCCCAGCCCACTCCCTAAAGATGTCACAGCGACCGATTGACTCTCAGCGCAAGAAGGCCAATCCCGGAGCCAGCGCCTGGTTGCATTAAACTCACGGGGGGATACCGGAAATGGGCGGGCATCTTTCAAAAGATGTCACAGCTCGGCAGCTTGGCCTCCGACATTAATCGAGGCCTTCCTGGGCTCACGACTCGTCAAAGATGTCACGGGAGTGGAGCGTGAATTTGCAGGAATCCTGGCTCCAAAAGTCCACCGGAATGTCACGGCCGCACCATGGCAATCCGATGGCCCACCCGCTCCAAAATGCCGCCGTCGGACCTGAAAGATGTCACTGATTTTCACTCTTACGACTCCGAAAAGATGTCACAAGCGGCAACTGGCATCAGGGAGCCGAATGCGCGGATCGAGAAGACTGAACTCTATCCGAGATGTCACGGCCATGGGCATCGCGTACCTCGGTGTATCTTGGGCAGATTTGGCAAAAGATGTCACGATTGCTCGCCGGCTCCGGGAGCCGACAATTTGGTGTCCAAATCTTTGGAACCGAAAAGATGTCACGGGACTCAGATAGCGCCCGGGCTCCAAAGCTGACCTGCTCGCGCTCTGAAGTCCACTGAGCCTTAAATTGACTCTCTGCGCTCGGTCGATGCTTCAACCCGAAAAATGTCACTGGTCGCTCGCCTGCTTCATTTCCAATGAGCGTGACATGCCGCTCGCGCAGACCATCCTGAGAGAATTGGGCATCTAGGAGATTGTCTATGAAGGTCGTGCCCTTATTCGGACTCAGCGTGCTGATGAGCTTTCTTGCGTACGGCATCGTCACGAAGCTCTACATCTTGCCGCAACTGCGGGGTATGCGCCGGGAAGAAGCAATCCTTCCATTGGTGGTTCCACATACCTTTCGGTTTGTTGGGCTTAGCTTTCTGATCCCAGGAGTCGTCTCTCCCTCGCTGCCATCGGCTTTCGCCGTCCCGGCGGCGTATGGCGATCTCGTTGCGGCCATTCTTGCGGTGGTAGCGACGTTCGCCCTTTCGACTCGCGCGGCGTGGAGCTTCGCGATCGTGTGGGCTTTCAACGTGTGGGGCGCGCTGGACCTTCTGAACGCGTTCTACCAAGGCTTGATCGGTGTCCGGTTTCGCCCGGGGT
>WNFE01002518.1_pt1 | contig 13536 bp, 9 predicted proteins | sample 5400451 | NCBI WGS metagenome assembly WNFE01 (sample SAMN13153344, study PRJNA577476) | soil metagenome | isolation source: 200 cm saprolite under Douglas fir tree site 2 hole 2 | place: USA:California | collected 2015-04-18 | reverse complement strand
CTGGTCGAGGTGCGAGTTGCTTGGGAACTGGTACCAGGAGCCCTGGAACGCGCCTCTGTCGGAGAGCCAGCAGTCCATGACCATGCTGAGGTCCTCGCCATCGATGCGCATGCCGGCGTGGCCGAGGAAGGTCAGCTGGATCGAGGTTGCCGTCACATGGCGAGTTTGAGTGCCGGCCGCCTCAGACCCAATAGGGAATTGCGGCACAGGCCCGGGACGCCACTTTCAGGGAGGGTGTGGGCGCCAGTCCCAGGGCTTCGTGTGGCCCGCGATCATGACCGTTCGGCCGAGCCCGGTGCCTTCCGAATACGATCCACTGCTGGATCACTCATGCGTGCGATCGCTGCGCTCGCAGCCGACACCCTTCGCCGCTCGCTGACAGCATCCGCAGTGCTCGTACTCGCGTTCTCGCTGTCTCCGACGGCTGTCACGCAGCTTCACGAGAATCCCGTCGCGTCGGGCTCGGTGCGTGGGATATATCGCTTCTCATCGACAGCGTGGAGCACGATCGCAGGGCTTGGCTTCAACTGGGTCACGGACGGCGGCACCAACACCAACTACTACCAGGGCCAGAGGTCGGCGGGCCTCACAGGAATGGTGTGGCTCCCCGCCTACGACAACTCGACCTGCAAGCAGGCCATGTCGGACGCCGAGATCACCCAGGTCGTGCAGACCAATGTCTCCGGAGGCAATGCCGGGGCCGTGTATCAGGTCGGCGACGAACCAACTGCGAACGGATGCGCCGCCAGCGCGACGTACGTGCACATGACCTCAGTGATTCACGCTGCCGACCACGCAGCCAGGACATGGGTCGCCGACGATCAGTTCAACGACCCTTCCACCTCGAACTGGCCCGCCGGCCTCCCGATGAAGGGCTCGGTCGACATCCTGGCCTTCGACATTTATCCATGTCAGTCCGGGCCGTGCCAGCTGAACATGATCGATCTGGCGATCCAGCGCATCCACTCGGTCGGGGTCACGAACTGGGAGTTCATCCTCCAGGACTTCGGTCCATGCCAGTCATGGAGAGCGCCAAATGCGACGGAGGTGCTGCAGCAGTTCCAGCACTGGCAGGGCGCCGGCGCGATGGGTTACTGGGTCTACACGTATGACTCGGACGGTTCATGCCCCGGCAATGTGGCCGGAAGCAGCGTGTTGAAGCAGATCAACGGGCTGGCGGTGAATCCGGGTTCCGCGCCACCACCACCTTCGTCACCATCCCCGACCAGCACGCCTTCCGCGCGGCCTTCGGGGACGCCGGCCGCCCAGACTCCGAGTCCGAAGTCATCGCCTCGTGCGACCTCATCCTCCAAGCCGTCAGGCAGGCAATCGCCTGGGACGTCGCACTCGGCTGCGGGCGCGAGCCCGGGAAGCTCTCTGGCGGACTCGTTGAAACCGACGTTGACGGCCATCGAGTCGTCGAGCCTGCCGCTCGCTGTGATCGGGATCGGCGCCGTGCTGGCGGGGATTGGATTCGCTCTGAGCTACATGAGGCGCCGCACGAAGTAGGGTCTCAGGCCGGGCTCGTCGACTCCGTCGACGCGGGCGCAACCGCGAAGGCAGACGGGACTTCGAGCGCCATCTTCTCAGGAAGCTTGCTGTGGCGATCTGACAGTCGCGCAAACAGCTCTAAGTGAAGACGCGCGAATGCGTCGTGGTCAGCAGTGGCTGCGACCTCGGCGATTCCCGCCAGAGCCGCATCGCGCCATCGCGCAGGATCCGCACCAAGCCTCGACAGGGCGCCCGCGATGAACTCGCGGAAAAGGTCTGAGAACCATCCGCTCCCGTCGAGCGCGAACTCGATCCCGGAGCCCCAGACTCCACTTCGCAGCCCGCGGTGCCCCGCCACCCGTCCGCCCGCGGGTGAGTGTCGATCCAGGTAGAGCGCATATGTGATTGCGAATCGAACGACGTCGCGCAGTGGCTCACCCGAGATCGCACCCGACTCCCAATCGATCACACCCGAGATCTGGTCACCGACCGCAAGGAGATTGCCGAACCAGAAGTCCCCGTGGACCGCGGTGGGTGAAGTGGTCGATGTGCGCAACCGCGCGTGCGTGGCCCGGAGCCGGGTCAGCGCTCCCTCAATCGCGGGGTCGTCCGCGAATCGCCTGTTCAGGATGTCGACCACGCCACCATCCATGTCAATCGGTCGCTGCTCTCCGGAGCTGGCGGCCTGGAACCGCGCGAGCCAGGAGCCGGCCATCTTGAAGTCGGCCTCGACTGCGCTCCTTGTGGCCACATGGCGCCACCCGTGGTACCGCGTGCTCATTGGCGAGCCAGGAAGTGCCGAAACGACCAGGATCGGACTGCCTTCCGCTCCGACGACCTCAGTCGACCGGGGTATCGTCACGAGCAGCTGAGGAGACAGGCGTGTCTGCAGCTCCGCGAGGAGCCGGCGCTCAGCGACCACGCTGTCTTCCGCCACCTCTGTCGTGGGAACCTTGACCGCAAGCGCGGGCTTGGACTGCCCCTGCGGGACGAGGAGCACCGTCAGCTTGGCATTCGGGTCCTTGGACATCGCGAGGACGATCGCCTCCATGTCATGGACATCCAGGAGCCGCGACGCCTCGAGCGCGCCGTTGGTGGCAGGCGACACCGAAAGCGCGGTCGTGCGTGAGGAGACACGTCCCACCATGAGCCGAGTTGGCGCCAGGGCTCCGATCAGCGCGGCCGGGAACACGAATCGCGCAGCCTGCTTGGCGGCGGCAAGCAGCGCCGAGATGGTCGGGCCGCCTCCAGGCAGTACGGACACCTCCGTGAAGAAGTGGCGCAGCGTCAGCGGCGTGTTCTCGACGTAGCAGGTCGGCGGGGCCAGCCTGGGTATGGCCACGTATTCCCTCACCATGTCGATTCCGGCTTCGCGCGCGAACCGACGGGTTCGCCAGTGGGACGTGAGCGCTGTACAGCAGACAACCACTTCGGTACCGGGAGAAAGCTCGCGGACCTGCCTCTGAAGCTCGAGGCGAGAGGCAGATGACCCGGGCAGATCGATCTGGATTGCGCTGGGAGACGTCAGCAGCTGCCAGGGACTTCTGTGCGCGTAGCTCGAACGTGGCCCTGAGGGAGTGTGGAGAAGCCCACGCTTCTTGACACTGCGCTTACCGAGCAGGCTGCCGGCGACGTACGCCGCCGTTCCCGCGATCCAGGCCACCGTGCGCGCCGGCGTTGGCCTCGACAGGTAGTCCATGTCCTCCGCCACCCGCCACGGAACCTGCACCTCGAGATACTCGCTTTCGACGTCGTCGCTTGCCGCCATGCCTCCGCCCTGCCGCATACCAAGCTGCGCGGGGCCCGTCAGACCGGGACGGTGCCTGAACACCGTCTGCAGCTCTTTCGGGTAGCGCTGCGCAAGCCCGACCGTCTCGGGGCGCGCGCCGACGAGCGTCATTTCGCCGCGCAGCACGTTGACGAGCTGAGGAAGCTCGTCGATGCTCGTAGCCCTGAGGATGTGCCCGAGCCTGGTCACTCGCCGGTCGCCTGACGCCGTGACCTCCGGGCCCTCACTCGGCCGCATGCTCCGGAACTTCAGCATCGTGAAAGCCGTGCCACCTTCGCCAACCCTGACCTGGCGGTAGACACCCGGCGCGCCGGTGGAGAGTCGGGCTCCGATCCAGGCGGCGAGCATCAGCGGGCTCAGCAGGACCAGTGACAAGCCCGAGACGACGATGTCAAGCGAGCGTCTGAACCTCCCAGGCGGGACGGGGTCGCCAACGTCCATGACTCGATCGGCCGACCTGGGTTGCATCAGCAGGAAACAAAGGCCGAGCAGAGAGGTGGTCGTGAGGTAGGCGGCGGTGGACGCGAGCGCGGCACCGACGAGCTCGTAGCGAGGGATGAGCAAGAAGTCCAGCAGCACAGTCACGATCACGCCGCCGACAGTGGCGAGCGAGTTGAGCCCGGGCCGGCCGCGGCCGAAGAGGTAGGCGGTCACGACGCCTGACGCGCCCTCGACCGAAAGTCCGATCAACAGCAGTCTCGTCGGTTCGACTGCGCCCACGAAGGCGCCGCCATAGAAGAGCGGGATCACGGGGCTGGCCAGGACCGCCAGCGGCAGAGCTGCCAGCGCGGTGGCCGCGGCGGCGCGGGGCGCCAGCCACGCAGCCCACGACCAGGCGTCAGTGGCCGTCTTGCCCGCGAAGCGGGGATAGAGCACCCATTCAAACGAGATTGGAAGCAGCCGAACCAGCTCCGCGAACTTGGAAGCGACCGCGTAGATTCCGAGGATGGCGGGCCCGGCGAGCAGGTCGACGATCATGAAGTCCAGGCGCAGGTTGACGAGGTACATGATGCTGCCGACCTGGCCGCGCAACCCGAAGATGTAGATCTTCTTTGCAAGCGTCAATGACGGCCGGCCTGCTCCCGCGAAGTAGTGACGTCCGAGCAGCCGCCTCCATGCGATGGCACCCGTGACGACATCGGCGGCGATCAGCGCCGCCACCACAGCCGCGCCTCCGCTCACACCGAACAGCAAAGCCACCACGTATCCAGGTATGAACAGCAGCTCCTCCAGGGCGATCGCGTTGTTCGTGCCGCGCAGGTCTCCGGTTCCTTGTGAGGCGGCCTTGGCCGTGATGACGAACAGCCTGGTCAGAGTCTTCAAGCCGGCCCACGCGACGATCAGAGTGGTGAGATCGCGAAGGAATACGTCCCTCAACAGCGGCGCGGCCGCAAGCCAGATGAGCAGTGATGCGACCGCCGACGCGGCGCCGATGACGAGCAGCGTCGTCTTCACGTGCGGGTCGTCCCTGGTCGGCCCCGCGAGGAACCACGGCGTTGCGGCGGCAAGGCCGCCGGACACCATCACTGCCAGTAGCCAGGGCATGACGCGCAAGAGCGCGTAGTCCCCGACGGCCGACGGCCCGCCAATCCTGGCCACCATGAGAGTGGCCAGCGAGAGCGAGACCAGAGCCACGATCAGGGCGGCCACATTGCCGGTCAGGGCAGTACGGCGGAGGCTCAGGAGACGGCGCGCTTCTTGGACCAATCCCGCCCCCATATCTGAACCGCCGCGATTACTGCGAGCAGCGCCCATGCATGCCGGAAGTGCAACACCTGGTAGTAGGCCGCGGCCACTGCGAGTCCGAGGAGTGCACCGATCAGCGCGTCGCGCCTGGGTACAACAGCGGCGAAGTCCGGTTTGAGCTGTCCTGCAACTGCGTTGCGGGCGCGCCACATGGTCGCGCAGATCAGAACGATCAGGGCGATTCCGCCCTCAACCCCGCGTTCGACGACGGCGGCCACGTAGTCGTCGTGAGCCTGGTGCGGAAACGGAGCGAGGCTGTCAGTGAGGATCGGCTGCGTCGCGCCGGGCCCGGCGCCGAGCGGTCCTGCCTTCTGAAAGAGCGCCCAGGCTTCTTTCACGATCGTGACGCGCTGGCTTGCGCTCGCGTCGCTCCGTCCGATCCAGTCGCGCAGTACCGGCACCCCGCTGTCGCGAGCCCATACCTGGATGTCAACCGGGTGGATCACCTTCGTTCCCCCGGCCGCGATCACGAGGGCAAAGCACACCGCGGCGATGGCAACTATCAAGCCGAAGCGGCGCCGGATGGCCGCCAGGATCACAAAGGCTGTGCCCACGCCGAGGCTCAGGACGCCGCCGTTGGATCCTGTGAAGACCATGGCCGTGAGCAGCACTGCGGCAAGAGCGGCGCGCACCCACCATTGGCGCGGGACGGCGGTCGACCACAGCACCATGAGCGACATCGCGAAGTAGCCCGACGCCATGTTGGGATCACCAAACTGGCCGTCAGCCCTGACCCCGTTGTTGATCTCGATTCCAGAAAGGGCTCGAACGCCGGTGAAGACTCCGACCAGGAGAAGGCCCGCCCAGAACACGGACGCATACACCCATGCGGCGAACAGAACCCGAAGTGCATCTGCGGTGCGGGCCAGATTCACGATCGCCAGGCACCAGACGAACAGGTAGATGTCCTGGACGACCGCGATCAGCGGCGCTTCCGGATAGCCCACTGTCACAAGAGCGCCTCTGAGATACGGGCCAATGGCGCCGGAGATGCAACCGGCGAGGACGACCAGGCCAATGGATATGCCGTACGGCGTCCGTATTCGCTCGGCTGAAAGGTAGATCCACAGGGCGACGGCACCCATCGCCGGCACCATCGCAAGGTCGGTTGGTGAGCTGTTGCCAGGACCGGATGGATGCAGCCACGCCATGGAGCCGATGGCAACCGCTGTGAGCACCAGAGCCACTCGCTGTGCGCGAGCGATGTCGCGAACGTGAGCGACTATCCGGGGCCGCATGGGCAGCAATCTGCTGCCAAGGGCGATCGACGTCGTTCCCAAGTTACGCCCTGCCGACGGCGGCGAAGAGCTCGGTGGCCACGACCGCCCCGAGTGTGAGGAGGAGACCGATCCAGAGCGCGTTGTCAGTCAGGCGCTGGACCGTCAGCCTCCGGCGGGACCTCCGCAGCATCCGCATGCGCGCGTCAAATGGCAGCTCGTGGAGAGTCCCCTGTACCCGATTCATCCTTGCTGCCTCCTTGTTCCGAATCCGCGCATACGGCGTGAAGGGCATCAGCCGGTCCTCGCGAGGGCCATCAGTTGAGGACCGCCATCGGCCGCAGCCGCGCCACCGGCCTGACGATGTCGTGGTGTTCCAGGATCGCGATCCCCTCGTCAACACCACGGTTGTCAAGGTGATTGACGACTGTCGGCTCGGTTCGCTTGTAGCTGAACCGCAGCGTCGTGTGGCCTTCCGGGTCAGCCTCCGATAGACCGCGGCGCGCAAAGTCATCGATGATGCTGCCAGTGCCGTGGCACGCGGAGGAAAGCGCCTGATCCGATCCGTCGGAGCCGACGCATAGGTAGGAGCTGGTCCGGTTCGTCCCCGGTACAAGCACCGGTTGCCCCGTCTGACTGAAGATCGGGTGTCCGGCCATTCGCGATGCTGGATACGCGCGCACGCTGTTGTGGCGGTGCACGATCGCCTTCTGCCCGCCGACCATCTCCTCGTAGATCGAGTTGTGAGGGGAGTCGACGATCAACCGGCTCGAGGTGCCGAAGGCATCGGCCGCCATCTTGCGCAGCGCCGAGTAGGCGCACAGGCGGAAGGCGAAGCCGTAGTTCATCGCTGCCGCGTTCGCAATCATCAAGCGCTCGCCCTCGGCGCTGTCCCGCGGGATGGGTGGGCAGTCGTTGGAGAAATAGAGCGCGTAGCGATTGCGCAGCTCCGCCAGCGACCGCGCGCCGGCGAGGTGATGCAGCGGCTTCTGGAACTGCATGATCCGCTTGAGCATCCCGTTCCCGCCCTTGCGTGCTCCGTACAGCGCCCCGACTGCACCGGTGAGCACGCCACCCCCCGCGTGGAACTGAAGTGTGATCTGGCCCTTCTGGATGCCGAGCCGAGCGGCGCGATCGGAGTCGAGGACCTCCTCGACCTCCTGCAGCTCCACGAAGTGGTTGCTCGGCCCGATCGTCCCGAACCGCATGCGGCTCAGGTGGAACAGCAGCCACGGAATCTCTTCGCGCACCCTCTGGCGGCCGCCGAACGCGTCGAGGTCGAGCCTGCCTCCCTCTTCGATGCGAAGTAACTCATCTGGATCGAGGTCCCATCGATCGACTGCGAACTCGGCGCCTTCGACCGCGCAATTCACGGCCTCGTCAAAGGTGAGGTCGCGCCTCTTGGTGGGCGGACATGGGTGTGCGCTCTTCACCGATGCGTAGAAGCGCGCAATCTGGTCATCGCTCGGCCGGCCGGCATCGAATGCGATCAGCGCCATGCCGCAGTTGACCGAGGCGCTGGTCAGGGTCGGCCGGATGCTGTTGAGCGTCGCGACAGCGATGCTGGACGGCATCTCCATGTTGTGCTTGTGGTAGAAGTCCGGAAGCACCACGGGGGGCGCCGCGAGGTCTGCGTCCTTCAGCTCCGCGCCGAGCACCTCGAGCATCCGGTCGCTCGCCCGGTGGTCAGCGCTGCCGAAGATGCGAGGGTGGTGATCCACATGCACGTGGTGATCGCCACCATCGTGATCATGGTGTTCATGGCCGTTGTGGCCGTTGTGGCCGTTGTGGTTAGGGCTCGTGATCAACCCACGACGTGGATCGTCGAAATGCGCAGGGCTGCTCGGGTCCGCGGCGATGAACTTCAGGTTCACGCGATCGCCTCCGCCTGCATCACCATCTCGCTCAGTCGCGCCCCCGGTGTCCGGGCCAGGCGCAGCTCGAAACAGTCCAGCCTCGACGCGAACGCTCGGGCGATCTCCACGACCTGCGGGTGCACCGGGCCAACGCCCGTGCCCGCCGCCATCGTTGCCGCGTAGGCCCAGAACCGGCTGAGCTCGCCGGCCGCGTAGGTGCCTGTGACAAGCGAGCGGATCGCTTCCTCCGGATCGCACGGATGCATCACCGCCGCATCGGCGCCGCCCCGGCGGACGACCACCACCTGGTCCGGTGTCAGACATGGGACGCGTCCGCGCAGCGTGACCTCGACGCGCCCGTGCGTCGTGCGAGCGCCACCGTGGCCCTCGACTCGCATCGGCTCGACCAGGCCCCACACTGACCTGCCGTCCGCGACAGACATGTTGTCGCTGGTCGCCCTGCCCCCATCGGCAAGCTCGCGCTGGAGCAGCGTCGACTTGCCGACACCCCCCGGTCCCGCGAGCAGCACCACGGAGCCGCCGACCGTGCACGCGATCGCGTGGAGGGGCGCCTTGCCGTGGACCGAGGCCCACCAGAGCGCCGGATAGTGCACGAGGGCTTCGCGGGTCAGCAGCCTGAACCGGTTCGGCAGCCCAAACCGCGCCGCGCTCCGCGACGCGCTTGGTCGCCATCGAACAGTGAAGTCGGCGCGCGAGCCGGATTGCTTCATCCGGACGTCAAATCCGCTGCCACAAACATCGCCGATCACGACCTCGCCGGACCCACTCCATGCGGTCCGCGTCAGGGGCGTGAGGCCGCGCAGTGGAAAGGAGTTGCTGGTCGCCTCGACGTGGATTGACACGGTCGAGCCGCTGTATGCGGCAACAGCTGCTCCGTCATTGCCTTCTTGCAGGAGCGCATCAACCCAGTCGATATCGCTGTGCATCGCCAGGGTCTCGCCGCAGCTCTCGATGACAGCCTGCTTCGTCATGCGGTCCACGCCATGGGGGCCACGCTGGTGACGCGAGCAGCACTGCGCAGAGCGGACAGGTACGTCTCCATCAGGTCACTGCCGAGGACTCGCACATCGAACCGATCGCCCAGGTTCTCGCGCGCGGCGGTAGACAAGCGCTGTCGAAGGTCGGGGTGGTCGAGAAGGTGCTGGATGGCAGTGCCCAGCTGGCTTGGACTGGCAGGCGGCACCAGCAGTCCTGTGCGCCCAGGCACCACGACCTCGGGCACGGCGTTGACTGCCGTCGCCACCACCGGTATTCCGCACTCCATCGCCTCGACCACGGAGCAGGGGATGCCCTCGTACAGGCTGGCCATGGCAAAGACGTCCAGCGCGGGCAACAGGTCGGCAACGTCGCGCCGTTCGCCGAGCAGATGGAACCGATCGCCGGCGCCCAGCGCGGCGATCTTGCGGCTCATCGCTGCCTGCATCGGTCCGCCGCCGATCCACACGAAATGGACGTCACGCGAGAGCTTTCCGAACGCGGCGAGCATGTCGGCCGGCGCTTTCTGGAAGTCGAGGCGGCCAACAGTGCCGACGACCCGCGCCGACGTGGGCAGGTCGAGCTTTCTACGAGCCTCGAAGCGGGTGTCTGTAGTTGCATGGGGCACGTGATCGATCGCGCTGCCAATGGCGCGAATGCGCTCCGCCGGCGCGATGCCCAGCCGAATCGCCTCGGCCGCGACTGCAGAACCGACGGCCAGAAACCGGTCGGTGAGGTGCCCTAGGGCTCTCTCGATCGCGATGTAGGCCGCTCGGCGTGCGCGCGATTGATAGGGGTGAAACGGAAAGCCGTGGAAGGTGTGGACGATCGCCGGCACACGCTGCCACCGCGCCGCAACACGTCCGATGAGCCCGGCCTTGGCGCTGTGCGTATGGATCACGTCATAGGCCGCCTCCTCCATGTGCTCAGCCAGTTCGCGAATGGCCGCCAGGTCAGACCGCGGCGCTATGTCTGGCCTCATGTGCCGCAGCCGCACGACACCAAAGCCGGCCTGGGCCGCGTCATCCAGCAGGTTTCCTTCGTGACCCGCCAGGATCGTCACCTCGAATCGATCGGGATCGAGCGCGAGTGCACCGCGCAGCGCCACGCCTCCCGCACCTGCGATGAACCGGGTCACCACGACCCCGACTCGGATACGACCCTGGGTCCCGGGCATGACTAGAAGTCGTCCGGGTACGGGTACGCGAAAGAGCCGTTGGCGATGGCGGGCTCGGCTGCGGCGTGGTAGTCGGGGAGCACGAACGAGAGAAAGCGCTTGATCTCGTGCGGAGGCCGGTTGGCGCCCGCGGCGAACAGCAGGGCGTCGATACGGTCAGCGAAATCGGCGGGAAGCGGCCTGGGAACGGTGGCCATGATCTTCGGGTGCCCCGTCGCGACGCGCTCCTCGGTCTTGCTGAAAAGATCCTCGTCCAGCTTCTCGCCGGGCCGCAGGCCGGTGAATCGGATCTCCACCCGCTCGGGCCGCACGTGCATCTGTGCCGCATACATGTGGACCAGGTCGACAATCCGCACGGGATCGCCCATGTCGAGCACGAAGGTTTCGCCAGCCTCTGCCATGCTTGCCGCCTCGATGACGAGGCCGACGGCCTCCTCGACGGTCATGAAGAAGCGCGTCACCTCCGGATGTGTCACCGTCACTGCCTCGCCGTTCTCGATCTGCTCGGACAGGACGTGCAGAAACGACCCCCGGCTGCCAAGCACGTTGCCGAATCGCACGGACGCAAATCGTGTCGACGCCCCGGCTCGCGACTGGACGACCATCTCTGCGATCCGCTTGGTCGCTCCGAGGATCGACACCGGGTCGGCCGCTTTGTCGGTGGAGATGAGGATGAAGCGCTCGACGCCTGTCTCAAGCGCCGCTCCCACCAGAGTCTTCGTCCCGAGCACGTTCGACTTGACACCCTCAGCCGGGTGCCGCTCGAGGAGCGGTAGGTGCTTGTGCGCCGCGGCGTGGAACACAACCTCGGGCCTCACCGATCGGAAGATCTGGTGAATCCTGCCGGCGTCGCGGATGTCCGCGATGATCAGCTCATCGTTGTCGAGCAGCGCCTTTCCTTCGAGCTGCATCTGCAGGCGGTGCAAGTTCGACTCGTCGTGATCCAGCAAGTACAGCGCCGACGGACCGAAGTGCTTTATCTGCCGGCACAGCTCGCTGCCGATCGAGCCCCCCGCGCCTGTGACGAGGACCCTCTTGCCCGCCACCACCGCCTGGGACGCCGAGCGGACGACTCGCAGCTCGTCCCGGCCCAGCAAGCTCGAGATGCGCAGGTTGCGAAGCTCGCTGATCAACGTGTCCCGCTCCAGGGCCGCCGTGAAGGACGGTAGGTAGCGGACATGGACGCCAACCTCTGCCGCAGCTTCGGCCAGCTTGCGAATACGCGCCGCGGGTAGCGATGGGATCGCGATGATCACGGCGTCGATCGCGTGTTTCCGGCACGCCTCCGGCAGCTGCTCGAGCGTGCCGAACACAGGCAGCCCGTAGACGATTGGCTTGGTCGGCGTGTCGTCGATGAACCCGACCGGTAGCAGACCAAACCCAGGCTCGCTCCGAAGGTCGCGGGCGATGATGCGCCCGGCCTGTCCCGCGCCCACGATGAGGCAACGCATCCGGATTGGAGTGGTGTTGCTCGTGTGGCCGTTCTGCCCGTTCTGGTGCCCGTTCCGGCCGTTGACCTCGACCTCACTCACTGCGCTCATGCGACCACCTCCGCCTTGTGGATCGCACCTCTGTGGTGCGCGGGCGCGGGTGATGCTGCTCGGATCGCGTCACAGACGCGTTCGACCTCGGCGGTCGTGAGCGAGTGGTAGAACGGCAGGGAGAGGATCTCCTCGAACGCCCGATCAGCGACCGGGAACCGGGCGTGGACATCGAGGAAACGCCCGAAATACGGCTGCGTGTGGTTGGGGATGAAGTGAACCGAGCAGTGGATGCCTTGTTCGCCCAGCCGGGCCATCAGCGCATCGCGGCTCATGCCGTACTCGCGCTGGACCCGGATTACGTACAGATGCCATGCGTGTCGGCCGGCGCCTTCCGGCCGCGCCGGCAGGCGGATGCCGGGAATGCCGGCAAGGCCGGCGTCGAATGCGGCCGCGAGCATTTCGCGGCGGCGCTGCCATCCTTCAAGCTCCGTGAGGTGCACCCGCCCGATGGCAGCCTGCACGTCGGTCATGTTCGCTTTGATGCCGTCCTCCGACACGCTGTAGCGCCAGTTGCCTCCAGGCAGATAGCGCTTCCAGGCGTCCGCGGTCATGCCGTGGATGCGGAGCCTGCGAGCGCGCTCGGCGATGCTCGCGTCGTTGGTGGTGATCATTCCGCCCTCGCCGATGGGCAGGTTCTTGGTGGCGTAGAAACTGAAGCAAGTAGCGGCTGAAAAAGAGCCGACCCGCCTGCCGCCGATCTCGGTGCCGATCGCGTGCGCAGCGTCCTCGACCACGCGTGACATCGGGAGGCCCGCTGCATCAGCGACCTCATGGAGGGGAGTGCCGTGGCCGGCGTAGTGCACTGCCACGAACGCGTCCGCGCCGCTTCGGGCGGCCCTGGCGATGGTCTCGGGGCTGGGCATCAGAGTCGCGTCGTCGACATCGACCAACACGGGGCGATGGCCTGCGTGGACGATTGCGTGGATCGCGCCGCAGAAGGTGATGGTTGACGTCAGCACGCGCGAGTTGGGGGGCAGCCGCAGAGCCCGCACCGCTATCTCGATCGCCGCCGTGCACGACGACACGCCCACCGCGTGGTCGGCCCCAACCCATGCCGCCAGCTCGGCCTCGAAAGCGGTTACCTCGGGCCCGGTCGTGACCCAGCCCGACTCCATGACTCGGGCCGCCGCATTGCGAGCCGATTCAGTGATCACCGTTCTGGAGAACGGAATCGGCGCCAGCTCGTCCTGAACAGCAGCGCTCACTTCAGACCCGCCCGGAACGTGACCCGTTCGACGATGTCTCGATCAGGGCGCAGCGAGATCAGGTCGGCGCGGCGCAATCGACCCAGGCCGCCGTGCTGCAGCGCCCGCTTGCTGTACGTGACGATGCCGGCCACCGGCCACCCGGTCAGCGAGGTCAGGTAGGCGGCCGTCTCCAGGTCGCGCTTGTTGAGAACGTCCGGCGCGACAAGGATGAGCGCAGTCTCAGGCGCAACGCCGTTCTTCGAGATATCGGCGACGTTGAACAGGCTCACGCCGAGTGGCGGCTGATGTCCTTTGCGGCGCGCCCGCACAATCGCTTGGCCGTTGCCGTTCAACGGAACAGGCGCGCCTGGCTGCACTTCCGGAGTGCCAAGCCTCTCGGCAAGGATGCTGACCAGAGCCGTCGCCTCGCGCGATCCATCCACAGCCACCAGCTGGAAGTTCTTCACGCCGGCTCGGTTGGCGGCTATACGAACTCGCGCGCCCAAGGTCGCGTCAACGTCCTCGTCGAGGGG
>WNFE01003028.1_pt1 | contig 13538 bp, 9 predicted proteins | sample 5400451 | NCBI WGS metagenome assembly WNFE01 (sample SAMN13153344, study PRJNA577476) | soil metagenome | isolation source: 200 cm saprolite under Douglas fir tree site 2 hole 2 | place: USA:California | collected 2015-04-18 | reverse complement strand
TGGTCAACCTGGTCACCGATTTTGTTTACGCGCTGGTGGACCCGAGGATCCGGCTGCAATGACTTCCCGGCCGGGCTTCGCGCAATTCTTGCGGCAAAGCGGACTGGGCCGCTGGGGCCTGGCCGTGACGCTGCTCCTGATTCTTGCCGCCGTGTTCGCATCGCATCTCGCTCCGTATGACCCTGCGGCGCAGAACCTGCCGCAGCGCCTGCTTGCGCCCAATCGCGCGCATTGGTTCGGCACCGACGAACTCGGCCGCGACATTTTTTCCCGCGTGCTCTTCGGCGCGCGCATCTCCATGCTTGTCGGTGTGTCGGTGGTATGCGGCTGCGGCTTGACAGGCTTGCTGCTCGGCTTGCTGGCGGGCTACTTCGGCGGCTGGTTCGACCGCGCCGTGAACGTCATCCTCATCAATGCGTTTCTGTCGTTCCCCGGAATTCTTCTGGCCATCGCTTTAGCGGCGTTCCTTGGCCCGGGCATCGGAAAAGTGATCCTTGCTCTGACCGTCACCGGCTGGGCCGGGTATGCGCGCCTGGCTCGCGCGCAAACGCTCAAGGTGAAAGAACTGGAATTCATCGTGGCCGCGCGTTCCCTGGGGGCCTCGCACGCGCGCATTTTGCTGCGCCATCTCTTGCCCAATATTCTCCAGCCCGTCCTGATTCAAGCCACCATCGGAATGGCCGGCGTGATCCTCGCCGAATCCACGCTGAGCTTTCTCGGCGTCGGGGTCCTCGCACCGATTCCCAGTTGGGGCGCTATGCTGAATGACGCGCGCAGCCATCTGTTTGACGCGCCGCACCTGATAATCTTCCCGGCTCTCGCCGTCATGACCGCCGTCCTTGCTTTCAATCTCCTCGGCGATGCCTGGCGCGACTGGCTCGACCCGCGCACGCGCGCCTATCTCCTGACTCTGGATCTCACTCGTTGACAGCGGCAAGCATTGCGCTTCTGACGTCAACGATCTCGCTTGTTCCGTACGTTGCGCACAGCTAACATCACTGCATGTTTGGCGCTTGTATCGTTTACGCGGGCTTCCTCGCTGCATTCCTCGGGGGGATTTCAATTCTCAAGCCGCTAGCGTTCCTCGGAATTCGTACTCGGCTTACCGGGCCCGAATTATCAGTTCGGAGAGTTCCATTCGATCCGCGTGAGTGCTCCCAGGGAGCGCGTGTTCCTGGCGATGAAGGCGGTGACGGCGGATGAGATCTTCTTGTTCCGAACGCTTACCTGGATCCGGCGTCTGGGAGGCTCGGATCAGGAAAGTATTTTGAATCCGGGGCACGGCGTGCCTGTTCTCGATGTCGCCAAACGAACAGGTTTCTTGCTGCTTGCAGAAGAGCCGAACCGCGAGGTGGTCTTGGGGACAGCCGTGGCGGCTCCGCCGGGTTTTCGGCCGAGCCACAGGCCTACGCCAGAGGATTTTAAGAATGTCCGCCAGCCGGGCTTCGTCCTGGCGGCGACGAATTTTCGCTTCGAAGACGACGGCCCCGGTGTAACGCTGGTGACCACCGAAACCCGGATCTTTGCAACCAGCGCGTCCGTGCGCCGGCGATTTCAGTTGTATTGGCGGGTGATCTATCCCGGCAGCGCGCTGATTCGCCGCATGTGGCTGCGCGCCATCAAGAAACGCGCGGAAGCTTTGCCGAACTCATGAAAATCACGTGGTCCCCGCGTACGCAGAGAATTCGGTCTTGTCATTCATGTGGCATTATTCCTTCAAGAAGTCGCCACGCTCACCGCAACCCCGCGACCCACGCCCAATTGCTTTGCTGCGCTGCCTTTGTTCACAGCAATCTCGATGAACCCGCTGGAGCCGAGAAACGCTACGGCGACTCCCGCTTCGCCCTCGGCAAACGTTTCCACCAGCTTGCCGATCTCCTTGTCCGCCACCTGCATCTTAATCGCGCTGTTTTTCAGTGTCTGCTCCGGCAGGTCCGCCGGCGTGAGATTGGTCATCAGATTTCCAAACGCATCCACGCGCAAGATCACTCCCTTCACGGCTCCATCAGCGGCTTTGGGCTTCGGCAAGCTGAACCGCGCGTATTCGCTAATCTCCTCACCAAAGCTCGGGGTCTGCCACACTTTCGTGAGCCAAGCCGCCACGGGAGCGAAGACGTCCCGCCCGTGAAAGGTCTTGCTCACCGGGTTCAGAAAATAATGCTCCGCGGTGACGTGCCGCACGGTAATGCGCTCCTCCTTTTCGTACACCAACGAAAACACGCCGTTGTCCGGCCCGACGAAGAACTGCTGCTCACCGCTCACCAGCAGCGGCCGCCGCTCTGTCCCCACGCCCGGGTCCACGATCACCAGGTGCACGGTCTTCGAAGGGAAGTACTTGTACGCCGAACCAATCGCCAGAGCTCCGTCCAGCACATCGAAGGGCATCACATTGTGAGTGATATCCACGATTTGAACGTCGGGGTTAATCTTCAGGATGACGCCCTTCACCGTTCCGACAAGATGGTCGTTCGTGCCGTAGTCGGTGGTCAGCGTGATGATCGGGTCGGACAAGGAACTCTCCTAGGCCGCGAGGGCAGGCGCATCTCTCCAATCCGCTTGCCGAGCTATTCTGACTCTCTTTGGCATGCTACAGGCGGGGTCAGCCGATTTCAAGGCGGAGTGCTGCAGGTGTTACCTTGCTTCCGTTTGGTTGGAACAGGGGTTTGTTCCAATCTGGACCGCGTTCTTTGTTTGCCCGCGGATCCCGAGCGCCTTACCCGGTGCCTTGTTCCGGAGCGCAGGAATGCCAGTCGGGATCGGTGAAATGTGCGCGGCAATACCAGTAACCGCACTCTTCGCAATGCCGCTTCGCAGGACGGTCGCACGAGTCATGCACTTCCGAAGAGCCATGGCAGCGGCGGTCTCCGGGCGCCTCCTCCGTTTCGGCGGAAACAATTTCATCCGCAGACTGGCCAGCGCCTAGATGGTCGGCGAGGCGAACCGCCGGCCCCAGACGCGACACTTCCAGCACGACGACCGCCCGCCGGGACCCCTTCAGGATCGTTTGGAACCCCGAGGTAATGTTTATGTTCTTCGCCGCGAGCCTTGCAGCGAACCTTCCCAGCGCCCGAGGCGCGTTGGGTATGTTTGCCATCAAGACTGTTTCTTCCGTGTACTCGATACCTGCGCGGCTCAGCGCCTTCTTGGCTTTGGGCACTTGGTTGACCAACAATTGCACAAATCCTTTCGGCCCGGAAGTCCGCAATAGAAAACCCTGGATGTTCACATGGGCATGGCCCAGCACATTGGCCACGTGAGCCAGGGTTCCGGGACGATTGCTGCAGGTAACCGTGAGCTGCTTCACCTTCGGCATGGAAGGCTCCTCGGGGAAGGAGAGATGACGCAATCCTAACAAAGTGCCAACCCATGCGCAATTTGCCGCAGGTTGTGATAGCGTCCTTTCGGCGCCGCTGCGAATCTTTCGGCGAGTTTTACTTCGCGGTTTCCACAATCCCCACTTTATTCACGCCGCTGCACGCCAGATAGAGTTTCCCGTCGGGAGTCGCAACCATGTTGCGCACCACGCCCCCGCCCGAGGGAATCGCCGTGCGCGCAAATGTCTGCGTGCGTGGATCGAATCGGATAAGGGTGTTCGGCGAGACGCCGGATTCGCTGTACCAGACCATACCATCTGGGGACACGGCTATGCCGTAGGGCTTCGAGCCGGGGCCACCCGGAGATGGCCACTCCTCGACCTTGCGAGTGGCGGGATTAAAGTGTCCCAGATAGCCCCGGGCGTAATCGCTGTAAAAAATCGTTCCGTCGGACGCCAGAGCCAGGCGGCGCGGGTGAGCGCCTTCCGGCATGGTGTACTCCGTGACGGCCAGAGTCTTCGGGTCAATGCTGGCCAGCTTGTTCGTCCCGAACTCGCAGAAATAAGGGGCTCCTGCCGGCGTGACGACGATCCCGTAGGGGATGGCGTGCGGTGTTGGGACTTCAATCAGCTTGATTGCGCCACTGTTCGGGTCAAGCCGGCCCACGACGTTTGCTCGCTCGGTGGTAAACCACAAAATTCCCTGCCGGTCAAAGACCGGAGTGTGCGGGTCCGCAGTGCGCGAATCCGGCATGTGGTATTCCGTGACCTCTCCGGTGGTTGGGTTCAGTTTTCCGACGTAGCTCTTGGCGATCGCGGTGAACCAGATATTTCCCTCGCGGTCGGCAACTAATCCGTGCGGGCCGGAGCCCGGAGTCTTGAGTGGAAACTCTTTGATTTGTCCGGTGCGTGGGTCGAGCCGGCCCAGCTTGTTGGCCAACTGTCCGGTGTACCAGAGCGAGCCGTCGGGCGCCAACGCCGGATCGTGCGGCCGCGAATTCGGAGTCGGTACATCCCACTCGCGGATAGTGACTTTCAATTCCGCAACGGCCGCCTTCGGCGCCGCCGCCCTCGCCGCAAAAAATATCCCAAGCACGGTTCCGCTCAGCGCCGCCGCAAACCCCGTCATCCTCCACGCATTTCTGTCCCGCATGGTGATTCCTCCCTTTTCAAGGTCGAATCTTTTGCGATAAGGAAATGTCGCGTCCTGCTGAAACAGACGTTCCGATTCGCGCGCCGGTTTCTTTTTTGTCCCGCACTGCTTCAGAGCCAACGATCATCTCGGCCTGCTGTTCTGTCTGGGCACACTAGTTCACATCTGGAACAGTCGCCGGTTTTTCTCCCTAATGACATGCTTAAGAACCCATTCTAAACCATTGATTCTTCACCCGGTTAAGAACCTCAGCGGATAACTGTATGGGCCTGGGCGTGCAACTGCCAAGGAGGCTAGGTGTAGCGGCCGTGTGTCCATGAGTGGAAGAGATCTCAAAATGGGCAGTGGCATGAGGAATATGGCGGGACTCGTCGGCGCAGAACGGCCAAGCATGTCCGATTCTCCGGCTTTCCAATGGGCTGCATACCGCTGGTCTGGAAGATCCAGGGCGGCGCGCTGCATTCTTTGCTACGCGATCCTGTGTGCGTGGCCTGCGCGTGCCCAGGAACCCAGCCAAACCGACCTGAGCAAAATGAGCATCGAAGATCTCGCGAAGATGAAGGTGGACTCAGTCTACGGCGCGTCGAAGTTTCTGCAGAAAGTCGCGGATGCTCCCGCTTCGATAACCATCGTTGAAGCAGACGAGATCCAGAGACACGGCTGGCGGACTCTGGCCGATGTGTTGCGGAGTGTGCGCGGCTTTTATGTGATCAACGACCGGAACTACAGCTACGTGGGAGTCCGTGGCTTCTCGCGGCCCGGGGACTACAACTCGCGCATTCTGTTCCTGCTCGACGGCCACCGGGAGAACGACAACATATTCGATGGAGCCTATGTAGCGACGGAGTTCCCGGTCGACGTGGATCTCATCGAACGGATCGAGATCATTCGGGGACCCAGTTCGTCCGTTTACGGCACGGGGGCATTTGTCGCGGTCATCAACATCATCACCAAGCGGGGCCGCGACCTGGGTTCCGCGGAAGTTTCCGCGGAGGCGGGAAGCTGGAATTCCAACAAAGCGAGAGTCAGCTATGGAGATCGTCTCGACAACGGCCTGGAAAGTTTAGTCTCCGGCTCCTTCTACAATAGCCTGGGCCACAAACGCCTGTTCTTTCCGGAGTTCAACAGTCCGGCCACAAACAACGGTATCGCGGACCATGCTGACGCGGACCAGTCGTACAACATGTTTACCGACATTGTCTATCGAGATTTCAACGTCCATTTTGTGCAAGGATCACGCACAAAACACATCCCCACGGCTTCATTCGGCACCGTCTTTAACGACCCGCGCACCCAAACTACCGACGCTCGCGGCTACGTTGATCTGCAGTACAGGCATCCGTTTGGAAACTGGGAAACGCTCGGGCGCATTTCGTATGATTGGTACGACTATCACGGGATCTACATCTACGACTACGCGGGCACAGGCGTACCCCCTTTCACACAGAACTACGATGCGGCCTACGGAACCTGGTGGGACTTTCAAGGTGATGCTTCCCGAGTCTTCTTCAAACGGCATCGGGTTACCTTCGGCACGGAATTCCGCCAGGACGTGGGGCAGCATCAGACGAACTACGACATCCAGCCCTATCTCCTGTACCTAGACGATCACCGCTCGGCGCGGGTCTTGGCTTTCTATTTTCAGGACGACTATTCGATTCTAGGAAACCTGGCCCTTGTCGCCGGCCTGCGCGATGATTGGCACGACAAATTTGGGGCCAAGCTGAGCCCGCGCCTGGGTCTGATCTATAAGCCGGCGGCGAGCACGGATGTCAAGGTGATATTCAGCCGGGCCTTCCGCACTCCCAGCAGCTACGAACTTTTTTACACCAGCACCACAGCCACAGCGAATCCCTCACTGCGGCCGGAAACGATTCGCGCTTTTGAGCTGGACCTGGAGCATCGTTTCACCAAGATCTACTACGCCTCCGGCGCAGGTTTCTTGAACCGGATGGACAATGTGATCGAGCAGGGAGTTAGTTCCACCGGCCGTCCTGCCTACACCAATGCAGGTCCCGCGCAAACGAAGGGTCTTGAATTGGAGCTAGGAGCCAGATGGCCGGGCGGCCTGGAAGGGAAAATTTCTCATTCTTTGCAAGACTCCCGGACCGTGGTCAGCGGGAACGCACTGGCCAATTCTCCGAAACAACTGGGCAAAGTCAATCTCAGCGTCCCACTCGGGCAGAGAAAAGTCTTTGCCAGCCTGGAGGCTCAGTACACAAGCCGGAGAAGGACGATCGCGCAGACGAATCTGGGCGGCTTCTTCGTCATGAACCTGACACTTTTCACGCGGAAGCTGAAACAGGATTTTGATCTTTCCGCCGGCCTCTACAATCTCTTTGACAAGCGCTATGCGGACTCCGGCGGCGTCGAGCACGTGCAAACTTCAATTCCTCAAGACGGGCGAAGCTTTCGAGTCAAATTGACCTATCGCCCTCGTTTGAGAGCAAGGTAGGAGCCGGAGAGACCCAGCAACGTGATGCATACTCAGGAACCAATTCGCTCGGGGAAGAGGCCATGGAGCAGGCGATGGGGCGGGCTTCCTGCAGCCCTGATATCGAGACGCTCGCGCGTATTCCTCGTTCTTCAGCTTGTGCTCGTCGCGCTCGCAGTAAATCCGCGAATGGCAGCGGCACAGGAGGACTCGGCCGGCGAGTACGAACTCAAGGCGGCGCTCTTTTACAACCTCATGAGATTTGTCGATTGGCCCGACTCGGCCTACGCCGGCCCTCAGGCTCCCATCGTCGTGTGCATCCTCGGCCGTGACCCGTTTGGGGATTCTCTAGCATCCTTGGCCCCCAAACAGGCTGCCAACGGCCGGCCCGCACTGATTCACCGCATCCAGCAAGACAAGGATACCCGTGATTGCCACGTTCTCTACATCAGCTCTTCCGAGAGGAAAAATCTTGCTCATATCCTCTCCACCCTGAATGGTTCCAGCATCCTCACGGTCGGGGAAATAGCCCGGTTCGCGACGCGCGGCGGAATGATTCAATTTGGTCTGCAAGACAAACAAGTTCGTTTTGACATTAACCTGGCCGCGGCCTCCCGGGTGGGGCTCAAGATCAGCTCGAGGTTGCTGGTACTCGCGCGAATCGTGGGGGACCAGAGTTACGGTTCGGAAGAGAAGAAAGCCACGCCCGCCGCTCAACCTGTGCAGATGAGCATCTTGCAAGGGCCATCGCGCAGAGCACACGAGGGTCTCACAGGTAAAACGGTCCTCGAGCGCGGCCGGAAACCATTGCAGGCTGCAGTGCAGCGGCAGACGTTTGGTTCGCAGCCCGGGAGCCAGACCGCATGAGGCGATTCCGAAACTCTTCGCTCCAACAGAAGCTCGCCGCAGTCATTCTGGGCACGAGCTGTTTGGCGCTGGCCTTGGCCAGCGCGGGGTTTGTGCTTTATCAGCGCACCAGCTATCGCGCAGCGATGACTAGGGAACTCTCCACTCTGGCAGATACGCTGGGGGCGAACACGGCCGCGTCATTGATGTTCAAAGACCGAAAGTCAGCGCAAGAGATGCTCGGCGCGTTGCGGGGGGAGAGCCACATTGTCGCTGCGTGTTTGTACGATGACCGCCATAAGGAATTTGCAGAATATCGCCGCCCGCATGCCGCCGATTCGCTGGAAATGCCCGCTTGGCAGGAAGACGGGGCCCGCTTCCATGAAACTTACCTGACGGTGTTTCGGACCGTTTCCCTGGACCAAACGAACGTGGGCTCGATTGCAATCCTCTCCGATCTCCGTGTGCTTCACGCCGCGCTGTGGCAGTACATCAGGATCTCCGCCGCCGTGCTCCTCATCTCGATTCTCACAGCCTTTGTGGTTTCCTCCCGGGTTCTGCGGGTGATTACCGCTCCCATTTTGCAGTTGGCGGCGCTTACCGGCAGGGTTTCCGCGAAAGAAGACTATTCGCTGCGCGCCGTAGCGCGCGGAAATGACGAAGTCGGGGTGCTTGTGGGCGGGTTCAACAGAATGCTGGAGCACATCCAGCAACGGGACGCAGCTCTTCAAAACGCCAAGGACGAACTGGAAGGGCGCGTGCAGGAACGCACGGAAGAGTTGCGGAAAGAGGTCGAAGAACGCAAGCAGGCTGAAGCTGAAATGCGCATAGCCAAGGATGCTGCGGAAGAGGCCAGCCGGCTAAAGAGCGAATTTCTGGCGAATATGAGCCATGAGATCCGCACGCCGATGAATGGGGTTATTGGCATGACGGAACTGGCGCTGGACACGGACTTAACCGGGGAGCAGCGCGAATACCTTGAAACGGTCCAAACCTCGGCGGAGTCCTTGCTCTCCGTGATCAATGGCATTCTGGATTTCTCAAAAGTTGAAGCTGGAAAGCTGGATCTCCATCCCATTGATTTCAAACTGCGGGACGTGATTGCTGAAACGTTGCGCCCCTTGGCTGTGCGCGCCTTTCAGAAACATCTCGAACTGGTCAACGATATCGCTGAGGGCGTACCGGACGATCTGGTGGGAGATGCGGGGCGTCTCCAACAAATACTGATCAACCTGGTGGGGAACGCGATTAAGTTCACTGAGCAGGGCGAAGTGGTGGTGAGCATCGGTGGGAACAAGGATACGCAGCGCAGCGCGGGCCGAGTTGCCGTACATTTCCGCGTGAGTGACACCGGGATCGGAATCCCCAGCGACAAGCAGAAGATTATTTTTGACGCTTTCCGCCAGGTGGATGGCTCAACCACGCGCAAATACGGCGGAACGGGGCTCGGGCTGGCCATCTCTGCGCGCTTGGTGGAAATGATGGGCGGGCGCATCGAACTGGAGAGTCAAGTCGGAAAAGGCAGCACATTTCAGTTTATCGTGGAGTTCGGCGCCGGAACCGGGACACCCGACAAACCGGCACTCGCTCCTCCCGTTGCCGCAGAGAATTTGCGGGTCTTAGTTGTGGACGACAACGAGACGAACCGGCGAATTTTGTGCCGAATGCTCTCCCAATTGAGAATGAACGTCACGGCTGTCGAATCCGGGGCGGGCGCACTGGGGCAAATGCAGGAGGCGCATCAGCGCGGCCAACCTTTCCAACTGGTGGTCCTCGACTCCCAAATGCCGGAGATGGACGGCTTCATGGTGGCGGCGCGCATCCGCGAAAACTGCGACCTGAAGCAGACCCCGATCCTGCTCTTGACCTCTGGCGATCAGCACGGGGATGCAGAGCGCTGCCGGGTTCTGGGAATAGCAAGGTATCTGTTGAAACCGGTAAAGCAGTCCGAGCTTGTGGATGCCATCATCAACGCCTTGGAGAAAAAATCGCACAAACAAAAACAAGATGACTTTTCATCGGAAGCGCCAAGTTCATCTCGAGGGAATTCGCGCCCATTGCGGGTCCTGCTTGCGGAAGATAATCGGTTGAATCAAACGCTCGTCATCCGCATGCTGGAAAAAGCCGGCCATTCCGTCAAGCTGGCCACAAACGGACGGGAGGCCCTGGAGCTGCTGGGAGGCGCAGACTTTGATGTTGTGCTCATGGACCTGCAAATGCCCGTGATGGACGGCTTGGAGGCAACGGCTGCGATTCGCGAAAAAGAGAAAGCGTCGGGTGGACACATTCCGATCATCGCAGTCACCGCACATGCCCTGAAGGGTGACCGCGAGCGTTGCCTGGAGAACGGCATGGATGGATACATCTCCAAACCTGTTCAACCCGGACTGCTCCTTGCGGAGCTTGCACAGGTCACGTTGAACAGGGCCCCCGAAAAGGGGACTTCTCCGGCGCAAGAGCTGGCGCCGGCGTCTCCGGTGCCGTTGCGCCCATGAGGATCCTGCTCGCTGATGACCATCCGGATGCCCGGTACCCGCTGTGCCCCGTACTCCTGCGATGATGCCCGCTATTGCCTCGCGGCTGGCCTTCTGCTAGCGTAAGAACTTGAGCGGGCGTCGTACAATGGCAGTATAGAAGCTTCCCAAGCTTCGGACGTGGGTTCGATTCCCATCGCCCGCTCCAGTGCGACCACCTCTACGGATAGCGCGTCTATCAGGAAGTTGCTGTTGCAACTGACGTAGCTGATCGATTTTGTACAGACATTGCTGTAGAATCCGGCCGACGTCATTCCCGGCGAAAGGAACTTGCCTCCCGTGGAAATCTTTTTGCAGGATTTGCGCTATGCGATACGCGCGCTGACCACATCGCGGCGCTTTACGACGGTCTCGGTGACTACGCTAGCGATGGGCATTGCCGCGAGCCTGGCCATTTTCACGTTCGTCGACGCGGCCCTAGTCCGTCCTCTGCCCTATCGCGATCCAGGGCGCCTTGTCCATATTTTCGATGTACGGCAGCAGCAAGTCAGTTCCCAATTTGAGGCTTCGTATCCGGATTATCTCGACTGGAAGCGGCAGAACGCCGTTTTCGACTCGCTTGCCGGGTACAGAAGGAACCAAAGTGTGTTGAGCGGATTGGGCGCGCCGGAACTTGTCTCGGCAGCCAGCGTAAGTGACACCTTCTTGCAGACGCTGGGAGTCAAGCCTGTTCGAGGACGCGATTTTCGCCCCGGGGAGGATTTGGAGTCGGCGCCGCGGACCGTCCTTATCAGCTATGGATGGTGGCAGCGGCGATTCGGCGGCACGAATGATGTGATGGGCCGGACCCTTGTGCTCGATGATGCTCCGAGCACAATCATCGGCGTGTTGCCCGCAAATTTCCATTTTGGCCCGGTCGGCAATCCAGATGTGTGGCAAGCGCTCCATGCCTCAGGGCCCTTTGCGCAGCGCCGGAATCTGCACTGGATCAATGTGATTGCGCGACTGAAGCCAGGTATTTCCCGCGCGACCGCGGCTTCGGCGATGAACACGATTGCGGACCGGCTGGAACGGCAGTATCCGCTGTCGAACCGGGACCTCAGAACGACGGTCGTCCCATTGACCGATGTGATCGTAGGCCAGGTCAGACCGATTCTGGTCGTTTTGCTGAGTGCAGTCGGTTTGTTGCTCCTCATCGCGTGCGCCAATGTGGCCAATCTGTTGCTCGCGCGCTCGGTTGCGCGCCGCAAAGAAATCGCCATACGCAGCGCGCTTGGCGCAAGCCGCGGGCGGCTGATTCGCCAAATGCTGACGGAGGGCATTCTGCTTTCTTCAGCGAGCGCCTTGCTTGGATTGCTCTTCGCGCGCTGGATGGTGAAGGCCGCCGTGGCGCTGCTCCCGGCGGATGCATTGAACAGTATGCCCTATCTCATCGATGTCAGCCTGGACGCGACCGTGTTGTTTTTGACTTTTGGTGTAGCCGTGGCCACCGGGACGTTTCTCGCCCTTGCGCCGGCTCTCCAACTTTCCGGCACTGGGGCCGAGGATGCTCTCAAAGAAGCTGGGCGAGGCTCGCATACAGTGTCGTGGCGGCGCTTTGCTTCGGGGTTGGTTACCGCCGAAGTTGCCATCGCGTTGATGTTAATGGCCGTCGCGGGCCTCCTGGCGAAAGGCGTCTACCGCCTCTTGCAAGTCGATCCGGGCTTCAATCCGAGAAACCTGATTACCATGCAGGTCGCTCTGCCGAACTCACGCTATCCGCAACCTGCGGAACAATTGACTTTTTACAGGATGCTGCTCGGACGGATCGCTGTATTGCCTGGGGTGAAGTCGGCTGGTGTCACGGATATTCTTCCAGTCTCGAACGGAGGGAATACCGCTAATTCTCGAGTCGTGGGAGAGCAGGGAATCGATGAAGGCAAAGAGGCCAATCTTCGAAGTGTTGACCAGGGGTATTTTGCGACATTACAGGCCGAGCTTTGGGAGGGCCGCTGGTTTACGGACGCAGACAATGCCTCCGCCCCGAGACGTGTGGTTGTGAACAAGACATACGCGGACCTGTATCTGCCGAAAGAGGGCGCCCTGACCAAGCAGATCGTCTTCACGTTTTCGCCGACGCAGAAACCGCGTGATATTGTTGGCGTTGTGCGCGATGTCAAGGAAGGTCCTCTCGACACTCCTGCCAAACCAGCCGTCTACGTGCCGTTTGAGCAGGCACCCGATCAGTATTTCAGTCTTGTGGCACGCACCGAACAGCGTCCAGAGGCGCTTGCCGATACGATTGTCGGCGCAATCCAGCAGCTTGATCCTGAGATCGTCGTCTACCGCGTGCAAACGATGGACGACCGCATCCAGCGATCTCCCGCCGCTTTTTTCCATCGTTATCCGGCATGGCTGGCGGGGTCGTTTGCCATCATCGCTTTGCTGCTGGGGACAATCGGTCTCTATAGTGTGATCGCTTACTCGGTCAGCCGGAGAACGCAGGAGATCGGCATACGAATGGCGTTGGGGGCGCAACGCGCAAATGTGCTAAAACTCGTTCTGTCGCAGGGCATGAATCTGGCTCTGCCCGGTGTGGCCGTCGGCATTATCGCTGGTATGGGCGCTGCCTTCGCGCTGCGCAGCCTGCTGTTTGGAGTCACGGCATGGGATCCGTTGGTGTTCTCAGGCGTGACGATCATTCTGGCAGCTGTAACGCTACTGGCCAGCTACATTCCCGCGCGTCAGGCGACCAAGGTCGATCCCATGGTGGCGCTCAGGTACGAGTAACAGACCTGGAAATTCGCCGCGGACTGCCTTCTTCAAGCACGCTTGACGAGGCAACTGCTTCGGCAAACCTCGGTAAGTGCCCTATGGTTACTCCTGACAAATGGAGTTCTCGGACACGCGTACGGCGGTGGGTTCGATTCCCATCGCCCGCTCCATAAACATCCACCGCGCGAACCTATTGAACATGGGGACAATGTCGGCCACCTGTACCCGGGTACTGCGCCGCCGGGACTTTCGACCTATAGGCTTCCAGCGCCCTTCTTTGCTAGATTCGGCTCCGGGAGCGCCCTCTCCAAATCATGAAAGGCAAAATTCTCGTTGTTGAAGACCACCCGTCGAGCCGCGCTGGTCTGGAGGCCTTGCTGCGTACGCAAGGCCTGGAGGTGGCCACCGCCGGCAATGCCAAGCAGGCGTTTGCGGAGCTTGCCCGCTTCCGGCCCGACCTTCTCCTTCTCGACGTGATGTTGCCGGACCTCACCGGGTTCGAAGTTTGCCGCCGCATCAAGCAGGACGCGCAAACCCGGCTTACTCCCGTCGTCCTGGTAACAG
>WNFE01002515.1_pt1 | contig 13540 bp, 11 predicted proteins | sample 5400451 | NCBI WGS metagenome assembly WNFE01 (sample SAMN13153344, study PRJNA577476) | soil metagenome | isolation source: 200 cm saprolite under Douglas fir tree site 2 hole 2 | place: USA:California | collected 2015-04-18 | reverse complement strand
GTAAACCCTCCGCGGAATCGCCAGTCGCACAAGATCCATTCTTGCCGCAGCCCCAAACATCAGACCGCCGATTTCCACCGAGCGAATTCCCCCTTCGAGATAAAGTTCGATGGCCAGCGCGACCCCTGGGAACTGTTCCGGAGCAACGTGTGGCAAGAATGCCCTAGCATCGATGTAAATAGCATGCCCGCCGGGCGGCTGCACAATCGGGACCCCCCGCTCAGCGATGTGGTTGCCAAGATATGCGGTCGAAGCAATCCTGTAGCGCAGGTAATCTTCTTCGAGCGCTTCCGGTACACCAACTGCAATGGCCTCAAGGTCTCGACCCGCGAGGCCACCGTACGTCGGGTATCCTTCGGTCAGAATCAGGAGATCTTTCTCTTGCTGCGCAAGCAGATCATCGTTGGTGCAGAGAAAGCCTCCGATATTCGCCATCCCGTCTTTTTTTGCGGACATGGTACAGCCATCGCCGTAGGCGAACATTTCCTGTGCAATCTGCTTGGGTGTTTTGGATTCATAACCGTTCTCGCGAACTTTGATGAAGTACGCATTTTCCGCGAAACGACACGCATCAAAGTAAAGGGGAATGCGATGTTTGCGGCAGACTCCGCTGACCTCGCGAACGTTTTCCATTGAGACCGGTTGCCCGCCGCCGGAATTGTTCGTAACGGTCAGCATGACAAGAGGAACGCGTTCCCGTCCCATGCGGTTGATCAGTGCTTCCAACGCGGGGACATCCATGTTGCCTTTGAAGGGATGTTTGGTTCGCGGCTCACGGCCCTCAGGAATAACCAAATCGACGGCCTCGGCGCCGACGAATTCCACGTTGGCTCGGGTGGTATCGAAATGCGTGTTGTTCGGAACCACGTCGCCTTGCTTGCAAGTCACCCCGAACAGGATGCGCTCGGCGGCGCGGCCCTGATGAGTTGGAATGACGTGGCGATAGCCGAAAATGTCTTGGACAGAGGCACGGAAGCGATCGAAGCTCTTGCTCCCGGCATAGCTCTCGTCCCCTTCCATCACCGCGGCCCATTGATGTGTGGACATTGCGCCGGTGCCAGAGTCTGTGAGCAGATCGATCAGAACGTCTGCGGCGGGCAGGAGGAATAAGTTATAGTGTGCGGCGCGAAGAAGCTTTTCACGCTGCTCGCGCGTGGTCCATCGGATCGGCTCGACACTCTTAATGCGAAAGGGTTCGATGATGGTACGGGCATGCAAAATTATTGAACCACCCTTCGGCTTCGCTCAGGGCAGGCTCCGGTGTCCAAGAGTACACGAAGGATCTGCTTTGAGCCGCAGCTATTCGCAGACAACAACTAATGCACTTGCACTGAATCTTCTGACTCTTTGTAAGTGACCGCGGCAGTGCGTTCGAGTTTGTCCCAGGCAAATGGCTCGCCCTCGGCCGCCCGCTTGACAGTCTTAAATAAGACCCACGAAAACAGTTGCCGATAGGCGAACCGTTGCAGCCAAACCTGGCTCAGCAGCCATGAATCTTCGCGCGTATCCGGCGTACTGCGTTCGAGCGCGAATGCGATTGCTGAAGTGATGAAATCAATAATCAGGAACGCAGCGAAAAAGATCACCAGCCGCTGAAAGCTCGCAGGGTCATAGGATTCCGGGTGGAAGTACTTCTGGACGAAATACCAGAGTGCGCCAATCACAAACATGACATCGATGAACGGCGAGACTAGGGGCAGGAGAATCTGGAATACGACTATGTTTGGCAACGCGACCCAGCCGAGCACGCCTTTTCTGGCAAAAACTTCACGGTGTTTATAGACAGCTTGCAATATGCCGAAAGACCAGCGGAAGCGCTGGCGCATCAGCGCCCTGGCATTGACCGGAGCCTCGGTGTAGGCAAGCGCCCGGTCCTCGTACTGAACGCGGTAGCCGCGGCGGAGGAGTGCCATTGTTAGATCGGCGTCCTCGGCAACAGTATCGGTCTGGTAAGCTCCAACTTCGCGCACCGCCGAAATGCGCCATGCTCCAATTGCTCCGGGAACTACACTCACCGCGCCCAGCGTATTTAGGGCCCGGCGCTCGAAATTCTGGCTGGTGATGTACTCCAGCGCCTGCCAACGGGTCCAGAGATTAACCCGGTTCCCAACCTTCGCGTTGCCGGCTACAGCCCCGACTTTGGCATCCAGAAAGTGCGGCACCAGCAACGCAATCGCATCGCGGGCTATCACCGTATCAGCGTCAATGCCAACAAAAATCGCTTCGTCTCTCTGTAGATGTTGCAAGCCAAAATTAAGGGCATCGGCCTTGCCGGAATTCGGTTTGGTGAGGACCAGAACCTTTCCGGAAGCTTGCTCCCGCGGAAAGCAGCTCTCAGCGATTTCTAACGTCCTGTCTTTGGATCCATCGTCGATTACGATCACGCGCAGATTGCGGTAACTCGAGCGGAGTGCGGCCCGGATAGTGCGCTCGATGACTTTTTCTTCGTTATAAGCAGGGATCAGGACGGCGACCCGTGGCTGGTAGCTCCCAACTTCATCCACGCGGGGATAGCGCCGCGGTCGTAAGCGGTCGTATACAGCGAAGGCCCCGACGAAAAGCAATCGCCCGGTCATGAGCAGGTCGCCGAGAAAGAAAATGAGCACAATCGCCTGCTGGCCTGTGCCAATCATCCACCACCCCACCCATGTCAGGATCGCAGACCAGCGCTCATTGGTCGGAACCGGCGACATAATTTCTGCACGATTTTTGTGCAGCAGATCACTTATAGAAGCGATCTGGATTCCCTTAGCACGGGCGCCTTCAATGATCATCGGCAAAGCCCGCACCGTCTCACGGCGGTCGCCTCCGCCATCATGTAAAAGAATGATGTTTCCGCAACTGCGGTCTGTCGGCGAGCACGGCGGTAAGTGCTCGAGCACATAGCTCGTAATCTGCTCTGCGCTTCGATGCGGGTTCTCGCGCCAGTCGTTGGGATCGATCTTGTCACCGATGGTCAGATACCCCATGTTTTCGGAAATTTCGAGCACCCTTACTTGATCTTCGGTGTCTGGCTCGGCATCGATCGAGTAAGGCGGACGAAATAACAGGGTACGAATACCCAGACGGCTGGCGAACAGGCCCTCAGTAACGTTCAATTCCAGCCTTATAAGCTTCTCCGAAAGGTCGCTGACGTCGGGATGAGTGAAAGTGTGATTTCCGATCTCATGACCTTCCTTGTAAATACGCGAAGCGACGGATGGAAACTTTTCGGTCTGCATGCCGATCAGGAAAAATGTGGCCGGCGCATGCTCCCGCTTTAGAATGTCGAGAATTTTCGGGGTCCAATTAGGATCGGGTCCGTCATCGAACGTAAGTGCGACCTGGTTTGCGCTCGCGCCGTAGCGGCCTACGCGATAAGGTTCTGGTAATGAATCGAAGACTTCATCGGTAACCAGGCCGGTGGAGTTGTCAATCGTGATCTTCCGCTCACCATTTCCAGGCGTCGCCTCAACATTCAGGATTTCACCATTCCCTTCAAAGTCGACGTCCAGACCAGGTGGCACGTCATACAACTTGGAAGGAGCGGCGGCTTCCATCGGGAAATCCCAAATCTTCCACAGCGAGCGGTCTTCGGAACCGAGCCTCCACAATGCGAAGGTCCGAATGCCAAATGTGTGCGCAGCCCGCATCTGGTTCAACGCGCTTACGGCGTCCAAAAACCAGATATCGTGCTGATGGTTATGTTCGTCGAGATAACTTATGTGCGGATTCAGGCTGTCCCCGTCGAAATCCACATCCTCCTCAGAATCGCGGGCAGCAAGCCATGCCTCCTGCACGGAGACGTTTATGTCCTTCTCGCCTGGCGGCAGTTTGCCGCGTTTGGGCCGCTTGACCCAGTCGTAGCCGTAATTCGCGATGGCGCAAATCAGCTTGTCAAGCGGAATGACTTTCTTGGCCTGCGCCAGGTTTGCTGTGAACCAATCCTGAGAAGCGACTGGGCCGGCTGTTCCTCCGCTGCCCGCGTAGTGCTCGTCATAATTCATCAGCACAACGCCGTCGGCGGCGCTGGCTACGGAGCGATAATCGAATTCCGAATTTCCCGCAGGCACGCTCACATACAGCTTCATGCTTTTCGCATGCAGGTCCTGCGAAAGCTCGTTCAGCAGGTCCAGAAAACCGTGCTGTGCTTTCGGCGGAAAGTCCTCGAAGTCCACCATCAGCCCACGGAACTTATCGCTGGCAAGAACGGCTGCAACTTCCTGCCGGAACCTCGCGCGCGCCTCAGGACTGCTGAGGAAGCCAGAAATGTCGATCCAGTTAGTGCCGTCGAAATTGTTCACCAGCGGAAAGACTTCTGTTCCAGTGTCTTCTGACTTCAAGAAGGGCATCACTTTGAAGTCCAGGGAATGCACTACTCCGCTCTGGACTACGTCGAAAAATTTGTTGGTTTCCGAATCCACGCCTTGCAGGTGACCGTCAGGGGTAAGCAGGTGCAGCCACTCCGGATAAAGGAGGTCGATCTGGCGGGCGTATTCGCGCAAGGACGAAAAACTGGCTGCATCCCAGGGCACGTAAAAGGCCGCGCGGATTCCTTCATCCGTGTTCAGTTCGACTTGTGACGGCGCGGTATTGGTTCGCCGATGGCTGCGATGAGCCATCTGCTTGCGTCTTTCCTTTGCCTTCTCCTTTTCAGTTTCCTTCAATGCATGGTAAGGGCGCTTCTGGTACTGAAGGAGGAGCTTGGGCAACGGTTCGCTGCGCACGGCTGTGTAGACGAACACCACGATGACGGTACTGACAACAATGCCCGCAACGTCAAAAAGTGTTCGGATCCGCTTCCATCGGGCCCGCCGAGGATCGTAGAAAACAGGTTGCGCCATGCCACTGAGACCAAGCTCATCCTAGCCGTACGGGTGACGAGGGTCAAACCTCTGCGGACTCGATTGCCGGCCAAGTTGAGAATTCAGCGAAACGCGATATATTCCCAGAGTGCGCGAACTGGTTCGCAGGAACCTGCGATTCTTCGTCATGTTTGTGGTGGCCGCCCTCGGGCTGCGGCTCTTCTTCATTCTTCGCTTCCCTGGGGTCGTAACTGATTCCTTCATTTACGGCGACATTGCAAAAAACTGGTTGCAGCACGGCATTTACGGGCTGAGCGGAGCGGACGAAATATCGCCTACTTACATACGACTGCCCGGTTATCCGGCATTTCTAGCATTCATTTTCGCAATTTTTGGCGTGGAGCATTATCGCGCCGTGTTGGTAGTCCAGATGTTTGTGGATATCGGGACATGCTTTCTTTGTGCCGACATTGCGCTCCGATTGCTGGGCCCCAGAAGCGCAAAGGTCGCGTTCGTTCTGGCTACTTTATGTCCGTTCTTGGCAAATTACTCGGCGGCAGCGCTCACCGAGACGCTCGAAGTGTTCTTTACTGCTCTTGCGTTAGACATGGCTCTACTAGCTTTCCAGAACCAAGGACTGCGCTACTGGGCAACTTGCGGAGCAGCCTGCGGCGTAGCGATGCTGTTGCGTCCCGATGGTGCTCTACTACTGATAGCCGTTGAATCCTATCTCATCTGGAAGCTTCTATTCCAAAAGCAGTCTGGCACTTCCGCCATTTTGCGGCGAACGCTTGTTCGAGCGGCATTGCTGGTGGCGCTGATTGCGAGCTTGCCGCTCGTCCCCTGGGCATTACGCAACTGGCAAGTTTTTCATCATTTTCAGCCTCTGGCTCCGCGATATGCCAACGAAGAGAACGAATTCGTTCCGATGGGCTTCAATCATTGGGTGAAGACGTGGATCGCCGACTACACTTCGGTCGAAGAGATCTACTGGGAGGTGCCAGGGACCGCGATAGATGCGGGCAGGCTTCCTTCAAGGGCATTTGATAACCCACAACAGCAAACCGCAACCGCGCAGTTGATCGATGACTACAACAATCTGCTGCACATCTCGACAGAACTGGACGACAAATTCGAGGTGATTGCCTCGGAACGCATTCATGCGCATCCCGCTCGATATTACTTATGGCTTCCGGTATTACGGATCGCTGACATGTGGTTGCGACCGCGCACCGAAATGCTGCCCAGCGATAGCCGCTGGTGGGAGTTCAACGATGAGCCAAAGTGGTCCGTGCTGGCGGTCTCGCTCGGTGCGATCAATCTGGTTTACGTGCTCTGCGCGATCATGGGAGGGGTCGGCTCACGCAGAACAGCACTGCTCGGATTGCTACTGTCGTTTCTGGTCGTGCGCTCAGCATTCTTAGGAACGCTGGAAAATCCTGAGCCACGATACACGTTAGAAATGTATCCGGTCGTGATCGTTCTGGCGGCTGCACTGGCTGGAAAGAGAATCTAGCCCAGAGGCGAATCGGTCATGCGGAACCGCGTGCGCACGTGTTCGGACAGTAATTCGATAGCGTGCCGGTTCGCGATTGGGTCCGTTTGCGCCAGATACCTCATCGCGTCTACCAGGAATCGCTGGCCATCCACATAGCGAGGATCAGAGTTTCGCTCACGGGTTTTCTTGCGGCTGACATCTGGGGGAACAGGGATAGTGAAGACTTTGGCCATGTCGCTCCGAACTGATTAGGAATTCTCTCGATCGATGTTGGATGACGTTCGAGTATAACGCGGGCGTCCTGGTTTTGCAGCCGGAAATATTCAGGGAGAAGACCTAAGCCCCTAAGTTTTCAATGCGTTAAGACCTTGGCCTTAGCCGAAGTTTTCAACTTGAAAACATTGTCTGAAATCTTCTGGTTTACCTGGATATCGAAATACTTGGCCAGCCGATTGTCGCCATTGGGTTCAAACAGTTGCTGCTGCACAGATAGTCCCTTTTGCGGATCGATCCAAAGCAGGATGTGAGCAAAATTCTGCTTGACCTTCTCCGACTTTGGAGTGAGGTCGAGTTTTGCCGTGTTCACATCGTCGATTTTTTCGTCACCGAGGTATTTCACATCGAATGCCTTCAGCATGTCGTGGCCACTACTGCCGAAACCCAGCACCAGGAAACTCTCAAATTCCTCGCGATGGGTGCCGGCATCGTACACATCTACTTGATCAATATGCGGCTGATAGACTTGGATTCTGCCGCCTGAAAAGATCACCTGCTTGGGGTTCGGCTGAGTGATGTCAGCAGCCATCTGAATCTCTGTCCCAGAGCGGCGAAAATAAATTTTGCCCTTCTGCGTGTCAGTGACCTCGTCGACAACTTTGTTGTACTGCGTCCAGGTGAAGCTGGCCTGAGTTGTGTGGAACCTTGCCGCGGCTTCATCCATCTGCTTGAGTACATGCTCCGGCTCGCCACCCGACTCAGCGAGAGCGCAGGGCGCAAGCAGAAGCATCGAAATCGGGAGCCAGATCGAGAACTTCGAAACTGACGCCGGTGTTCTCATCTTTCACCTCTGAATTTCGTTATTCCCTCTGCGCCCAGACTCTATATCCGACGACATTGCCCTTCTTGTCCTTCAATGCTTCATAACGTTTGATGCTGACTCCCCCGGAGATTGGCTCGATGATCCGCAGTAACCCCGAACGAATGCTGAAATCGTCTCCCCCCTGGACGGCGTTGCCTTCAACCTGATAAATAAATTCGCCGTTGCCATCCGGATATACGACGACCCCTGAGGAGTGCGGGTTGCGTTCCACCGGACGGTCATTGAAGTTGATCCAGCGGGGCGAGAAAAAGACGAAAATCAGGATCAGAGTAACCATCACGTCGTACTGAATAGTTCCACGCTCATACGACCAAAAAATGAAACTCTTGATTACACGCCATGCGCCGCCCGTCCCCGGCACATGCGGAGCTTCTGTTTTCGCCGTATCTAACACTGCCTGATCCTGATTGACGTTAATGTTAGCTCCGTTTCGCCGTCCTCACAGTGTAGATCGTTTTCATCGGTTACGAATTTCCGCTCAACGTTTTCCCAGCGCGGATGCGGTCGGTCCCCATGTAGGGCTGCAAAATCTCTGGAATAAGCACGCTGCCGTCGGCCTGCTGATAGTTCTCCAGAATCGCCAGCCAGGTACGGCCGACCGCCAGACCGCTGCCGTTCAGGGTGTGCACAAACTCAGATTTGTTCTTGCCTTCGCGGCGGAATCGAATATTGGCCCGGCGCGCCTGAAAGGCCTCGAAATTCGAGCAAGAAGAAATCTCGCGAAACAGTTGCTGGCCGGGGAGCCAGACCTCAAGATCGTATGTCTTGGCCGCGGAAAATCCAGTGTCGGCCGTGCACAGGACCACCACCCGATGATGAAGTCCAAGCGTCTGCAAAATTTCCTCGGCATCGTGAGTAAGCTTTTCGAGCTCGTCGTAGGAATTCTCAGGTCGTGAAAATTTCACCAATTCCACTTTCTGGAACTGGTGCTGGCGGATGATTCCGCGCACATCCTTGCCATAAGAACCAGCTTCGCTACGGAAACATGGGGTGTAAGCAGTCAATGAAATCGGCAGGCTGGCGCCGTCGAACACTTCATCGCGGTAGAGATTCGTCACTGGAACTTCTGCCGTCGGAACCAGCCACAGTTCGTTCTCTCCATGTGGCACGCGGAACGAATCAGCGGCAAATTTGGGAAGCTGTCCGGTGCCATACATGGATTCGGAGTTCACCAGATAAGGCGGCAATACCTCGGTATAGCCATGCTCACGGGTATGCACATCGAGCATGAAATTCGCCAAAGCCCGCTCCAGTCGCGCGCCCGCGTCCCAGTAAACCGCGAACCTTGCGCCGGAGAGTTTGGCCGCGCGTTCGAGATCGAGGATTCCAAGCTGCTCGCCAAGTTCCCAATGCGCTTTGGGCGTGAAATCAAAGATTGGAGGCGTCCCCCAGCGACGAACCTCCACATTTTCCTGGGAAGACTTCCCGACCGGCACCGAGGAGTGCGGAAGATTGGGAATCCCTACCAGCACTTCGCTGAGCCGCGTGTCATACTCTTCCGCGGCTTTCTCCAGTCCCTGGATCTGTACCCGCATGTCCTTGGTTTCGGCAATCAATTGGTTGGCGTCTTGGCCGGATTTTTTCAGCACCGCAATTTCTTCCGACAGCCGGTTGCGATGCGCCTTCAGCGTTTCCGCCGCATTGATCGCCTGCCTTCTTTGCGCGTCGACGATATGAAAATCTTTCAGAACAGTACGCGCATCCATGCCGCGATTGCGCAGCATTTCCTCAATTCTCGGCAGGTTGTCGCGGACAAAGCTCAGTTCGAGCATGAGAAGAATAATGTAATTGAAATATATGGTGTTTGCACGTGAGCCAGAGCGGGATGCCAGCTAGACAGGCGTTCACCGGAACCAGAGTGACCAGACAACATCCACCGCGGTGTGGGTCACAACTGATGCGAAAATCTGGCGGTTCGGTCGCCATGCACGGCCATAGAAAATTCCCGCGATGCTGGCGAGCACCACATATCTCCAATTGAAGCTTACGCCATGGTTGAAGTGCGATAGCCCGAACAAGAGTGCACCGACCACCAGGGCCCATGTCCTTGCCAAGCGCGTTTCTAGAAGGTTCTGGAGAATTGCGCGAAAAAAAAGCTCCTCTGGGATCGCGATGAGCAGAGACGTGAGCAGCAGACCTGCAGCAATTTTCCCGAGAGCCGGCAAGGCAGCATGGAAATGAATGAAGCCGGTGAGTTCTCCGAGCACGAGCGCGATCGGCACATAAAATATCCACTCGCGCAGTCCAATCAGCAACGCAGAAATGGTTGGAACCAGCGAGTAACCGGCGCCTTCCAACTTTCGAACCACCAGAAAACAATACAGCGCGACGTCGGCAAGGAAGAGCTTGGGAAAGATCGCCAAAGATGGATGCGGCCACGCTGTTTGCAGTAGTCTCAGATAGTAGGTTGCGGCAATGAGGGCCAGAACTGTCGCATCGCGCCACGTCATCTTCTGAGGCAAGTTCGGGAGCTGAAAGAAGGCTGTAAGTAACACGGGAAACGCGATCACAATAATCGCAGCGCGAAACTGGAACTCCGAAGTTCCCAGGGCAAACACGAAGTACGGGCCCGCAAGCACGCTGGCGCTCGCGATCTTTCCCCAACTTGGGATTGCTTTTAGTGGCTCAGCCGCAACGAAACCAAAGAACCACAGTGGTGCAAGCAGCAACACAAAACTCGCAAAGGCTCGCGCCCAGCGGCTCCCGAGTGAGATGGCGAGATCCGAGGTATGAAATCCGAACCAAAGCGCCAGCATCAACGCGCTGAACAGGAATGCCGCGATGATGAGACGTAAACCTCCCAGACTTCCTCCTGTCGAGATTGTATTCGGACTCGCTTTGGCCGCGTGTAAACTAGCATTCGCAATGAAGCTTCCCCGAAACACTCGCAGAGTCAGGACGCCTTCATGACTCCAGATCTTACAGTCAGCTTGGCCGGCATCGAGCTTAAGAACCCGGTCATCGCGGCGAGTGGTACGTTTGGCTACGGGATCGAATTCGAGGACGTAGTTCATCTGGATCGGCTTGGCGGATTCGTTGTAAAGGGGCTTTCGCGCGAGCCGATCATTGGCAATCCTCCTCCGCGCCTCTACGAAACCGCTGCCGGGATGCTCAACGCGATTGGGCTTCAGAACATCGGTGCTCGCGCCTTCATCGAAGAGAAGCTTCCCAGGCTTCGCCAGATCAAGAACACAGTCGTCATCGCCAACGTATTCGGATATACGCGCGAAGACTATGAGCACACAATCCAGATCCTGAACGAAGGGGAAGGCATTGCAGCGTATGAATTGAACGTTTCCTGCCCGAACACGCAGTATGGCGGTATTCAGTTCGGTAGTGATCCCCGATCACTGGATGAAGTGGTGACGGCGGCAAAACGCTTTTCGCAGCGGCCGCTAATCGTGAAGCTCTCTCCCAATGTAACCAGCATCGGCCAGATGGCACATATTGCGCAAGAAGCCGGCGCCGACACGATTTCGTTAGTGAATACTTTTGTGGCTATGGCGATCGACATCAAAACCCGCAAGCCGCGGATTGCAAACATCACCGCCGGACTTTCCGGGCCCGGGATCAAGCCCATCGCCGTCCGAATGGTCTATGAGGCTTCGAAGTCAGTGCAGATCCCGGTCATCGGGATGGGAGGGATCTCAACTGCAGCGGATGTAATCGAGTTCATGCTCGCGGGCGCCACCGCAGTGCAGGTAGGCACTGCAAACTATTGGGACCCGCGAGCCACCGAAAAAATCGCAAACGAACTGGAGCGCTGGTGCAAAGAACACGAAGTCAGCAGAATTGCAGAACTGACCGGCGGACTGGTCCTATAGTTCCGGTCTGCACACTTTTTCTGCTCTCGATCATCTAACGAGCGAGATACTCGTTCTGAATCGATAGTTTGGGGTGAGCAAATTATGGCCAAGGCAACATTTGCCGCAGGATGCTTCTGGGGAGTGGAAGCGACATTCCGCCAAGTTGAAGGCGTGACCGCCACTCGTGTTGGCTACACAGGCGGAAAACTAGAGAACCCCACCTACAAAGACGTCTGCACCGACCGGACTGGACATGCGGAGGCGATCGAAGTCGACTATGATCCGGCGAAAGTTTCCTACGACGAGCTGCTCAATATTTTCTGGGAGAACCATGATCCCACACAGTTGAACCGGCAGGGGGCGGATTTTGGAACTCAGTATCGTTCGGCAATTTTCTACCATTCTCCAGAGCAGGAACAGGCTGCGCGGGCTTCGAAATCGGAACTGGAGAAGTCCCACCGCTTCAGCCGCACGATTGTGACCCAGATTGTGCCCGCAGCGACCTTTTACGAGGCCGAGGACTATCACCAACAGTACCTGGAGAAGCGCGGGCTGGCGAGCTGCCACATCAAGTAATCAAGCGGTGAGCAAGATCGGCTCGTGTTTGGTGATCACGATGGTGTGCTCGTAGTGGGCTGAGGGCTTGCGGTCCGATGTTTTGATGGTCCATCCATCCACATCGACGAATGATCTACCTGATCCTGCCGCGATAATTGGTTCGACCGTAATCACCAGACCTTCTGTTAGGACCTGGTTGGCTGCCGGATCGGGATAATTAGGAACGCGCGGCTGCTCATGAATCGTCCGCCCAATTCCATGCCCGCCTAGATCGCGAATCACCGAAAAACCGTTTCGCCTCACTTCGCGCTCAATCACACGGCCTATCTCCCACACTCGGAAGCCCGCTCGCGCGACGAGCATCGCCTTCTCAAACGCTCGCTGCGCGCAGGCTACTAACTGTTCACTCTGTTCTGAGATTTTTCCCACGGCCACGGTCTCGGCCGCGTCCGCCATAAATCCATCTTTTTCAATGGTCACGTCGAGCTTCACCAGATCTCCTTCACACAGTGCCCGTTTACCAGGGACTCCGTGTACGGCCTCGTCATTTAGGCTGATGCAATTGACTCCCGGAAACTTATAAACCAGTTGAGGTGCTGATCGCGCTCCGTGCTCGCGCATCACGCCAGCACCTACTTCGTCGAGCTCCGCGGTTTCTACTCCGGGGCGTACAGCTAGCTTCATGGCTTCGAGCATGCGGCGGACAATGGCGCCCGCTGCACGCAACGCCGCAAGCTCTTCTGGGCAAGTGATGGACATAGTGACGCGCTAAGAGCCGGTGAGCTTCACCCGCAGCTCTTCCGGCAAACGCTGGCGAATTTCCGCTGGCAGGCGATCATGCACATGGCGAGCACCGATTCTTGCTACGTCAACCATGGTTGCAGGCGCAGGAGTGGCGACGGCCACGATCAGCCAGATCAGCGCTGAAAGTGCAAAGCCGGCCAAGGCAGCCAGTTCCAGGATCAGCGTATGCTTGGGCGCGAAATGGTGGATTACGCCAAAGGCCAGCAGGAAAACTCCGGCGGAAACCGAGGCCAGAACGATTAGGCCCACATCAATTGCGCGATGCAGGCGCTGTCGAGAGCGGCAGCGTTCGCAAGCAGCAAAGTGGTCTTCGTAGTCGCCCCGCATTTCGGGCGCCAGGCTGGAAATGTCATAGCGCCAGCCCGCCAGAATTTTGCCGACTACGGGATCAACACATGAACTCATAGCAACTACAAACGGATACTTTCCGTCGGCGCGTTCTGTCCGGCCAGCATGACCCGATTATGCAAAAGCGTCTTCTGCGGGCCTAATGCCGTTTCCGCTGCCTGACGGGCAATTTCTGGGTGATTGTTCTGCTCCGACAGGTGCGCCAACACTATGTAAGATGCTCCTCCATCATAGTCTTGCGCAAAGAATTCAGCGAGAGATTCATTGGAAAGATGTCCTACGCGGCTCATCACGCGTTGCTTCACGGACCATGGATAAGGGCCAACCCGCAGCATCTCAAGGTCGTGGTTCGATTCCACTACCAGCACATCGCAGCCGCGCAGATGGTCACAGACGCTGGCCGGCATGTAACCGAGGTCCGTGGCGATGGCAATCTTTGTCCCCTCGGCACGGAAGGTGAAGCCGACAGGATCGGCGGCATCGTGCGGAATGGTGAACGGGGTCACTGTGATATCAGCAATCTGAAACGAACGTCCCGCAGAAAACACTTCCAGTTTCGCAACCTCGGGCATCTCCCCCGAATCGTCGCGCAGCGATCGCGCCCAGACCTGATGAGTTGCGCCGGTCATAAACACCGGGACTC
>WNFE01011347.1_pt1 | contig 13553 bp, 15 predicted proteins | sample 5400451 | NCBI WGS metagenome assembly WNFE01 (sample SAMN13153344, study PRJNA577476) | soil metagenome | isolation source: 200 cm saprolite under Douglas fir tree site 2 hole 2 | place: USA:California | collected 2015-04-18 | reverse complement strand
GGAGCCTACTTTGTTGGCCCATTGGCACGCTATAGCCTGAACTTCGATCAGCTTTCTCCCCTGGCTCAGGAAGCGGCGCGCGCCGCTGGACTCGGGCCAACATGTCGCAATCCCTTTCAAAGCATCATTGTGCGCAGTGTAGAAGTGCTCTATGCCTTCGACGAAGCGCTGCGCATCATCGAGGGATACGAGCGGCCGGAGCAGCCTGCAGTCGAGCTTCATCCACGCGCGTCGGTCGGTTATGCCATCACGGAGGCCCCACGCGGCATCCTCTACCATCGCTACCGGCTGAATGACGAGGGGGTGATACTCGATGCGAAGATTGTGCCGCCAACATCACAGAACCAGAAAACCATCGAAAACGATCTGCGGCACTACGTTGCTCAAGCCTTAGACGTACCGGAGGAGCAACTCACCTGGCAGTGCGAGCAGGCGATTCGCAACTATGATCCTTGCATCTCCTGTGCCACACACTTTCTCAAACTGCATATCGAGCGCGAGTGAGGAAAGGGAGGACATGCCACCACACATCCTTCTGATCGGTATCGGCAACGAGTACCGTCGTGACGACGATGCTGGACTGGCGGCGATTCGGGCACTCAAGGCAAAGGGCCTTCCAGGTACCCTCTTCAAAGAGTGTACTGGTGATGGTGCAGACTTGCTAGAGACATGGAGGAAGGCACAGATGGTCATCCTCATCGATGCCGTTTCTTCCGGGGCACCACCAGGCACGCTGTACCGCTTTGATGCGCTCACGCAACCAATGCCAGCCCGCTATTCCTTTCACTCTACCCATGCCTTTGGCGTCGTGGAGGCCATTGAACTCGCGCGTGCATTACACATGCTTCCCCCATGTCTGATCGTCTATGCCATCGAAGGCAAGAACTTCGCCACCGGCACGGGCCTTTCCCCGGAAGTTGAAAAAGCAGTACAGCAGGTTGTAGAACAGGTGACACGCGAAGTTCAAGATGCTCTTCTCATCTGACCTCTATCTCTCCCTGAGCCGGTTCACTCACCATTGGTGTAAGCTGCTCTTGTTGTGGTCGCACAATGAATAGCGGAAGCTTCGTGTGCCCGAGAACACGCTCGGTCACACTGCCCAGTACCCAGCGCTGTACACCACTGCGTCCGTGCGTTGCCAGCGCCAGGATATCGCAGCCACCAAAGATGCTGTATCCTACCCTCCTTTCTCAGGAGCGGTTTTATAACAGCCCTGGCCAGGTGTGTATCTCAACTTCTGTTACCTCAACTTGTATGGTTTCGCCTGACTCCTTTGGTCGCACGACCAGCAGCGGGAGCAGCGTCTCGTCAAGAACTCGTTCGGTCACGCTCCCCAGGGCCAGGTGTCGCAACCCACCGCGTCCATGTGTTGCCATGGCGATCAGATCATAGCCGGCGGAACGCTCAGCATCTTCGGCTGGTTCTGCCAGTCCGGTAATCGTTCCGGCCACATCCGTACTGACCGCTACCGATGAAGTGACGTTGAGCTGGAAAGCCGCTGCAAAAGACGTTTCACGCAAGCGGTCGGCTACCGCCTGCACATACGTTTGCGCCTCTTTCCTGGCTTCTTCCTGCATGCTGTCAGTGATATGTGCTTGACTCTTCATGTGCCCATACGCCGGTGGCAGATCCACCACGCACACCAGATGCACCTCGCCCTGTGCGGGAGCAGCCAGCGCCACGAGCAGTTGTGCGACTGGCTTCAGCGCACGCTCTGCCAGCGCAGAGCCGTCCAACGGCACCAGGATACGCAAGGGATGGGCAGCATCCGGCACAGGAAGCGTCTTGCCATGTTCATGCAGTACCAGCACCGGCACCGGGCTATGGCGCACCGCCTCGTGAGCGACACTCCCGAGCACCCAGCGCTTGAGACCCGTCTCCCCGTGGCTGCACATGACGATCACATCCACGTGCTCGTAGCGAGCAGCGGAGAAGATCATCGGTGATGTTGCGCCAGAGGCCACATCCGTTTCTGTTTGGATGCTCGCCAGGTTCCCCGCATAGGCAGCCGTCGTTGCTGCAAGATAGGCGGCTGCATCGGCCAGCTCTTTTTCGGAAGCCCCGGCCTCCGGCTTCGCCGCAATGGTTCCACGTGGTCCCGCAGCATACGTTCCGAAATCTGCTGGAGCCATGACCACGCGTATGAAGACGATAGATCCACCAGTAGCCCGCGCGATGCGCGCAGCAACGGGGATAGCACGCTCTGCGCCCTCTGTCCCATCGAGAGGGACTAAAATCCGCTGAAACATTGTTTACTCCTTTCGACATCTTTGTCATGGTCTAGATCGCTTTATCTACTAAAGAGCATATGCTTACCCGCACACAGGAGCATCACAAAGGGGTACATGCATCTCACAGCTAGATCACAGAGAGGACCTCGCGCACGCTCCGGCGGGGGGTTGGTGGCATCTCCGGCCCATAGCCCATACGCAAAAGCATTTGCGGGAAGCCTGCGCGCTCCAGCATGTTTTGCAGCGTCAACCGCATATCGGGAACTTCGATGGGCTGATTTAAGAACGAGGCCCATATCCCCTGGGAGCGAGCATACAAGAGCATTCGTTCTAGTGCCTGCCCTGCCGCCAGCCAATCATAGGCTGTGTCCACGTCAGTTCCAAGCACCGCAAGGACTGGAGAGCCCCTGGCGATCTGACGGTCTCGGGCGGCTTGTCCGTTACCCAGCTCAAAGGTTCGCTCTACCAACGGGCCAGGATAAGACATCAGGTCTCCGAACCTCAACGCATACATGGGAATACCATCGCTCCGTTGACTTCGACTTGGACGAACCCAGGCTGCTAGCTCGCGCCTGAAGTGTTTGTCCCTCAACTGTACGCGGTCCCCCAGCGCGATCAGGTCTGCCACAGCGCTGCGATCATCTTCTGTTTGCAGTATAATGAGCCAGGCGCCTTCTGCATGTGCCGCTTTTTGCAGCGCAGCAAGGATATCTGCTGGAACTTCTCGCTGCTCAAATGCCTGCCGGTTGGTGCGCCGCCTGCGGATCGCCTCGAAGAGCACGTGCTCCTCCTCACCGGCGTGTATCTTATCACCCATATGGATGCGCGCCAGGAGATCCGGATTATCAGGTTCCGGGAGCGCCTGCACCACGTCCCTATAGCCGAAATGCCGCAGTGCAATGCGCAGATTGAGGAGTGCAGCGCCGCAACTGATGGTTAATTCGCGATCATCTGGATCAACAACGGGGAGCGCACAAGCCCTATCAGCATAGAGTTCAATCGTATCATCTTCGATCTTGAACAACCAGGGCTGGGTGTTGTGTCCTGATGGTGCAAGCACGGCATAGTTTAAGAGAAAACGCATTTGCTCAGCCGGTGTGCCCATCGCAGGAAACTCTGACTCCAAGACATCCCAGGGATTCGAGATCAGTTCAAACATGTGCGTCTCCTTTCAGGTTTGCTTTGAGTTCTGTGTCTTCCAACCATCTTGCACGTAGCATGCCCATCCGCTAACGAACACATGCTGACTCTCTATTTACAGACTATGCCAGTGGTCTCACAAAACGGTAACGGGAAAGTGATTTTTCGTCACAGTTGGCACACGACTTGTATAAACAGCGCAGGCGGAAGTGAGCAATGAAAAGACCCGCACTTTCCTTGTTTTCCAGGGTTTCATCAAGGCCCTCCTTCACTTCTGCCTGCCGTGTGAGGCGAGGGAAACAAGTCGAGTTGACGAGCATGATTTTACTGTGTCCCATTACGGAACTTAACCTCACTTGACTCGACTTTTGAGATATGAATATCCTGAATCGGCGCCAATTCAGGGGAAAGCTGATCGGGCGATATCTGAGCTGGCCCTGTTGCCTGGGGCGGCAAATCCTGGATCATGTGTGGGATGGTGACGAACTGGAAGCCTCGCTGCTCTAAGGTGGTGATAATCGTTGGCAAGGCTGCGACCGTTTCTGACCGATCACCTCCTCCATCGTGCATGAGGATGATAGAGCCGTTATGCGTCGAAGAGAGGACGTTTCCTGGTCGTGCGGCCACACGAGAAGATGGACGGCCAGGCGCAGGAACACGGAGCTCCTCTCATGCTTTTTTCTGTGGCCGCACAATCAACACGGGGAGCTTCGTAGTATTGAGGATGCGCTCGGTAACACTGCCCATCACCCAGCGTTCCAGCCCACCTCTGCCATGCGTGGAGATGGCGACCACGTCGCCGCCTGTGAAATGCTTGCCGCTTTCTCCCTGATAGCCGTGTTCTGCTCTGTCGATGATGATGCTCGCCACATCAGAATCAAGCGCTGCCGACCACGTAACGGTGAGCTTCGGGGCTACCTCTTGCAAGCGCTCCTGCACTGTCAGCAGGTATGCTTTGGCGCACTCCACTGCCTCCGCGTTGAACTGGGCGACGAAGCCCTCATCGGCAGTAGAAGAGACCTGCTTTACTACCTGTACCAGGTGCAATGCACCATATGCCGGAGCGGCCAGGGCTACGATGAGATCAATCGCAGGGACGAGCGCCTTTTCGGCAAGGGGTGAGCCGTCCAACGGGACGAGTGCGCAGAGAGCATGGGCGGCATCTGCATGTGGCATAGATGTACCTTTGCGGAGAACGAGTACCGGCACCTGGCTCTGGTGGACTATCTGATGAGCTACGCTGCCCAGCACCCAGCGCGTGAAGCCGGTTCTCCCGTGACCGCATATGACGATCAGATCTGCTGCTCGCGCCTCGGCAGTAGCGAGGATATTTGGTGCGGCCAGGCCGAACACCACCTCGGTGGTGGTGTTAATACCCGCAAGCATGGGCGACCCGGCCACAGTTTTGAGGTAGTTGGTAGCATCATCAAGCTCTGTATCGATGACCTCCTCTGTCCAAAATGGTACCGGAGCCAGTCCACCTCCGTATTCAATGAGGGGGGTGATTACCCGCACCAACAGGATCGTGCCTCCCGAAGCGCGTGCCATGCACGCTGCTACCGGGAGGGCCTGCTCTGCGCGAGAAGAACCGTCTAATGGGACAAGAATTCGTTCAAACATGATATTGCTCCTCATTCATAATGTTCTGCTATTTCCTACTTGCCAACCTCTGCTTTAGCATCTACCAGAAGCGTATCCACTGACTATCACAGGCTGGTCGCATATTCGGTCATTGCTCTCACAGATGACTCACATTCTGTAACCTTCATCGTGCAGGGCACATGAAAGGACCCTTCAAAGCTCGACTCTTTCCGACTTCAGTCGAACTCTGGAGGGTTCTTTTCCGTTAGCTCATTCTTTTCCTTGGATGGCTTGTCATGGCCCGTGTTCCAAAGGAGGCTTCGGTGGGAGGGCCATTCTGGACATACAGAATCCCCTCTAGAAGACGATGAGCGGCTTGAGGACACCGTCGAGCTTTTTGTCCATGATCTCGAAGGCTCTCTCCATCTCGTCAAACGGGAAGGTATGGGTCGTCATGAGCGTGGGATCGACGCGCTTCATCTCCAGCACACGCAGGAGGCGTTCCTTTCTTTGCTTCGTTGCTTCAGCTTGCATACGCACACTGCCCAGCGTACACAAGGAACAGGGAATGGAGTTCAGAATCTCACATTCCGTAAGGGAAACATCATCTACAGTTTCCCAGGTAGGAACTATACGCTCGTTCTCTCACATACTCGTCACGGTCAGCCGATGTTTCGTCACAGTTGGAGCACAATGTGTGGCCGACAAAGCGAACAGGATTCCTTTTTTACCAAGGACGCTACTGTAACCAAATTGTGAGATGGTTTCTCCGTACGGTGATGCGATTGTGAGCACACAGGGATATGCTTGTTCCAGAAAGCATACAGCGTAGCTGTAGATATCGACAAAGATGTCGAAAGGAGTACAAGCAGATGTTTGAGCGGATTCTGGTGCCACTCGATGGTTCGAAACGATCCGAGAGGGCAATCCCCGTCGCTGCGCGCATTGCACGCGCTGCTACTGGCACCGTCATCCTGGTGCAGGTCACCGAACTGCCCAGTGACTTTTTCACGGAGGGGAAATACCCCTCGCAGATGTACCCCGGCGATCTGATCGAGGAAGGCAAGGCGCTGGCCGCCAACTACCTGGATAACGTCAGTAAGCAGTCAGAACTGGTTGGTTTGAAAACCGAGACCAGGGTAGAGCATGGCGATGCAGCGCAGTCCATTCGGGCAGCGACTGAGCCGCTTGGCGTCGATTTGATCGTGATGTGCAGCCATGGCTACACCGGTTTCAAACGCTGGGCGCTGGGCAGTGTCGCGCAGAAGATCATTCCGCATAGTTCGGTGCCGGTGCTCGTCTTACGTGATGGCGGCCCGACGCTCTCGGTCAAACCGCTGTATGCCCTGGTAGCGCTCGATGGCTCGCCGATGTCAGAGGAGGTGTTAGCCCCGGTAATCCAGTTGATGGCCGCGCTTGCTCCCTCAGAGGAGAAGACGCTGCATCTCACTCACGTGGTTGAACTGCCGCTGACCTATGGCAGGATCGGGATACACGCATATGTCAACCAGATGAAGGAAGAGGCAAAACGCCTGTCCCAGGGGTACCTGGCAGCCGTTGCGGAACGGCTCACACATGGGGATGTTCCCGGTCTCACCGTCACGACTTCGATTGCGGTCAATGTCGATGTAGCCGAGGCCCTGGTGCAGGTGGCGCAACAGCAACTGCTCGCCGGCGGCCATTTTGACCTGGTGGCGATGGCAACGCATGGGCGAAGCGGCCTGCAGCGGTTGCTTATGGGGAGCATGACCGACCATGTGATGAGTGCCACGAAGCTACCCATGCTGGTCGTTCACCCATCCGGGCAAAGCAAACAAGCGCGCGCGAACAATGAGCAGCGAGTCGGGGTTACCAGTTAGCCTGGCCAGAAACGAGGAGGGAGAGACCATTTTCTAGCGATCTTCTCTCCCCTGGTTTGTCGTGAAGAGGGCTTCTAAAGGAATGAGAGCATGCAATCATGTCAGCGTTTCAACAGATGAAGATCGGAGTGCTTGCTGAAACCCAGCCAGAAGAGCGGCGCGTCGCCCTGGTGCCAAACGCGGCGATCAAGGCGGCTTAGGAAGAGCGTTCCTGGATGAAACACATCGTTTCCACACATGCAAATAGATATATCGGTAATGCACTGATTATCACCTCGGCGATATCCTTTGGCGTAATGCCAATCTTCGCGCGTCTTGCCTATGAATCGGGGGCCGATCCCATTACCGTCCTGTTGCTGCGATTCGGCATCGCGGCTGTGGTCATGATGGGAATCATGCTGTTCAGCAAAACGCCGTTCCCACGCGGGCTGGTGCTACTCGAGTTAATTTTACTTGGAGCGATTGGGTATGTGGGAGAGTCGCTGGCGTACTTTACCGCGCTGACCATGGCCTCGCCGGGACTGGTCGCGCTGCTGCTCTATATCTATCCCGCCCTGGTGACGGCGCTATCAGCCATCTTCTTGAAAGAGCACCTCACCACCATCAAAGTCGTCGCGCTGTTCTTGGCCCTTTCGGGTACAGCGGGGGCAGCATCACCGGCATCCTGCTGGGCATCGCGGCAGCCGTGGACTATGCCATCTACATTTTGCTGGGCAGCCGCATCGTGCGGCGGTCGGGGTCAATCGGCTCTACCTCGATGATCATCGCTTCCACGGCGGGAGTGTACGCCATCATCGCCCCGATTCACGGGTTGACATTTCCTGGCAGCGCGCTGGGATGGCTAGCCGTGCTTGCCATCGCGCTGATCTCAACCGTCATCGCATTTGTGACCTTCTTCGCAGGGCTCAAGCGCATCGGCCCGACCACCGCCTCTACGCTCTCCACCTTTGAGCCGATCGTGGCGGTGGCGCTGGCTGCTGTGGTGCTGGGCGAGACCATTACTCCCGTACAGGCGCTTGGCGGCTTGCTGATCCTGATCGCCGTCGTGATCCTGTCCAGGAACGAGATGCGCCGAGACAAGCAAGCGCAGGATAGCATCCATGAAGAGGAGAGGTTCGAACCTCTCCCTGCGAAAGTGTGACGCATATGTGAGCCTGAAGTACTCGTTCGTGATGACCTCGTGCCTTCCACGTATTACATTCCATAATGGGATATGGTGGTGAGACGAAAAGACAATAGAGGTGTCTACGTCCTGAGGACTGAATTCGCTTGATCGCTCATGGAGAGCATGAGAGGGAGGGATAAAGATGAACACATTGATCATGTACGATTCGACTTTCGGGAATACCGAACATCTCGCGCGGGCCATGGCTGACGAATTGGCATACTACGGAACGGTCAGGCTCTTGCGAGTACCCGAAGGCGGTGCGTTTGAGAGAGGAGAGGCTGATGTCTTGATCGTGGGCGGCCCAACGCAGCGCCATGGGACGAGCCTGGCGATGCGAGCCTTCCTGGAAAGCATGCCTCGCCGCACTCTACGGGGGCTGGCCGCGGCCGCGTTCGATACGCGCTACCACATGGCCGCCTGGAAATCCGGCTCCGCAGCGCATAGGATTGCCAGCAGACTCAAGCGGGCGGGAGCCTTGCTCGTCGTGCCACCCGAGAGCTTTTTTGTCGCAGAGTGGGAAGGACCTCTCGAACAAGGCGAACTCGAGCATGCAGTGCAGTGGACCGAGCAGATCTACGCGGCGTTTGAAGCGAGCAGGAGAGCAGAGCAAGGGAAAGTAGAGGCCCTTTAGAAGAGGAGTTCGAATTACCTTGCTCAAAACGTGATCCTGCCTGCTCGCAGCGCATTCAGGATCACGATCACATCGATGGCTTCCTGCAAGATCGCGCCCGCTGCAGGGATGATGAAGCCGAACGCGGCGAAGATCATCGCAATCACGCTCAGGCCCATGCCGACCCAGATACCCTGGCGGGCCACGCGCATGACGTGATGGCCCAGCTTGACCGCCCGCACGACGCGCAGGATGTCGGTCGAGAGCAGCACCGTGTCTGCCGCGCTGGCGGCGGCGGTCAACCCCTGCGTTCCCAGCGCCATCCCGACGGTGGCTGTCGCCAGCGCGGGCGCGTCGTTGATGCCGTCTCCCACCATCAGCACGTGGTGCCCCTGCTGCATCAGTTCCTTAACGGCGCGCACTTTGTCTTCCGGGAGGCAGCGCGCGATCACGCGGTCAACGCGCGCAATCTTGCCCACCTGCCGGGCCACGACTTCGCCGTCACCCGTGAGCAGGATCGTTTCTTGTATCCCAGCGGCGCGTAAGTCCGTCGAGAGGCGCGAGATTTCCGCCCGCGGCACGTCCTCCAGCACCAGTAATCCCTTGATCTGTCTATTGACCGCGATGAAGCTGCATATCTGCCCGCTGTCGACGCGCCGTTCGCGTTCGGCAAGCAGTGAAGGGGGTACAGCGATATCGAGATGTGCCATAAAGCTGCGGTTGCCGACCGCCACCTCTACTGCGTCACCCTGGCCAGATGGCTCCGCGCGCCAGTCAGACGCGAGAAGCGGCACGCGCCCGCGCACGCCTTTGCCGAAGAGTTCTTCGAAGTCGTCTGCCGACCTGAGCGATAGTGCTTTTTCCTCGGCGGCTTCCACCACGGCACGCGCCAGGATATGGGTTGAGAGCTGCTCGACCGAGGCGGCGAGGCGCAGCAGCGTCTCCTCGTCGTACCGGGGTGAGAGATGTGGCGATGGATGGTCATTCTTACCATCTAACAACACCGCAGCCTGCTCACGTTCTTCATCGATAGGCACGATGGCTGTCACCCTGGGGATGCCGAGTGTGAGTGTGCCCGTCTTGTCGAAGACGGCCACGTCGACTTCCCCGAGCTGTTCGATGGCCGCGCCGCTCTTGGCGATGATGCCGTTGCGCGCTGCGAGGTCGATGCCGGACATGATGGCAATCGGGGTCGCCAGGATCAGCGGGCAGGGGGTTGCGACCACCATCACCGCCAGGGCGTAGACGCTGTCGCCCGACAAGGCCCAGGCCAGGGCCGCCATGCCGACAGCCGCGAGCGTGAACCCGATGCTGTAGCGGTCGGCCAGGCGGTGGATGGGCGCTTTCTGGGCCTGCGCCTCCTCCACCAGGCGCACGATCTGCGCGTATTTGCTCTCCTCGCTGCGTTTGCTGGCGCGTATTTCCAGCACACCGTCCAGGTTTACGCTGCCCGAGAGGACGAGCATGCCCACAGACTTGCGCACGGGTACGGGCTCACCCGTCAGGTCCGCCTCGCTGACGCTGGAGGAGCCGGAAGCTACCACCCCATCGACGGGGATCAGCTCGCCCGGCTTGACCACGATCTCCATGCTGACTTCGACCTGCTCTGCCGGGATGCTGACCAGTTCCTCCCCGCGCCAGATGTGCGCGCTCCGGGGGGCGCGTTCGGCCAGCGCCGACAGGGAGGAACGCGCGCGACGCAGGGCATAGGCCTCCAGGGCCTCGCCGCCTGAGAGCATTAGCACGACGAAGGCGCCCGCCAGGTATTCCCCAAGCAGGAGCGATCCTCCAATCGCAAGAATGGCGATCACATCAACGCTAAACTCCCAATGGAGGAACTGCTGGAATGTCTCCCATAACAGCGGAATGCCGCCCAGCAGCACCACCGCCAGCAACGTCCATTGGGCAATATCCCCGCGCCCAGCCAGCCAGAGCACGAGGCTCACGAGTAGCAGCGCGACCGACCCCAGAGGGATGGGATAGCGTTTGGCCGTGCGCAGCAGCCGCGATGGTGAGAGATGGCTTCCTGCGTTCGGAGAGGCAGTCCTGACCGCTTCCTCTGCTGATGCGGAAGAGGATCTAAGGATGGTCGGCTTGTGTTCGTTGTGTACTTCAAGCATGATATCATTGCCTCTAGGATTGTCTATCTTCACAGTCACATCATAAGAGGTGGACATCACAATACCCTCTCGATTGCCGGGTGCTGTGTCACAGACGACATACAACGGTACAATCACAGCGCTCCGTGAGGATGGTGTGCGAACAGTTTGGTATCCTCCAGATGTGCTTCTGCGGAGCGCGAGAGGAGAGGTGAGCAAACACGAGAGCATTTCTACGGTGGTCGTCCTGCCACACACCGGGTTCGGCGGGGCAACCAGCTCGTGCAGACAATCTTTCCAGGAACGGTGAACACGCTCTCCGGCCCGATCGCTCTCAACCTTCTTCTCGCCTACTTCAAATAGCGGTACGGTAATGAGCGGTCCCCTCCTGCACTCCACTGCCCAAATTGGTCGGGAGGTTTCTCGTGCCTGACGAACTGTTTCCACGCCGACTCCCTGATTGAGTTGCGATGAGCTTTAAAAAGGTGACATGACTGTGTCTTCTTAGGGTAAATCTGAGAACAATCAGTGATTGCTTGGCAGTACGCTAGAAGGTGGACACAATGGGTGTTCCTGAAATCGAGCACGGAAGAAAAGTTGATTTCGAAGGAGAAAGATGATGATAACCCAAACAGAACCAAAGACAATACGCGAGGAACTGCGCGCGACGGGTGGGACCCTGCTCACTACGGTGAAGAAGCTCATCCACGAGGGCAATGTCCGCCGCATCATTGTCAAACAAGGCGAGCACACCGTTGTGGAACTACCGCTCACGGTGGGAGTGGTCAGCGTTGTGCTGGCCCCCATGCTGGCCGGAATTGGCGCGATCAGCGCCTTGCTGGCAGATTGCACCATCGAGGTTGAGCGGATTGAGCCACCAGTAGAGATAAGCGTATCGTAGCCCAAACGATACGGCAAGCAGTGAACTGAGAGGAGGTAAACACTATGTTGTCACAGCAGACACCCAACACGACACCACCTGCTGAGAATATGCCTACACCTGTCGCAGCGCGGCAGGCAGTCCCTACATACGACATGCAGTATATTGAAGCACTGGCACAGCGCCTCATGCCGCGACTGATGCCGGAAATCCTGTACCAGTTGCGCAACGTTGAGCCAGCCAGGGAGCGCAACCGGGCCTTCGGTATGAGCCTGGCCATCGTGTCGATCGCCCTGCTGATCCCGCTGACGGCCATTATCCTCGGCACCGTCTCCACCCTGGGTGGAGGCATCACCGCGGCACTGATCGGCATCAGTGTGATCGGGCTCGTGATGATACTGATCAACGTGCTGTTCAACTACATGTTGTTCCATGAGAAAAGTTGAACGCGTGCAACCGGGAGTGCATGAATGTCTCCGCGCCTCTGGGCGCGGGCATCCCATCCCGATGGCCACACAAGAAGGCTGATACGACGGGGTATCAGCCAAACGGGCAAGCCTCCCATCGTTATGAAGTGAGGCTTGCCCGGGGAGAAAGACCATGAACACACAAGGCATTCAGAGGCGTCAGCGGCACACATCCATCACGATTGCATGTCGTCTTTTCTCCCCTCATGGTCAGGCTTTTCGATATCATCGGCCAACGTCACTGCCCGACAGCGTTACCTATCCACTGGCGAGGGTTCTCCTGCGGAGAAAGTTCCTGGCGTGCAGCCACAGCGCCAAGGCGAGGAGAGGCAGGTGGATCGGGAAGAGATTGGAGGCAAGCCAGCTCGGCAAGTAGATGTCGGTCACCGAACCGCTCTCGGCTCCCAGGGTCTCCGCCAACCCTGTCAGAGGACAACGACGGCGGTTGCCCACGAAGATGAGGCTCTCTGCCGCGACGACACCGGCTGCAAGGGCCGTTCGTCTGTCCTCCCGGCCTTTCAGCCCTGTGTAGAGGAGGTACCCCATGCAGGACTCGATGGAAAAGTAGATGAGCGAATGTACGGCCTTTACGCCGACCAGCGCCGGCCTTCTCCAGGCTGCCGGATGTCGTCTGCCAGTAGCACCGGCCGGGTCCGTCACAGGTTCGGACATGGGTCGCTTCAAGGGCATTTGCTCGCTCATCGAATACCCCCCTCTAGACGTGACTGCTATGCCTGGTGAGAAAGCTATGACCAGCATACTCCCTCTTCCACAGGTAAGCTGCCAATCCAATCATCACCAGTCCAATCACCGGGAAGAGAATCTGCTGCACCACCGTGCTGGGAATGACAGCTTGCGAATACCGGTCGATAATCGCGACCTCACAGGCTATCCAGCCGAGCATGACAAGGCCCATCGCCGCCGAGAGGAGCACTGCCCATTGGCGCTGGATGAACTGCGCGGCTGCGGCGAGCAGCATCCCGCCTCCGACGACAATCAAGAGTAGCAGGCCTGGGATGGTGTAGTCGCTGAAAGGCGTGCCTTGCAGCCAGGCAACGGGGAACCACTGGTCAAACGCGCCTGTCAGAATCGCTATACCACCGCCGATGGCACCCAAGCCGATCAATGCCTCGATGACGGTGAGTGCGATACGTATACCTTTGTGTTTCATAACTGTTCTCCTTTGCATAGGTGCTCCAATCCGACCAACGACATTTTCCACATGGAGCATCTTTCTTCCACAATCCAGTATCTTCTATTGACCTCACTTTTCCGTCACAGCAGCTCACTCTTTGAGCGCAGGGCGGTCACATTGCAGATGTATGGGGAATCACCAGACGATCATCAGCACTATCGCTTTGCCCCTATGACCTGATACTGATATACTGGCCTGGTAGGGTGCTGTTGCCGAGCCTGATGCCGACCGGGGAGTTCAACACAGATCCAGTCGGGTTGGGCCGGAACTGAACAACTCGCTACTGCGCCCACTATTCACGGTGAAATGAAAAGAACACGCTG
>WNFE01005254.1_pt1 | contig 13564 bp, 14 predicted proteins | sample 5400451 | NCBI WGS metagenome assembly WNFE01 (sample SAMN13153344, study PRJNA577476) | soil metagenome | isolation source: 200 cm saprolite under Douglas fir tree site 2 hole 2 | place: USA:California | collected 2015-04-18 | reverse complement strand
CGTGGACCAGTTCGTGATCATCCCGTACCGCACGTTCCACAAACTCTACCCGGAGATCAAAGAGGTTGTGCTCGCGGTCAGCGTTTATGACCCTTCGATGCTCGGCGTGGCTCAAGACCAAGCCGTCGAAGTCCTGCGCCGGCGGCGGCACGTGCCCGCGGCGAAGGCGAACGATTTCGAGATCATTTCGCCCGATTTGCTCACCGACCTCTGGAAACAACTAACGGGGGCCATCGTGGCTTTGACGCTAATCATCGCTTCGATCGGGCTGCTCGTCGGAGGGATCGGGGTCATGAACGTCATGCTGATCAGCGTGACCGAGCGCACGAGAGAGATTGGGGTGCGCAAAGCGGTCGGCGCGCGCGGCCGGGACATCCTGGCGCAGTTTCTGCTGGAAACCGTGATGCTCACGGCAGTGGGGGGAATGATCGGAATTCTTTCCGGCATAATTCTGAGCGTGGCGGTGGGGCATTTCATCCCGGATTTGCCGACGCGGGTTTCGCTGTTCTGGACAGTCACGGGGCTGGTGATTTCGATAAGCGTTGGACTTTTCTTCGGGATTTACCCCGCGGTGAAAGCTTCGCGGCTTGACCCGGTGCTGTGCCTGCGATACGAGTAACGGGCTCCTTGGAGCTGCGGGGGCGGGGCACGTCCGTGCCGCAGCAACAAGCAAGCTAGGCGGCGGCGATGCGGCGGATGAGGTCTTCCTGCTCGGACTTGGATTCCGCGCCGATAGTGAAGGCGTCAAGAAGGTCCAGCGATAGCGCGAAACGCAGGGCTTCGTCCTGGCGGTTGCGGAGGTCGCCTTCCCCGAGAATCTTCATGCCCACTATGCCCTTTCCGGCAGCGCGCATTTCTTTGAGCACGCCGGCGACGGTATCGGGGGCCGCGTCCATGTGGGAGCCGATGGGATTGATTCGAACGAGGTCAACTTCGACCCACGAAGATTTGGCGGCGGCACGCAGGGCTTCGATGCTGTGGCAGGAGCAGCCGTGAGCGCGGATGACGCCCTTCTCTTTTGCTTCAGAGAGGACATCCATGACGCCGCGATAGCGATCCGTCCAGTCGCCTTCGGTGAGGCAGTGCATGAGGCAGATGTCGAGGTAATCGGCGCCGAGTTCGCGGCGGAAGCGGTCGAGGTCGGCGCGAGCGGAGGCCGGATCGCGCGCCCAGGTCTTGGTGAGGACCGTGACTTTGTCGCGCGGGACGTGCTTGAGCGCTTCGGCGACATGAGGGTGGCTGCCGTAAGAATCGGCGGAGTCAAAAAAACGGAGGCCGTGGTCGTAGCCGTTGAGCAGGAGCTCAGAAAGACCCTGGACGCCGAGGGCCGTCTGATGGGAATGGTGGCCGACGCCGACGGTGCCGGTGCCCATGGCAAGGCGGCTGGTGTGGATGCCGGTTTTGCCGATGGCGACGGTTTCGGAAGCGCTGAACTTGCGCGGGAGAGCAGATGGAGCGAGCGCACGGCGCAGAAACGGCGCGGGATGGAGCCAGGCGGCGCCAGCGGCGCAAGCAGTTCTATGGAGGAATTCGCGGCGCTTCATGGGGCCTCCTCGCAAACGGACACCTGGGCCGGTCTCCGTATTATAGACGTGGTGGAGAGCCGAGCGGTTATCAGTGAAATTCGGACAGCGGCGGCCAAGCGGTGAACGCTGAAGCCATTAAAAAACCCGCAAGAACAAAGGTCCACTTTGCCGGGAATAGCGGGTCTGCTAGAATAATGCGATTGGCAATTCGACATTCTTGGAAGAAGCGGGAAGAACAATGGCACTGAAGTGTGAATTCTGCGGCAAAACGCCGCACTACGGCAACGTAATCAGCCACGCGAACAACACGCGGCGGCGGCGGTGGAACCCGAACCTGAGGCGCGTCCGTGCGGTGGTGGATGGCGTAAAGAAACAGGTTCGTGTGTGCACAGCCTGCATCCGGCTGGGCCGCGTGAAAAAAGCTGCCTGAGCCTCTTACCTTGAAAACACAGTATCCGAACATTGGTGACGGCGGGCGTTCGGAACGAGACGCGGGCGCACGCTGCAAGGGCGCGAGGACGCGTGCGTCACGGGCCGCCGCGATGCTGCCGGTGGGCGCGATGCTGCTGTCCATGGGCGTGAGCTGCAACAGGGAGTCGCAGCCTGCGCCGGACGTGTGGGCGGTGGTGAACGGAAAAGAGATCAAGCGCCAGGAAGTCGATAGATACTACCGCACGAGGGTAAACCCGGAAGGACAGGAGCCTTCGCAGGAAGAGGCGCTGTCACTGAAGCTGAAGGTTCTGGATGAACTGATCAACAACGAGATCCTGCTGGAGCGGGCGAAGAAGCTGAATCTGGAGGCGAGCGACGGCGAGGTGGAAGACAAATTCACGGAGATGAAGAGTCCCTTCACGGAAGATGAGTTCCAGCGCCAACTGAAAGAGCGCGACGTTTCCGTGAACGACATCAAGCTCAGCCTGAGGCAACAGCTTTCCATCGAGAAGCTGATGAACCGCGAGGTGGTGGCGAAGATATCCATCACGGACCAGGATGTAACGGATTTTTACAACACGAACAAAGAGCAGTTCAACGTGGCCGAGCCCAGATACCACCTCGCCCAAATCCTGGTGACGCCGAGGAAAGAGCCGCAAATCCGCAACCGCAAAAACGACGATGCCACGAACGAACCCGAAGCCGCGCGAAAAGTAAAGATGCTGATGGACAAGCTGAGCGGCGGGGCGGATTTCGCGCAACTCGCTGCGGACTACTCCGAGGACATGAACACGGCGGCCACCGGCGGTGACCTGGGATATGTGCCGGAATCGGGACTGAATCCGCCGCAAGTGGACCCGATGCTGAAAAAGGCGGTGATGAGCCTTAAGCCGGGACAAGTGAGCCAGCCGATCGAAGTGCGGGACCGCGAAGGGGTAAGCTACAGAATACTTAAGCTGATCACGAGGGAGTCTCCCGGCCAGCGCACACTTGCCGATCCGCAGGTGCAGCAGACGGCGCGAGACACTCTGCGCAACCGCAAAGAGCAGTTGATAAGCGAGTCCTATCGCGCGATTGCGCGGGATGAAGCGCATGTTAAGAATTATCTCGCCGCGCGAGTGATTGAAGCCGCCGGGAAATTGCCGGACGCGGCGAAGACCACTTTCCCACCTAGATCAACGGGGCACTAATTCACTCCTAAATTCCGCGCATCAGAAATCAATCGACCCAGGCTAGAACTTCGCCGGCGTTGACGGGCTGGCCTTCTTTGGCGAGAAGGCGTTCAACAGTGCCGCTTTTGGGCGAGCGGATTTCATTCTGCATTTTCATGGCTTCGACGACCAGGAGGCCCTGGCCGGCTTCCACGTTGTCGCCTTCGTTAACCAGCAGGCGGACGACTTTGCCGGGCATTGGCGCGACAACTTGCTGGCGGCCCTCCGCTTCGAGGGCGCCGTGGCGGCGGCCGCGCCAAGCGCGAGGGTCAGTCACTTCTGCCGTAAATTCGGCAAGGCCGGACTGAACTTTTAGCGTGCCGTCTGTCAAGGGCGTAATGCGAATCTCGTGGGACTGACCGCCGAGGAGAATGGATATTGTGTTGGGGGCAATTTCGACAGCGTCGGCTTCCACCGGCTGGCCGTCAAGAGAAATGCGCCAGCCCTTTCCGTCGCGCTCCAGCTCGACCTCCCGCGTTTTGCCGGAGATGTGGACTTCGAACTTCACGGGAGCCGGTCCAGTTGTTCGCGGCGGGCTTCGAGCTTCCAGCGGGAGGATGGAGCGGAGTCCTGTGTGGAAGAGGACAGACGCGATTGTCTGTCCCACTCGAGCGCTTGCCAGAACGCGGCGGCGATGGCGGCAGCGTGGCGGCAGCGTCAGCGGCGCCGGATTTCTGCTGTTCCTCCTTTGAAGAAGAAGGCGGGCGGCGGAGCAATTCGTCGAGCCACTTGGTGTGGATTTCGCCATTGAGAAAATCAGGCTCGACGAGGATGCGGCGGAAGAGGCCGGCGTTGGTCTTGATGCCGGTGATGGTGTACTCGTCGAGCGCGCGGCGAAGGCGTGCGATGGTTTCCTCGCGGCTGTTGCCCCAGGCGATGAGCTTGCTGAGGAGCGGATCGTAGTCGTTCGGGACGGTCCAGCCTTCGTAAACGCCTTCATCGAGACGGATGCCGGGGCCGCTCGGAGCGTGGCGAGAAAGAATTTTTCCGGGCGAAGGGAAGAAATTGTTGTCCGGATCCTCGGCGTAAAGGCGAACCTCCATGGCGTGGCCGCGGGGAGTGATGGACTCCCAGGCGAAAGGCAGACGGTGTCCGGCGGCGATGGCGATCTGAAGCTTGACGAGGTCGAGGCCGGTGACCTGCTCGGTGACGGGATGCTCGACCTGGAGGCGCGTGTTGACTTCGAGGAAATAGAAATTGTTGTACGAATCAACGAGGAATTCGACGGTGCCGGCGTTGACGTAACCGCCAGCGCGGGCCAGGCGCACAGCGGCATCGCCCATTTTCTTGCGCAAATCGGGCGTCATGATTGGCGAGGGGGCCTCTTCGATCACTTTTTGGTGGCGGCGCTGCACGGAGCATTCGCGCTCGCCGAGCGAGACGACGCGGCCGTGCGCGTCAGCGAGAATCTGAATTTCGACGTGGCGGGGTTTTTCCAAGTATTTTTCGAGATACAAGCGCGCATCGCCGAAGGCGTTCATGGCTTCGGAAGAAGCGTCGCGCCAAGCGGAAGAAAATTCGGAATCGTTGGCCACGAGACGCATCCCTTTTCCGCCACCGCCCGCGACGGCTTTGAGCAGAACGGGATAGCCCATGTTTTGCGCGAGAGACTGCGCGTCTTCTGGATTCTCGATGGGATCGACCGCGCCGGGAACGGTGGGCACGTCGGAGCGGCGTGCGAGTTGGCGGCCGGCGGTTTTTGAGCCGAGCGCTTCCATCGCTTCGGGCGGAGGCCCGATGAAGGTAAGGCCCGCTTCCGCGCAGGCACGCGGGAGCGCGGCGTTTTCCGCGAGAAAGCCGTAGCCGGGATGCAAAGCATCGCAGCCGGCGCGGCGTGCGACGTCGATGATCTTGTCGATGCGAAGATAGCTTTCGCGCGAAGGCGCAGGGCCGATAGGATAAGCTTCGTCGGCGAGCCGGACGTGGAGCGAGGTGCGATCGGCTTCGCTGAAGACGGCGGCGGAGCGGATGCCGAGTTCGCGGCAGGCGCGCAGGATGCGCACGGCGATCTCACCGCGATTGGCAATCAGGATTTTCTTGAACATGCGCCATTTGAAGTGCAGCGGGATTCTAGCATGCGCGGGGCGCGGGCAAGTCGTCAGTGACGCTTACTTCCTACTTCACGATTACCTTTAACAATCAGCACCAGAGCTTCTTTGAGATTTCGGTGTGCCTCAGTCAGGGTGCGACCTTGCGTGTTCACGCCAGGAATTTCTCGCACATAGGCAATGTACCAACGGCCATGCCTCTCTATGACCGGAGTAACTTTCATTTTCAGAGCGGGATGTTGCCGTGTTTTTTCTTGGGGTTGGAGTCGCGCTTGTTTTCGAGGGCGCGGAGCGAGGTGATGATTTTCTCGCGGGTGGCGGCGGGCTCGATGACGGCGTCGATGTAGCCCTTGTCGGCGGCGACGAAAGGATTGGCGAAGCGTTCGCGGAATTCGGCGATTTTTTCCTGGCGCAGGGCTTCGCGCTGGGATTCGGGGACTTTCTCGAGTTCGCGCTTGTAAACGATATTGACGGCACTTTCCGGTCCCATGACTGCAATTTCCGCGGTGGGCCAGGCGAAGTTGGCGTCGGTGCGGATGTGCTTGGAAGCCATGACGCAGTAGGCGCCTCCATAGGCTTTGCGGGTGATGACGGTGATTTTCGGGACGGTGGCTTCGGCAAAGGCGAAGAGGAGTTTTGCGCCGTGGCGGATGATGCCGCCGAATTCCTGCTGCGTGCCGGGCAGAAAGCCGGGAACGTCTTCGAAGGTAATGAGGGGAATGTTGAAGGCGTCGCAGAAGCGGACGAAGCGGGCGCCTTTTGTGGAGGCGTTGATATCGAGAACGCCGGCGAGAAAAGCCGGCTGGTTGGCGACGATGCCGACGGGGCGGCCATCGAGGCGCGCGAAGCCAACGACGAGATTTTTTGCAAAATGCTCGTGGACTTCGAAGAAATAGCCGTCGTCGACGATGGAGTGAATGGCGTCCTTGATTTCGTAGGGTTTTTGCGGGTCTTCCGGAACGAGAGTGTTTAGAGAATCCTCGCGGCGGTTGGGCGCATCGGAAGTGACGCGGCGCGGGGCGTCTTCGAGATTGTTCGAAGGGAGAAAGCTCATCAACTCGCGGATCATGGCGAGACAATCGGCGTCATCGCGCGAAACGAAGTGAGCGACGCCGCTTTTTTCGTTGTGCGTCATGGCGCCGCCAAGCTCCTGCTTGGTGACTTCCTCGTGGGTGACGGTCTTGATGACATCGGGGCCGGTGACGAACATGTAGGACGTTTCGCGGGTCATGAAGATGAAGTCGGTGATCGCCGGAGAATAGACGGCACCGCCAGCGCAAGGGCCCATGATGGCGCTGATCTGCGGGATTACGCCGCTGGCGAGCGTGTTGCGCAGAAAAATGTCGGCGTAACCGGCGAGCGAAGCGACACCTTCCTGGATGCGCGCGCCGCCGGAATCGTTGAGGCCGATGACGGGAGCGCCGGCGCGCATGGCGAGGTCCATGATTTTGCAGATTTTCTGCGCGTTGGCTTCCGAGAGCGAGCCGCCAAAAACCGTGAAGTCCTGGGCAAAGACGTAGACGAGCCGGCCCTCGATGCGGCCGAAGCCGGTGACGAAACCGTCGCCGGCGGGACGTTGATCCTGCATGCCGAAATCGACGCAGCCGTGGCGGACAAATTTGTCGAGCTCCTCGAAGGTGCCTTCGTCGAGGAGAAGATGGATGCGCTCGCGGGCGGTTAGCTTGCCGGCTTTGTGCTCGCGCTCGCGGCGCTCGGGGCCGCCGCCGGCTTCGGCTTCCGCGGAGAGGCGGCGAAGCTCTTCCATGCGGTCGTGGTGCTTCTGTTTTGCACTGACGGCAGCGTTTTTCTCAGACAAGCTATCCTCCCTGGGAAGACGGTTCCTTTGCGGCAAAGATGCGAACAGCAAGATGCGTGGCCAGCCAAACAGTTCCTAGAAGCAGAACGACGCCGAGAATCAACTCCGCACCGATGGCGATGGCACGCTGGAGAGGGGATTCGAAGGAAGTCACGTAGAGAGTAGCCTTCACAAGAATGAACATCGCGCCGAGCGTCATGGCGACGATGAGAACGGTGGTAAGTATGGATGCGAGGACTCTTTTCATGGCCGGGGATTCGACGCACCGCGCCGCAGCGAGAAGGATAGCGCAATTGAAGGCAAATCAGAATGCACTCTGCATCTTGAAGGAAGAGGATTGCGGCTCGTGAAAGGCGCCGGCGCGGCTTAGCGTAAGCCGGACCAGTCGTCGGCGACGATGATGGAGTCGCTGGGATTGGAGGGATCGTACTTGACGCTGGCGGGCTGACCGGCGACAAGACGCTCGAAGCGGATTTGGCCGGAGAGGCCGGTAATGTCTTGTGCGGTGTGATAGGTAACTCCGGAAATTGCGTAGCTGTAGGAGACAAGATGCCGGGGGCCAGTGTGCGCAAGCGGGCGTGCCCGCGAGCCGAAGAGCCCCTTGCGCAGCTCCGAGGGTTCGGGCGGGTGCTCGACAAGCTCAACGACCTGGCCTTCGGCAATTCGGCCAATCTGATTCAGGTGCAAGCGGCGTTTGCGTTCTGCTTCATCGGCGTCGACAGCGGGGCGAAAAAAGGCGTAGGCGATCATAGCGATGGCGGCGATTGCCGCGGCAGCCATGCCGAGCAGAAGCTTCCAGTCCTGGAAGAGAGTGTTCAACGAACGGGTCCCTTCGAATCAAGCAAGTTGGGCGGCGCGGAGCAGGCGTGAAGCGGCTCCATCGCCCCGGAAAAGCGCACGGTTCTCATTCGGACATTCCCCCCACAGAAACTTAATCTTACCGAAACCTTGCGGTGGAGGAGAACCTAGGTATATGGAGCATGCACCGGATTACGCAACACGCCAACACCTTCGACGCTGACCTCGACGACATCGCCGGCGACGAGCGGGCCAACACCTGCGGGAGTGCCGGTGGCGATCAGGTCGCCCGGATAAAGAGTCATCATGCGAGAGATCCAGCGGACGAGGAAAGGGACGGGATAAACCATCAGCGAAGTGCGGCCGGATTGACGGCGGGCGCCATTGACGCGCGTTTCGACAAGGACGTCCAGAGGATTGAGCTCGGCTTCGATATGCGGACCAACGGGACAAAAGGTATCGAAGCCTTTTGCGCGCGTGAATTGCCCGTCGCTCTTCTGAATGTCGCGGGCGGAGACGTCGTTGAGGCAAGTGTAGCCAAGCAGGCAACTGAGGGCATCGTCGCTGTCAGCCAGATGCGAACAGCGGCGGCCGACAACGAGAGCGAGCTCGCCTTCATGCTCGACATTTTGAGAGTAGGCCGTGAGGACAATGGGCTCTTCGGGGCCGACGACGGCAGAGGGAGGCTTGAGAAAAATGAGCGGCTCTTTGGGAAGTTCATTGCCGCGCTCGGCGGCATGGGCGGCGTAGTTGCGCCCGACACAGACGATTTTTCCCGGATCGACTGGCGCGAGAAGCCGCACATCGACGGTGCGCCACGAGCGAGAGCCCCGCGACCAAGCGGCCCAAGGGGCACCAGAAATCTCATGAATCCGCTGGCCCTCGAGAAGACCATAGAGAGGGACTTCAAATTGCTGACCGGAAGATCCAATGGAGAGAAAACGGCAAAATTTCATTCCAGGTCAGCTCGGGTGGTGATTGGGGCGAGAAGCATGTGATCCGCGGGCGCGGGAGATGATGGTCCCGAGCCAGGAAATAGTGACCACGATCAAGTATACGACGGCGCCGAGGACAAAAATCTGAATGGCGCTGTAGCGGCCAGTCAGAGCCAAGAAAAAAATGCAAAGCAGGCGAAAGGCCAGGCTGAAAATGGCCCAGCTGATTAGGCTGGAGGCGAGCAGCGGACCGGGCAGGCGAAAAAAGCGAAGAACGGGGACCACAGCGATGAGGCCGAGAAGCGCGGCGGCGGCCAAATTGCGCTCCAGGGCAAAGCGCTCCAAGAACGGGACGCGATTGGCGATGACGACCCAGCACACCAGAACTATCGACAGGCAGATTCCGGTGTAGACACCGGTGCGAACCGAGGCGTTCCGGAAAATGTGGAGCCGCCGATAGCCGGGCAAGTGTGCACGGACCGCTGCCAAGTGATGCGCTCCCAAGAATGCTGCTCAATAAAACCCGGAGCTACGGCGAAGGTTTCGCAACGTCGGCGGCTGCCGGCTCACTCGGGAGGCTTTCGTTCCCTGCGCGGTCGACGGCGGTCACAGTGTACCAGTAGCGGTGGCCGGGCTCCACAGACGTATCACGATACGCCGGTGTGGGCAACAGATCGGGGGCGAGGAGTTGGCCCCGTAAGTCCTGCTGCTCACTACGATAGACGCGGTAGCCGCCTAAGTCGGTTTCAAGATTGATGGACCAAGAAAGATCAACAACAGCTGAACCGGGCGTCTCACCAGGAAGCACGGCAGCAACCAATTCCTTGGGGGCGGCGGGCGGAAAAGTATCGCGCGGGGTGACGATGGCGGGAGAGGAGTCACCCGATTCGAGGGGTTTGCCCTCGACGAGGACGACGGTGCGCACGACGTAGAAATAGGTCTTCCCAAAGTCGAAGAGCGTATCGCGGTAAGTATTGGAGTCGGAGGGAGCGAGGAGAGTGAGCCGCGATTTCCACTTGGCCAGGGCTGGGTCTTTAGACGCGGCATCCGCGGAGGACGGATCGAGTTCGCCGCGGAATACGCGATAACCGGAGAATGCGGCGAGAGGATCACCGCCTGAGGTGTGAGCAGGCGGAGGCCAGCTCAATTCGATGGCAGATTCCGTAACACGAGCCTCAACAGCCGAAATGCGCTCGGGAACGGGAAATACGCGGACGGTGACAATGTTCGAATCGGCGGAGACGCGATTCTTTGCGGGGCGAGTGCGAACGAGGTAGGAGAGCGCCCTGCCGGGAAGAGCGCGGGAATCGTCGGGGGACAGGGGAACGGTAGCTTGGATGCGGCCTTCGGCCAGGTAATTCTCGGCGAGCGAGCCGGGAATCGTATAGACCACGCGAAATGTTTTCGGGTCGGGCGAGCCGTCAGGTCTGGTTGCGGCGCAAACGATTTCGATGGCCGGCGGCTGAGCAAGACGCTCGCCAGTGATGCTCTTAGAGGGCATCGTAAAGGTGAGTTGAACGCCGTCGCCGGCCTGCTCGGCGCTGAGGTTGGTGACAGGAGCAGGAATCGGAGGTGAGGGAGGAATCGGGTCGCCGGGGGCGCCGCAGCCGGCCAGAAGAAGGAAAATCGAAAAAAGAAAATAGAAAATGGAGGAAACTTGAGCGGGGCGTGCTGCCGGATTGCGTTGCGTCCCTTTTCCCGTTTCCATTGTCAAATTTCAAGAATCACAGGATATAGCGGCTCAGGTCCTGGTTCTTGACGATGTCGGCGAGCTGCTTGTTGACGTAAGCGGAATCTACCTTGACGTTCTTTTTCTTGAGGTCGGGCGCTTCGAAAGAAAGCTCGTCGAGGACCTTTTCGAGAATGGTGTGGAGGCGGCGGGCGCCGATGTTTTCGGTTTGCTCGTTGACGCTGGTGGCGAAGCGCGCGATGGCCGCGACAGCGTCCTCGGTGATGTTGAGCTTGACGCCCTCGGTATCGAGAAGCGCGACGTATTGCTTAATGAGAGCGTTCTTCGGCTCGGTGAGGATGCGGATGAAATCCTCTTCCTTGAGGGATTGCAGCTCGACGCGGATGGGCAAACGGCCCTGCAATTCGGGGATGAGGTCCGAGGGCTTGGTGACGTGGAAAGCGCCGGCGGCAATGAACAGGATGTGATCCGTGCGGATCATGCCGTAGCGCGTATTGACGGTGGTGCCCTCGATGATCGGCAAAATGTCGCGCTGAACGCCTTCGCGGGAAACGTCCGGGCCGTGACCGGATTCGCGGCCGGCGACTTTGTCAATTTCGTCGATGAAGATGATGCCCATCTGCTCGGCGCGCTCGACGGCGACGCGAGTGATCTGGTCCATGTCCAGGAGCTTGTTTTCTTCTTCCTGAATCAGGTATTCGAAAGCATCGGCGACGGACATTTTGCGTTTCTTTTTCTGCTGCCCGAACATGCCGGAAAGCATGTCTTTGATATTGACGTCCATCTCCTCGACGCCCTGGTTGGAGATGATCTCGAAGGAGGGCATGGCGCGCTCGCGGACCTCGATGTCCACCATGCGCTGGTCGAGCTTGCCTTCGCGAAGCTGCGCGCGGAGCTTTTCGCGGGTGCGCTGAGTCTGCTCGCGCTGAGCCGCCGCGTCGGCTTCCGAAGTGCCCGCCACCGGAGGAGGCGCGGGCGGAAGCAAGAGATCGAGCACGCGTTCTTCGGCGGCCTGCTCGGCGCGATCGGCGACTTCGTCGAGCTTTTCTTCACGGACCATGTCGATGGAGGTTTCCACGAGGTCGCGCACCATAGACTCGACGTCGCGGCCGACGTAGCCGACTTCGGTGTACTTGGAAGCTTCGACTTTGACGAAGGGGCAGCCGGCAAGGCGCGCGAGCCGGCGCGCAATTTCCGTCTTGCCGACGCCGGTCGGGCCGATCATCAAGATGTTTTTGGGAAGAACGTCCTCAGCTATTTCCGGGGGAAGTTTCTGGCGGCGGACGCGGTTGCGAAGAGCGACGGCGACAGCGCGCTTGGCGGCGGTCTGCCCGACGATGTACTTGTCGAGCTCGGCGACGATCTCGCGCGGGGTCATGTCGTCGAGCGCGGGAAGGAGTTCCTGCTCCTCGACGGGGGCGGCGCCATTGCCGCCCGGAGCGTAAATCAATTCCTTATCGGACTTGGTGGCCATTCGATCTATCCGTGCAGCTTTATCTCGTTCCTCAAAGTCTACAGTTCACAGTTGAAAGTTGAAAGATGAGAGTTGAAAGAAAACCTATTCATGCACATTCCTGCCAAACATCGGATGGATGTTTGATGCAACTTGCCGCCTGTCAGCTTTGATGCGCGAATCGAAGACCGTGAAGCTCCACCCCTAGAGCTCTTCGACTGTAAAATTGGCGTTGGTGAAAATGCAAATCTCGCTGGCGATGCGCATAGCTTCCATGGCCAGGTCCTTCGCGGTGAGCTTGGAATGCTTGAGCAAAGCGCGCGCGGCGGAGAGCGCGTAAGTGCCGCCCGAACCGATGGCGCAAAGACCGTCATCGGGCTCGATCACATCGCCATTGCCGGAAAGGAGAAATGTGGCTTTGGAATCGGAAACGATGAGCAAGGCCTCAAGGTGACGTAGTGCGCGGTCCTTGCGCCATTCCTTGGCGAGCTCAACCGACGCTTTCTGCAAGTTGCCGGAGTGTTCCTGGAGTTTGCCCTCGAAGCGTTCGAACAGGGAGATGGCGTCGGCGGTTGAGCCGGCAAAGCCGGCGATGACTTTGTCGTTGTAGAGGCGGCGGGTCTTGCGCGCGGTGTGCTTCATCACATGATCGCCCATGGTCACCTGGCCATCGGCGATGAGCACAACTTTGTTGTCTTTGCGGACGCACAAAACGGTGGTGCCGTGCGTATAAGCGTTTCGCCGACTTGCGTGCATCCAGAGATTATACCGCGGGGAGCGGGCTCAAGCCATCCAGTATGCTGAGTGGACTTAAGAGCCTCGCATGGGAATCGGGGAATTCGGTCTCAGTGTTACCAAGAAATCGCCCAAGGCTGGGGGGATCCAGAGAATTGACTGGGTTTTACGCGCACTGGAATGATGCGGTGCACGGCCTAACTGGACTACTGCTAGGCTCGCTGGGCCGATTCTATTGAGCAGTGCTTGGAGCAGGCTTCTTCTGAAGCGCCTTCTTCTGCGCGATAAGTCCAGCCTGTTCCTGGCGTGTGTCTGCAATGATTTGCGTGCGCTCTTGAATCAGGTTCTGCAGCCGCTCTTTCTGGTCCGAAGGCGCGGCCGCGAGTTCTTGTTGCAGGCGCCCGACATATTCCTGCTGGGAGTCGATGTCCCTCTGTTCCCACGCAATCATGTTGTCCGCGTCCTGGACGGTCTTGGGGTTCGACAGTTTTGGAGGAGCGGCGTGCAGCGCCGGCTTCGAAGGCGCGGCGGCCTGCTGCGCGGACGCGGCCTGTTTGGAGGCAGCTTCCACCTTCTGCGCATCTTCTATCTCGATGTAAGTGTCTGCGGGTTTGCGCAGCGAAGGCAGCTCATCATCGGTCCACACTTTATGAGTCTGCACCGCCGGCTTCTGCGTCTGCTTGTGCTTCTGCTTTTGCGCCGGCTGCACAGGCTTTTGCGAGTCGCCCTGGGCACGCGCCGCGACAGAAAAACCAAGAACCATCGCGCTTGCAACCATAGTCCGGAAGAGTGAACTGTTTCTCATCGGCTTCTCTCTTTTCTAAGGTCTCAGTGCTAGAGTTCTCGGAAAGACAGCACCAGGTACGTCGGCGGTTGCTTCACCTTGTTGATCCAGCAACTGTTGTAATAGATGCCGTTCC
>WNFE01008869.1_pt1 | contig 13585 bp, 9 predicted proteins | sample 5400451 | NCBI WGS metagenome assembly WNFE01 (sample SAMN13153344, study PRJNA577476) | soil metagenome | isolation source: 200 cm saprolite under Douglas fir tree site 2 hole 2 | place: USA:California | collected 2015-04-18 | reverse complement strand
CAAAGCCCCAATCCGCCATTTCGGCCACGCTGGACCGCAGCCCGGATGATTTCACGGTGGTTGATACCGGCTCCCGTTATGAACTTCGACGGCTCTCCGAGTTGCGAAGCGACACTCCCGTTCTCGACCCCTTCCCGGGTCACGGCAAGCACTACCGCGAGTTCCACAGCCACATCGCGGCGAGCGGCTGCCGGTACGTCATCTCTGGGCTTCAGCCATGCCGCGACGTGCTGCGCCTCGGTTTGTGCGACGAGCCGCAGCTGGTCGCGGATGAGGCTCCTCGATCATCAGGCCCGTTGAGTCGCTTGCGCCGCGCTGTCGTCGATCCCGGGTCCGCTCCCGGCACGGAGACCTTTTGGAGGACGGCTGCGCAAGGGGCAAGCATCGGCATCTTCATATTGCTGTTCGCAGCCTTTTTGGATCTGGCACGGGCCCTCCTGCTTCCAATCGTCTCGGCACTGGTCATCGCAACGATGTTCGGCCCTATCTCCAGCCGCATCTCGCGTCACCATGTTCCGCATTGGCTTTTCGCTGCTCTGGCGGTCGCGCTCTTCGTCGTCTTGCTCAACCTTGCAATTGTCCTGCTGTCGGCCCCCGTCATCGAATGGATCGGCAAGGCGCCCGAAATCGCCGCAACGATCCGCAACAAGCTCCAAATCCTGGAACGTCCTATCGCAGCAATTCGTGACCTGCAAAATGTCATTTCTCGAGGCAAAGGAGGGGATTCCGGCCTGGGGATCAACATCACCAACTTCATCCAACCTGGTTTGTCGCTCTTGACACCGGCCATAGGCGAACTCGTGCTGTTTTTCGGGACCTTGTTTTTCTTTCTTATGGGCGGCCCCGGACTGCGTGCGTACCTGGTGCTTCTTTCGCGGAACCGAGATGCTCGGTTGCGGACATTGCGCATTTTGGATGATATCGAACATAATCTCACGCGCTACATGGGCACAGTGAGCGTCGTGAACATGGGCGTGGGGCTGATCACGTCGATCGCCGTTTACCTGATGGGATTTCCCAATCCGGTTCTGTGGGGAGTTCTCGCTTTTATTTTAAATTATGTGCCGTATATCGGCCCCGCGGTCATGGTTTTCGTGCTGTTCTGCGTTGGACTGGTGATTTTCCCGTCACTTGGATACGCATTGACTGCGCCGATTTTCTTTGCCGCGCTGACGACGATCGAAGGTCACTTCGTGACGCCGAACATCGTCGGCCGCAATCTCCGCCTGAGCCCCTTGATCGTCTTTTTGGCTCTGGCATTTTGGACGTGGCTGTGGGGTCCGATTGGCGCGTTTCTCGCCACCCCGATTCTGATCATTGGATTGGTGGTGTCGAAGCACTTTCTTCCCGAGGAAGAGATCGAAGTCGGCTGAGTAGGTTGCCGGATGCGAAAGTTCCCGCCTGGCTCGATGTTTTGAGACGACTCCCATGGCTTTGATCAAGCTGCCGGTCGCTCCGATACGGCGTATGGTGAATTTTCCGCTGTTTCAGCTCATGGCCGCGATAGCGGTTATTCTGTTGCGAGCCGCAATCTCCTCCCTCCCCTTGAAAAGCGGAGGGATGGGGAGGGGATCGCGACCCCCCGCCGCCGCCGGGGTGCTCGAGCCCGACGGCGTGTTTGCCTTCACGACCGAGACTCACGAACGCGCCGGGGTCGTGCTGGGCGAGAAATTGCGCTACGCGCATTCCGCCGACCACGTGCGCGGCGCGCTCGACGCCGCGGGTTTGTCGGCTGCTTGCGTTTGCGTCCGCCTCACCGCGCACGGAGGCCGGCGTCCCGGTCCCCGAGCTGGTGGTCGTGGCGGGGCATTAGGATCTTTGTTGCTTCCGCTTTCAGGGCATAGCGGACATGGTCGGGCTTGCTGCTGGCTCGACCCGGTCGCGAATGACCCATCTCGGACATTCGGCCTGTTCACGATTGAGGCCGGTCGTGCCGTTTCTCACTCGCCGCCCGGTCGCAAAGTGCTAGCCTTTAGGCCTTGGACAAGGGATGCTCTCTTGTGCATAATGATGTCCAGCGCGCCGGAAACAGCTTGTCGAGATAACCGCGCCAACGCGCCGGGTTCTCGCCCGTCCTATGGACGCTTTTGTTGCATTTCGCTCATTCACCGGCTCTAATTTCCAATCCCTGCTTTTAGTCCACGCCTTCATCCGATGCCCTGCCTGGCTCCCTCTATGATTTGAAAAAAACTGGAGACGAAGTTTTCTCGGGAAAATAAGATCATAGTCCGGCATGGATCAGTACGACCGAAACGGCGCAGAGATTTGTCTCGACGACCTTGAGGAGGGTGTCGAGATCGCAACGTTTCTCGCTAGCTTGGCGTCTATCTTCGTCGTCTTATGGGCCTTAGTGCTGCCTCTTATGTCAGTCCTGGGTCTCTCCAATAGCGCCGGGCCGTACTGGTTGAGTTTGTCTTTTTCATTGGCCTTCAGTCTGTACTTTTTCCTGTGGTCGTGGAGCATCGCCCAAATGTGGCGAGCACCCATCTTCGTTGGCGCGATCCTCGCGGCGAGCGCGACGGCAATCTATCCGGTTGCACAAATCCTCCAACGGAAAGGCGAACTCGATTGGTCGGTCAAGCTTATCTTTGTGATCACCGCTCTCACTTCCATAAGTTTTGGGATTCGAATCACATGGGACGGCTGGCGCCTCACGCGAACGTCTGAAAACAACAACAGGCTGCTAACGACCGTTCCATATGATCGTGTTGCCTTGACACAGGCTTGCGCACGCGCCTTTGGTGTTCACCCCATATGTCGATGGCTTCCGAGCCGGGCGCGTCGCGTCATCGCTACGCTGTTTTTTGCGCTCACGACAGCAGTTCTCGCGCTCGCGCTGGGGGTGGCGATATATGTCGTCGTCGTGGAGCTTTCGACTGAAGGGCCTGCCGTGCACGACATCTGTATGCGGACGGGAGACGCCCTCTGCGCAATCAGACTCATTTCCGCGATGACCGGACCTGTGATTGGGGTCGGAACGTGTCTCGCGGGCGCAGCCGGCCTGCGTTGGTTAGCGCGGCGCTCTGCGCGTTTGTCTCTCGAAGTGGTCAGTCGAACTGATGCACGCCCAGCGATTGTTTTTCTGAGATCCTTCGCTGACGATCAGGTACAGCTCGTTTCGCCCAAACGGCCGCTGTACCGGCGGCTCCTCGCGCTAGGCGAGCCTGCGCCCCGTCTCGACCATGTCTTGATCGAGGAAGCAACGCCGATCGGGCCCGTCGTCGCCATCGGGTTGCCTGGCAGGCCGCCGCCCTTTGGGGCAGCACGTGCCTATTTCAATGAAGACGAATGGAAATCTGGTGTGGCCAGACTTGCGGCCGCGGCAAAAGCCATCGTTGTCGTCATTGACGATACCGAAGGGGTGCTATGGGAGCTCAGCCACGTCCGCCAGGCAGGATTAGTATCGAAGACACTGTATCTGCTACCGCCCCGCCTCTCGGGTCCACAGGAAGCCGCGCGGATCATTCGACGCGAGTTCGCCGAGACGACAAGTGATCACAACGCGGTCACGGCCGCTGATACCACTTTCAATTCGGGGCTAGCCTGTATCGGTTGGTATCACGCTGAGTCGGGAGAATTGAAGTTTCTGACCACCAGAACTCCAACAAGCACAAGCTATGTCTGCGCTCTGCGTCTCGCCTTGGGGCCGTGGTCTGATCACAAGGTGGCTGATCTTTCCCCGATCGAGCGGCCTGAAAAACCTACCAAAGCTGGTGGGAGATGGATGTCACCACTGGTTGCGCTTGCAATGCTAATCTCCATGGTGGCGGTCGTATGGCTACAGGTGCCGAGCCGGGCGTCGGCTCGCGCCGTGGGTGCTCGTGCTGAACTCAGAGCGCTAGCCACTGCGCTCGAGCAGTATCGCTTCGAAACGGGCTCCTATCCGACACAGGAAATGGGATTACGTTCGCTCGTGGAAGCGTCGCCGCAGGCGCCCGGTTGGAATGGGCCCTACGTTGTCGACAGTGCCAGCTTAATAGATCCTTGGGGCCACCCCTACATCTACCGTATGCCGGGCGCGACGCACGATTTCGACGTCCTCAGCCTGGGCCGGGACGGCCGGGCGGGCGGAACCGGCGAGGATGCGGACATTACTAACTGGGACTGAGTGACACGGCTTTTTGGCTGGCGCGTGTTGGAAGGATACAATCTGCGACCGCTCCGTTGCAGGAATCTCGCTTTTCCTAGGCACCGTTCTGGGCGCCTCAAGCAGCCGGCAGCCGCTGCCGCTTCGGGATTCAGAATCCTCGGGTCTTGTGGCGAGCGGGGCCGCCTACTCGCTGACCGCCGCCTGAGCATGGCCCCAGGCGAGCCTCCCCGAGAGGGCGGTACGGCTCGATCAATGTCCGGATGTGGCACGGAACCGACCAGGCGCGATGTCTGCTCTCCAGCCGCTATCGGGGGGTAAGCGGACATATCGCGGACATGCTCCGACCGCCGCCTTGGACCCTGGCTGTGTGAAAACCCCGAAGGCTCCGAAGCCACGAGAATGCTCTTTCTCGGATTGATCGAAATCGAGCGCGCTCATCAACTCTCGCGACCATAATCGCGACCCGAAGGAATGTTTGTGCCATCGGTTCTTCGCGTCGCCGCGTTTTTACACAACCAAGACCCAACTCGGGCATGAACCGGCGGGCGAGGGACCAAGATTCTGGAGTGATCTACATCCGGACGGCTTTCGGGAACTCTGCCGCCAAGTGATCGATGAAGACGCGGACCGATGGCAGCAGGCCCTGCCTGTAGGGAATGAGAGCCGTGATCGTGGAATCGCCAGCAAGCCAGGTAGGCAACACCCGCCGCAGTGCTCCCGATCGAACTTCGTCGCGACAGACATAGCCGGGCAGCGCGACAACGCCGAGACCGGCGATCGCCGCCTGCTTCAGCCCGATCATGTCGTCACTCAAGAGCCGGGGCGCCAGTGCCATGACCACCTCCTTCGCCTTGCTCGAATGACGAAGCCGCCAAACGGCAGCAAGGCCCGTGCGCATCATGAACAGCGAAGGGTGGCCGCGAAGATCTTGGGGCGTTTGCGGTGTTCGGTTTGCATCAAGATATGCAGAGCCCGCGAACAGGAACCAGGGCGCTGGCGTCAGCGTCCGTTGCACCAGGGTCGAATCCGGGAGGGGGTCCGTATGGGCTCTGATCGCGACACCATAGTTCTCGCCGACGATATCGACATTCTGGTCGGTCGCATGCGCGACAACATTGATCTTGGGATAGCGGACGAGAAAATCCGCCACGATGTCGCGCATCGCGAACTGCATGGTGGCGACCGCCGCGGTGCAGCGGACGGTGCCGGTCGGTTCACTCAGGCGATGGCGTATGGCGGTCTCAGCCAGCTCGGCCTCGCGCAACATCACCACCGCGTGGCGATAGAATTCCTCGCCGGCGTCGGTCATGGCGAACCGCCGTGACGTGCGGTTGAGCAGCCTGACACCGAGCTTGGTCTCAAGCTGCTGGATGCGATGGCTCAGTGTTGATTTTGGAATTCGTAGCGTCCGGCCCGCGGCCGTGAACCCGCCGCGATCAACGACGTGCACGAAATAGAAGAAGTCGTTCAGATCCAGCACCGCCATCGTCCATCACATTGGACGCTGAGTTGCGAGTTTGGCAACTTTCCGGCCGATAGTCCAGCAGCTATGTTGTGACGCGTCGCGATCGACGATCGCGGCTCAAACGCACAAGGCGCGCCCGGAACTCCACGGAGGCCGAAATGAAACGGCGGCAATTTCTTCAATCAACTGTGCTCGGCGCCGCCGCGACAATGCTCGGCATCCCACCGCCGGCCGCACCCGCAACTCCCCTTTCGTTTCTCCGGGGTTCGCGATTATTCCACGGGAGAGCTCAAGCACAACGTCGTGGCGCTGGCCAAGGCGGCCAAGGCCCTGACCTTGCCGATCATCGTGACCACCACGGCGCGCGACAGCATGTGGGGGCCGACCTTCCCTGAACTGGTGGAAGCGCTGCCTGGCGTTTCGATCATCGATCGCTCGTCGGTCAATGCATTCGACGACCCAAAGGTTGCTCAGGCGATCACGGCGACCGGCCGCAAGAAGCTGATCTTCGCGGGCATCTCCCTCGAAGTCTGCGCAGCGTTCCCAGCCATCACCGCTATTGGCAAGGGCCTCGACGCCTATGTGGCAGTCGACGCGTCCGGAACCTTCAGCGAGACCAAGCGACAAGTCGGTCTTCTGCGCATGCTGCAGGCCGGCGTGATACTCTCCGACTACGCCACGTTGATGGTTGAAATCCTCAAGGACAATGCGCGGCCGGAGGCGCGGGTCGTCTACGGCGCCATGGACATGCCGTGGGCCAAGCTCGTGGGGCAGATCGCACAGGCCTACGGCAAGTAAACGGTGCGCAGCTCGCCGCCCTGACGATCTGCCATAACGTGCCTGCCAGTCACGCAATCTACGTCTCCAATCCCAGTGCCGTTGCCGCCCTCATCGAACAGGCAGCCAGCGGTGTGAAATAGCTCTGCGCGGAGCCGCGTCGGCGTGCGGCTCCCCAGCCTACCAATTAAGCATGTCGCTTCCTGGCACCTTCCGGACGAGGCGGTCAGCAGAGGCAAAGTCCGGTCATTGGGCATGACGGACATGTCAAGAACGTGCCCTTACCGCCGAATTAGGCGTCTACACGCATAAATCTAAATACATATAATAATATCTGTAAGATGTAATTTGGCGAATTGAATGGGGTTAAACCATTGCGGCGGCGAGAAATTCTTCCAGAATTACCTCCAGATTTCCGTGGTTTTGACCCCCAAAACTGGCCCAGAAGCCGGCGCGAGCTCAATCCCGGCGGAACACGAGGGCGCCGGCCCAGCCGGTCAACAGCGCCAGCGTGGCGGTGGCGAGCCCGTAGGCGAGCCCATGCTCGCGCGCGGCGCTGGCGATGAACTGCTCGAAACCGACCTTCACGATCTCGATCGCCGAAGTCTGGCGCGCCAGCAGGACGCCATCGGCGAACAGTTTCACGTCGACTTCGTAATTGCCGATGGGCGCATTGGCCGGCAGCTCGATGGCGGCACGAAACAGCTCGGGGGTCAGGAAGGTGACCGCATTCGCCTCTTCGCGGTAAAGCCCGTGCTCCCGATTGAGTCGCAGGAAAGCCGCGCGGAATGCGTCCGTTGCCGGGTCGTCCGCGGCATCGGAAGCGATCGGCGTCCGCGCGGCCCCGATCTGCAATCGCTGCAGCGTGTCGGCGCGGGCGATTGCCGCCAACGACCGGTTGGAGAGCACCGCCAGATACGCCGGGGCGTCGGAGAACGTCCGCGATCGCGCATTGACCCAGACCCCGAGCACCCGCTGCTTCTGCCGGGTGACGACGTCCTGTCGCGGCCCGGTAACCGTCACGACCACGTCGTACCCGCCGCGCCGGGTCACCGATGCGGCATCGCGCTCGATCACGCCGAACAGCACCGGCTCGGCTCCGGTAAAGCTCGAATTGATCAACACGCGGTGGGCGGAGAGCGAGACCACCAGGCGCTCCGCATGGGCCGGGGCGGCCGCCGCGAGTGCGGCCAGAGCCGCCGCGAACCCGGTGAGACGCCAGAACATCATAGTCGGCCCTCGACCGGACGCAGCGAGAACAACTCGTCCGGCTGCAGCACGAGGTCGAACGCGAACCGCAGGCCCACCAGCAGCACGAGAATGCCGAGCAGCAGTCGGAGCTGCTCGCCGCGGATCTTCTGCCCGGCGCGGGCCCCGAATTGCGCGCCGATCACCCCACCCACCATCAGGATCAGGGCGAGCACGACGTCGACCAGATGGTTGGTGCCGGCATGCATCACCGTCGCCCCCGCCATGGTGACGAGGGTGAGGATCATGGAGGTGCCGATCACCACCCCCGTCGGCACGCGCATCAGATAGATGAGCGCCGGGACCAGCAGGAAGCCGCCGCCGATGCCCATGATGGCGCCGATGAAGCCGATGCCGAAACCGATCACCCACAGCGGAATCACCGACACGTAGATCTTCGACTGCTTGAAGCGCACCTTGATGGGCAGGCCGTGGATCCAGGTGTGGCTTCCGGGGCGGCGGATGTCGGCCGGTTTGCCGCTCCTCGCCCGGGCGATCGCCCGCAGCCCCTCGACGATCATCATCGAGCCGACTGCGCTGAGCAGCGTGAGATAGGAAAGTCCGATCGTGAGATCGAGCTGACCGACCGTGCGCAGGATCGAGAACAGCCACACCCCCGTCATGGTGCCCAGGATGCCTCCGATCAGCAGCATCGAGGCCAAGGCGAAGTCGAGCGCGCGCCGGCGCCAATAGGCGATCACTCCGGAGAAGGACGAAGCCGCAATGTGGCTGGCGACGCTCGCGACCGCGACCGCCGGCGAGATGCCGACGAAGATCAGCAGCGGGGTCATCAGGAACCCGCCGCCGATGCCGAACATGCCGGAGATGAAGCCGACCGCGATTCCCATCGCGAAGAGGAGGAACACGTTGACCGGCAAGTCGGCGATCGGAAGGTAGATCTCCACGAGCTTGTCCGCCGGAAGCGTACCGGCTTCGCGGGGTCGTGAGGGGTCCGGCGGACGGCTCGCAATCCGCGAATTCGGTACTCGAGTGGTTGGCAGCCCTTGCCGCCCCTGTTGACCGGCAATGGCCGATGGATGTGAGACCGATCGTGTCGAACCGCAGCCCTAGCAGCTTGATGCTTGCAAGCAAATCCCCCGCAACGAGCTTTTCGGCCGGTGCCGGTCGCCGCCGTGCCGCTCAGACCGATCCGGAGGCTCCGGTCCGGCGTCCGGGCTTCGATTTCGCCGATGGGGCGATCGGGAGCGCGCGGTCCTTGTCGCCGCCCGGCGCCTCGACCTTGGTCGCCTTGTCCGGTTCGGGATCGGCGGTCCAGGTCTGCACGGCAAGTCGCGCCGCGGCCAAGGATTGCGGGTCGAGCCGCGCCGCGACTTCGTCGCGTTTCTTGCTGGCGTCCTTGTCGCCCTGTTGGGCGGCGAGCGCGAACCACTTGTAGGATTCCGCGAGATTTTGCTCGACCCCGACGCCGCGCGCATACAGGATGCCGAGATTGTATTGGCTGTCGCCGACGCCGTGATCGGCAGCCTTTTGGAACCATTCCGACGCGGCCCTGTAATCCGGGCTGCCTTCGAGGCCGACCGTGTAGAGCACGGCGAGATTGTGCATGGCTTTGGCATTGCCCTGCTGCGCGGCGGCCAGATAAAGCCGGCGTGCCTCCATCACGTCCTTTTTCACGCCCTGGCCTTTTTCATAGAGGCTGCCGAGACGGTATTGCGCGGGAGCAAGCCCGTGATCCGCCGCGCGCGCGAGCCAATGCGCGGCGTCCTCGAAGTTCTGTGGTGGGCCGCGGCCCTCGGCGAACCGCACGCCGATCTCGTATTCGGCCGCGGGATTTCCGGCGACGGCCGCCGCGCGCAATGCCGAATTGCCGATCGCGTTCGGCAGCGTTTCGGCAGCATTGGGTGCGGGCTCCCGGGCAGCGCGCTGGCCGGCAAGCCTAGCCGCATCGGCCTGGGGCGGAGAGAGCGAGCCGGTGACCTCGCTGGTTTGCAGGCCGGGGTTTGCGGCGGGCCCGGAGAGGACGCGCTGGTCCGCTGGCGGCAGCACGCTGCGGTCCGGCACCGGCGAGAGCAGAAGCTCCTCACCCGTGACACTCGACGGTTGGCGAGCAGCGGGCGGTCCGCTCTCCGGCACGACCGGATCGGGTGTGAGCGTCGCGCGCGATTCGCTTGGCGGGGGCGCGGCCGCCGCTCTCGCGTCGGCGGCCGCAGACGGGGTTGTCTCGGAAGCCGAACGGGGTGATTCGGTACGAACGGAATCTTTCAGCCTCGGCAGCGGCAGGAGATGGCCGTTGACGATGACATGCAAGCTTCCGGCCCCGAACAGCAGCACGCCCGCCGCAATCATGAGGGGACGCCGGCGGTTTGCCACGGCGGTGGCGATTCCGCCCGCAGCCCGCGACCGCACCCCTGCCGGATCGGCCGGATCCGCACTTTCCGCGGCCGCGGCCTGGGCGGCGCGGCGCGCGGCGGCGATAAAGTTCGCCTTTGCGGCCGGTTCTGCGGGAGCCGCGTTCGTCAGGGCCGCTTCGGAGGCGGCGATCCGCGTGGCGGCGGACGACGGGGTGCGTGTGTGCGGCGCTCCGGACCCGGGCTCGAGAGGGTGATCCGCCGGCAAATCGCAATCGATCGGCAGGTGCTCGGGCGCCAGTTTGGGGGCGGGGGGGTTCACCGGCGCGAGCGAACCGGAACCCGACCGTGAGCCCGACGGAACGCGAGTCTCTTGCGGCTCGGCCGAGGTCCGAACCCCGGCGCGCACGCCGGTCTCGACGATGGCAAGCCGGTCGACCAGACGCCCCAGGGTGTCGCGGACGGTCTCGAGCCCATCCTCGGTACGGTGATCGGTTTCGGCCTGGTTCGCCCGGAACTCGACAAGCTCCTGTTTGAGCGCGTCGATCTCGATTCCCGTTGCGGCGGAATCCTCGAGCATCTCGCCGGCCATGGTCCTTGCGGCGCGCTCTGCTTCTCCGACCGCGGCGGCGCGGGTCTCCTTGAGCTGGAACATCAGGTCGACGATGTTCCGCTCGATCGCGCCGAGGCTTCCCATTACGCCGGAATCCGCGAGCATCTCGCCGGCGACGGTCCTCACCGCGCGCTCTGCTTCTTCGACCGCGGCGGCGCGGGTCGCTTTGAGCTGGAACATCACGTCGGCAATGCTCCGCTCGATGGTCGCGAGGCTGTCGAGGCGAGCGTCGGACGCATCGAGCTTTTGCGCCAGCTCGAGGATCTTGCTCTCGATCCATTCGAAGGCGGTGGGATCGGCGCCCCAGGTTGCGGCGGCGCCGGCCGCATCGGCAGGGCGATGCAGCGTCTCGATCTGCTCGGTGATATGGCGCAGCTGCTGCTCGAGCCGTGAAAAGTCCTGGGCGCCGGCAGTTTCCGCATCGAGCTCGCGCTGGCGCGCGGAGATTTCCGCAAAGGCGTCGCTCAATCCGGCGGCCCGGTCGCGAGGCTTCGCGCGATCCTGATCCGGCAGGCCAAGCGCCCGGTCGACCGCGGCGTCGTGGGTTGCGGTAATCGCTCCCAGCCGGTCGAGCCTGGAATCGAGATCCCGGATCACGTCGGCGAGCCGCTGGGTCGCGGCCGGGCTTTGCGGAACGATCTCGCGAAGGATCGAGGCCAGCCGGGCCTCGGCGGCGTGCAGCGGCGTTGCGATCTCCGGGGCCGAGCGGCTCGACGTGCCCTCGTGCCACGCCTGGGCTTCGTTGCCGCACCGCATCAGCTGATCGATGCGAAGGGCAAGCGCGTCGAGACGTTCGCCGAGGACCGTGAGGACGTCGTCCTCGGGACGACGGTCGTACGCATCCAGTCCGCGGCCGCCGGCGCGGACCCCGGCATCGGCCGCCGTGTCGAGGATCGCGGAGTTGAGCCATTCCGCCAGCGACAGTCCGGACCGGCGAGCTGCCTCGCGCGCCGCCTCCAGCGTTTCCGGCCGAAATGGTCGCGTGTTCCACGCGGCGCCTGACGTCATGCTCACACCCGCACTGTCGTCGCGACAGGAGGCGCAGGGCGAATGCCCGTGGATCCGGCGCTGGTGAACAACAGGTTGAAGCTGGCTCGGCCCCTCGTCCTCAGGTCCGACTTTTCCCCGTTGGGGTAAACATGCGGTTAACGAATGCTTCGCCTCGAGAATTTCGCCTCTCGGTATGGCTCGCCCGACCCGTGGTCGAGGAAATATTCGGCCTCGGAAATCAACGCGTCCGACGTGACGTGCTTCGAGCAGAACAGGCAAGCATGCGCTCGCGGGTTCGACACATGGCTACGTGCTCGAAGGCTGCTGGATCATTGTTTCCGGCAATCGGCTGCAGCGACGCCAATACCCGCAAGGCTCACCTCGGTCTGCGAGCATCCATTGTAAACCGGCGTCGGCCCCGCGCGAGAGAGCTCAAGGTCCGGCGATACACGATCGTAAACGGCTAGTCGGCTTCGCGGGCTTCTGAGCAGATCTGCAGGGTCGCGAGCGCGCTCAGCGTCGTGGCATTGGGGCAATAGTCCCGCCATTCCTGCCAGGCCGGATCGCGGCCTTGCTCCTCCAGGTCGACCGCGCAGCGGTCGCGCACGCCGCACAGGGCGCAGACCCGTTGCAGATCTCGGAAGGTCGCCGGTTCCGACTGGGCAAGCGAGACCGGTTCAAGATGTAGCGCCGCCATGCGCTCGGCCAACAACTCGCGTTCGTCGGGATGGCTCACGAGATTTTGCAGTTCGAAGCTCGACAGTCCCAGTTCCTGGGCAATGCGCTCCACCTCGGCGGCACCGGCGCATTGCAGCTCGAAGCCACCCTTGCGAGCCGTGTTCCAATTCCGATACCAGCGGCTCAGCGTGCTCACGATCGGCCAATGTCGAGGAGGGGCTGCCATGCGGAATTCCTCCTGTAGGGAACGACGTGGAAAGTAGCGCATGGGCGCCGGCGGGACGCCTTGACCTAGGTCAAAACTCCTTTCGCTGCAGCCGCCCGAACGGCGTAGAAATTTCTGGACCGGGAAGCTTTACGTTTACGTAAACGTCATATATATGCTGCCCGGGGTCGGCAAAACCGCCGACCCGTGAAGCGCACGCGAGCAGGCCCGTGAAGCCCGAACTCAATTCCGACCGCCGGTCCGGCCGCAATCCGAGGCCCGTCATTCCCGATCTCGCTGCCGGCTTCGACGCCGGTGCGGCAGGGCGGGAAATCTTCACGATCCGGGAGTTGACAAAGGAATTCGGCATCAGCGCCCGGACCCTGCGCTTTTACGAGGAGAAGGGATTGATCGCGCCCCGCCGCAACGGGCAGGGGCGGCTCTACGGCCGGCGTGACCGTGCACGGCTCAAATACGTGCTGATGGGCAAGGCGGTCGGCTTCTCGCTCGAGGAAGTCCGGCAGATGCTGGATCTCTACGATCTCGGCGACGGCCAGGTGACGCAGCTGCGGGTCGCGCTGGGCAAGTTCAAGCAACAGATCGGCCGGCTGCGGCGCCAGAAGTCGGAGATCGAGCGGGCCATCGTCGAGCTCAGCCGCGCCGGCAAGGCGGTCGAAACCATGCTCGCCGCGCGCGGGCAGGCCGGAACGTGAATGCCGGGGCGCCCGGCCGAGTCGGCCGGGCAAGCGCACCCGAAGATAGGAGCATCCCATGCCGACCTATAAGGCACCCGTCGAGGACGTGCTGTTCCTCTTGAACGACGTGTTTCATATCGAGCGTTACGACAATTTGCCGGGGTTCGCGGAAGCTTCGCCCGATCTCGTCGAGGCGATCCTCGGCGAAGCGGCGAAATTCTGCGAAGAGGTCTTGAGCCCGCTCAATCTTGTCGGCGACGCCGAGGGCTGCACGCGTCACGACGACGCCAGCGTCACGACGCCCAAGCGGTTCAAGGAGGCCTACCGGCAGCTCACCGACGGCGGCTGGATCGGCATTTCGGCGCCCGTCGAGTTCGGCGGCCAGGGGCTGCCGGCGGTGATGACCGAGATCGTCAACGAATTCCTGTGCTCCGCCAATATGGCGTTCGCGATGTATTCCCTGCTCACCCAGGGCGCGATCTCCGCGCTCCACGTGCATGGCTCGCCGGAGCAGA
>WNFE01002503.1_pt1 | contig 13586 bp, 12 predicted proteins | sample 5400451 | NCBI WGS metagenome assembly WNFE01 (sample SAMN13153344, study PRJNA577476) | soil metagenome | isolation source: 200 cm saprolite under Douglas fir tree site 2 hole 2 | place: USA:California | collected 2015-04-18 | reverse complement strand
GCGCTTCTAAGGGGGCTTTAAGCAAGGCGATTTGCGCCGTCCTTGAGTAAGCTTTCCCGGTGCAGCCGGCTGACGTGCCACAGCGTCCACCACTGACCCGCCGGCGCTCGTGGCTCCTGCCGTCGCTGGTCGGCGGGTACCTGGCGGTCGTGACCCTTTTCATGGTTTTCGTCCTCCACCTGTCGGTGTCGCCCGAGCGCCTGCTGCTCCTGATGCTGATCGCGGCCCTGATCCTCGGGCGGGCCAGGCTATTCCTCGCGGATTGGATCCCGTTTCTCGTTCTCTTTCTTTCCTACGAGTACCTGCGCGGGCTGGGCGGCAGACTCGGGATGCCGATTCATGACGTGACATCGCTCGAACGGCTGATCAGTTTCGGGCAGATCCCTAGCCTGCTCCTGCAGCAGGCCTTCTATCACGCGGGCCACGTCAGCTGGTACGACATCGCCGGCACCATGTTCTATTTCCTGCACTTCGCGTTTCCGCTCGGGCTGGGGTACCTATTCTGGATCGTCGACCGGCACACCTTTCTACGATTCTCGCGGGCGCTGATCGCGATGTCGTTTGCCGCTTTCGTCTTCTACCTGTTGCTGCCGGTCGCACCACCGTGGAAAGCCGTGCCCGGGGTGGTCAAGATCATCGATCACACGTTGCCGAGCTTTACTGACATTCCCGGGCTGCCGGTGCCGGCCACCATCTATCACTGGCTGACGCCCAACCAGTACGCCGCGATGCCGTCCCTGCACGCGGCCTTCCCCTTCATGGGTGCGCTGTTCGCGTTACGCTTCTGGGGCCGCCGCGCCTGGCTGACGCTGGCCTATACCGCCTGCGTGTGGGTCAGCATCGTCTACCTCGGCGAGCACTACATCGTCGACGTCATCGGCGGGGTCATCTTCGCGCTCGCCGTCTTCTTCGGCGAAGACGCGTTCACCACCTGGTGGCACAACCGAGCTGTCAGGACCGCCAGATCTTTTTCATGATGGCGCGCGCGAGCTTGTCCGGGTCGTGGTGGGTGGAGATCCGCGGATTCACCACGTCGACGAGGACGGCGTGGATGCTGCGCTGGTTGACCGTCGCCGGGTCGTAGACCACGCGTTTGATGCCCGCGGTCTGCGCCGACGTCGGCAGTGGGAAGTTGTTGTTGCTGTTGACGACCACGAAGTCGAAGATGTTCGTCCCCAGGTGGTTCTCGATCGCCTTCAGGTGGTCGCTGACGCGGAAGAAGTCGGTCTCGCCTGGCTGGGTGGCGACGTTGCAGATGAAGACCTTGATCGCGGGTGACGCTTTGAGCGCCTCCGCCATCCCGTCGACGACCAGGTTGGGCAAGATGCTGGTGTAGAGGCTGCCCGGGCCGACGGTGATCATCTCGGCGTTGAGGATCGCCTCCTCGGCTTCGGGGTTGATGGTGGACTCGGGTTGCAGGAAGACCCGCTTGATCGCGGTGGCGGTCGCGAGCGCGCCGTGGCCGTCGCCATCACCGTTGCCGTTCGCATGCGGGATGCTCGACTCACCGACCCGGGTCTCGCCGTCGGCCATCTCAGCGATCAGCGTTACGTCGCGCAAGGTCGAGGGCACGATCTGCCCGCGGACGGCGAGGACGCGCCCGGACTCGGGGATGGCGTGCTCGAAGTCGCCGGTGATCTCGGCCATCGCCATGATGAAGAGGTTGCCGAAGGAGTGCCCGTTGAGGCTGCCCTCTTTGAAGCGGTGCTGGAAGAGGGTCGTCATCAGGGGCTCGACGTCGGCCAGTGCCGTGATGCACTGCCGGAAGTCGCCGGGGGGCAGGATGCGGTATTCCTTGCGAAGCCGTCCCGAGCTCCCGCCGTCATCGGCCACGGTGACGATCGCGGTCAGGTTGCCGGTGTATTTCTTCAGCCCCCGGAGCAAGGTGGAGAGTCCGGTACCCCCGCCCAGGGCCACCACCCGCGGGCCTTTTTGCAGGAAGCGGTAGTTGTAGATGATCTCGGAGAGGGCCCGGTCCCGGCCTGGCAGGAACGGCCCGAGCACCGACTGGGTGAGCTTGTAAAGCGCGTACAGGATGATGCTCAGGCCGAGGGCGCCGAAGAGTCCGCCCCTCACGTAGCGCGGGAGGAACTGCAGAGTCAGGTAGTAAAAGATCGCCGGAAGCCGTACGCCCGAACGGTAAACATTGGCCAGCGCGTAGCCGATCCCGAGGCTGATCAGGACCATCCCAACCATCAGGAGGACGAGCCAACGCTTGACGTGGAGGCCGGGGGTGAACCAGCGCACCACCCGGGGGTTCATACGGAAGGGGGCCACCGGCGCCCCAAGCTTAGCACAGCATTTTTTGAACTCATTTCACGCCGATTTCGTTACGTCCATTGGACTCTATTCGGGCCCCCGGAGGCGGGCATATAATCGGCCCAGGGTCTTCGGGAGCGTTCTGGGCCCAGTTCACGCCGCCTCGTGTCAGGGCAAAAAGGAGGTCGTCGGTCGATGGCGATCAAGGCAGAAGGCGTTACCCGCGCATCCGAGGGGCGGCGGAAGGAGCAGGGGCAGTACTGGGTGTACCTCGACGGGGAGGTCAAGCGCTACGCCGACGCCAAAGTCGGCCTGATGACCCACGCGCTGCAATACGGGACCGGGGTTTTCGAGGGCATCCGGGGCTACTGGAGCCCCGAGCACGAGCAGCTCTTCGTCCTCAAGCTACGCGAGCATTACCGCCGGATGCAGAACTCCGTCAAGGTGCTGAAGCTCAAGATCCCGATGAACCTGGACGAGCTCTGCGAAACCAGCATCGAGCTCATTCGGCGCAACAACTTCCGGCAGGACGTCTACCTCCGACCCTTTGCCTTCAAGAGTTCGGAAGAGATCGGGGTGCGTCTCCATAACCTCAAGGACTCGTTCGCCATCTACGTCACCCCGTTTGGCAACTACGTCGAGGTCGACGGCGGCATCCGCTGCATGGTGTCGAGCTGGCGGCGCATCGACGACAACGTCGCGCCGGCTCGCGCCAAGATCACCGGCATCTACGTCAACTCGGCGCTGGCCAAGACGGAGGCGATGGAAAACGGGTTCGACGAGGCAATCATGCTCACCCAGGGCGGCCACGTCTGCGAAGGCAGCGCTGAGAACATCTTCATGGTCCGCGACGGCAAGGTCTCTACGCCGCCCACCTCCGACAACATCCTCGAAGGTCTGACCCGGCTGGCGATGATCGAACTGTTGCGCAAGGAGCTCGACATGGAGGTCGTCGAACGCTCCATCGACCGCTCCGAGCTCTATATCGCGGATGAGATCTTCCTCTGCGGAACCGGCGCCCAGATCTCACCGGTGATCGATGTCGATCGCCGGCCGATCGGCGATGGCCAGGTTGGCCCGGTCGTCAGTCAGCTCCAGAAGCTCTACTTCGACATCGTCCGCGGACGCAACAACAAGTATCGCAACTGGCTGACGCCCGTCTACTGAAGCCGGGCCTGCCGCCAGTGGCGACGCGCTAGTGCGCATCGTCGTTGCGCCCAATGCCTTCAAGGGGTCACTGTCCGCGCTCGAGGCGGCGACGGCGATCGGCGAAGGCATCCGGATCGCAGCCCCTGATGCGGAGCTGGTACTGGTCCCGATTGCGGATGGTGGTGACGGCACCGTCGACGCGCTGGTCCAAGCGACCCAGGGCGAGCGCCGCACCCGCCGGGTTCGCGGGCCACTCGGTGATCCTGTCGATGCGGAGTACGGACTGATCGATGGGGGATCGACCGCCGTGATCGAAATGGCGAAGGCAGCCGGCCTGGCGCTGGTGCCGCCCGACAAACGTGATCCGCGGGTCACGACCACCTACGGCGTCGGCGAACTCATGCAACACGCGTTCGACGCGGGCGCGCGCCATTTCATCGTGGGTATCGGCGGCAGCGCGACCAACGACGGCGGCGCCGGCATGGCGCAAGCGCTCGGCTATCACCTGCTCGACGAAAACGGTCGCGAGCTGCCCCCTGGCGGCCTCGCGCTGAAGCGTTTGGCGCGGATCCACGTGGGCGGCGTGCACGCCAACTGGAAGGAGACGGAGGTCGACGTTGCTTGCGACGTCACCAACCCGCTGACCGGGCCGCGTGGGGCGAGCGCCGTCTACGGCCCGCAGAAGGGCGCAACACCGGAGATGGTCGCGGAACTCGATGCCGCGCTGCATCACTTCGCTGAGATCATCCGCCGCGACCTCGGGGTGGACGTCGAGCCATTGCCCGGCGCCGGGGCAGCGGGCGGACTTGGTGCCGGGCTCGTGGCTTTTTCAGGCGCCCGGCTGCGGCCCGGCGCCGAGATGGTGATGGAGGCGCTGCACCTGGACGAGCGGCTGACCGGTGCGCAGCTCGTGATCACGGGCGAGGGCCGCATCGATTCGCAAACGGCGCGTTTCGGGAAGGGACCCGCAGCCGTGGCGCGCCACGCGAAACAGTCTGGCATCCCGGTGGTCGCGATCGGTGGAAGCGTGGCCGACGAGACCGAACTCCGGCTGTTGTTCGACGGGCTGGAGGCGACCGTGGTCGAGCCCGGGACGCTCGAAGAGGCGATCGCCCAGGCGCGGCCGCTGTTGGTGCAGGCGGCGACCCGCCTGATGTGGCTGGTGTTGACCGGTCGTCGCCTCCGGTAAGCGCCGGCCCCACCGCCTAAGATCGCATGAGTGCCGCACCGCCACGACGATGAGTACCTCCACCGTCATGCCTTCGATGCGGCGCCCCACCGGCACCGCCTCATCGAGGTGATCGAGCATGCGCACGGGGCTCATGGCGACGACCGCCACGACCACACGCACATCATCATGACCGCGCCGGCTGAGAGCGGCGGTAAGGCATCGCAGCACCGTCACCGGCTGGAGTCGCCCTTCGAGCACGACCATCCCTCAGACGATCCGCGGCACCGCCACCAGCTGGGGGAGATCGAGCACGAAGAACGGGATCGCCACTGGCATGGGGTGGAGATCACGGAGATCGAAGTGACGGTCGAGCCCCCGAAACGCCGCCGGAATTAGTGCTTGCGGTAACCGCCCTGGACGCGCCCGTCCATGAAGGAGATCTTGGGGTGGCGCACCTTCGAGGTCAGGCGCCGCGTGACCACACCGGTATTCAGCTGGACGATGACGTCGTTGCGCTGCAGATGCGGCGGGTTTGGATACCGATCGGTGCAGGCGGGGCAGGACTCGAGATGCTGCGCCACCATCTTCCGTTGCTCCCGCCGAAGCGTTCCCGGCGGGAAGTTATCGAGCAGGTAGGCGATCGTCGGGCAGCGCGTCTCCTCGGTCTGGGCCTTGCCCTCCATGAAGAGGTATTCCTCCTTGAAGCGGCGGCGGGCCCGGTGCAGCAAGGTCTCCACCGCGCTCTCGGAAACCTTCATCTTGCGGGCGATGTTGGCGTAGCTGAGACCCTGCAGCTCGCGGAGGGTCAGGACCAGGCGGTACTTCTCCGGTAAGCGGCGCGCCACCGACCAGACGGCGTCACGTAGTTCACTGATCTCTAGGGCGACCTCAGGGCTCTTGCGCGCGTCGCCATCCGGCACCTGGAGCACGGAGTCTTCGCTTTCTTCGTCGTCGATCTCCTGGGCCTCAGGGAACTTCTTGCGGCGGCGAAGCTCGTCGTAGCAGAGGTTCGTCGCGATGCGGTGGATCCAGGCCGAGAAGTTGAAGCTGTCGTTGATGCGGTGGATGGTTCGGAGGATCTGGAAGAAGGTCTCCTGGGTCAGGTCCTCGGCCAGCTGTCGGTCGCGTAGCAGCCGGAAGGTCAGACCGTAGATCGCTTTGTGATATCGGCGGAAGAGAGTGTCGAAAGCCGCCACGTCGCCGCCGAGGTAGTCGCGTATGAGATCGAGATCCGAGGGCCCTTTGGCAACTCGCGTCACTACTTTGTCTCCCACCCGGACTCGGCAAAATCGTTCGACGAGAGGTTCCTCCCGCCGAGTCGCTGGCGAATCATAGCACCCAGTCTTGCGCCGATTGCACGACTGAGCGACGCAATTTCCAACTTTGTCACACGGCCGCGATCTTTTCGCAGGAGTTCCGCAATTGGCTCGTTATAATGCCGCTGACGTCACCTTCACGAGGGCCACACATGGGCAGTCCCCAGGCTGGAAAAGCCACCACCGTAACAGTCCGCTTTATGGACGACGAGATCATGGAGGGCCGGGTCGGCGGGATCGACCTGGACCAACCGAACATCGAGCTCGAGATGCCGGACGAGGGGAGCAACAACGAGCGTGCTCTCATTCCATTGCCGTCGATCAAGCGCATCACCCTTACCGCCGGGCCCCCGACCACAGACGAGCAGGCGCGGGCCGGAAAGAAAGTCGCCATCCGCTTTCAGGATGGTGAGGTTCTGCGCGGCTACCTGGACGGCGAGCTTCGGCACGCCAGCCACGGGGTAACAATGCGCCTGATGACGGTAGAGAAGGACCGAATCGAAACCCTCGGCATTCCGTACACCGCCTTGAAGGCGCTCTTCTACTTGAAGACCTGGGACACCAGGCCGATGGAGTTCGACGGCACCAAAGATCGGCATGTGAGTAAGCGGCTTTCCTCGCCTCTCGTGGACCTGATCTCCAACATGGGTCAGCTGGAAAAGCTCCGCAAGCGGGGCGCCATCACCGAAGGCGAATTCCAACGGAAGCGCCGCAAGATCCTCGATAACATCTAACACGCGGCCCTTTTCACACCGGGGGCCGCTTAGAGCCTCAGTCGTTGCCCTGGCGCTGCTGCCCCTGCTTGGCGGCTGCAGTTCACTGCCCTCGGTCCCGCGGATCTCTCTGGGCACCGCCAGCCCTTCCGGGTCTCAGTACCAGCCGGAGCCCGCTCGCCACGAGGGCGGAACCTTGCTGGTGGGGGACTGGGAGAGCCCCACGAACTTTTCCCCGCTCTTCAACGAAGAAGTGCCGGCCGCGCAAGTCGACGCGCTGCTCTACGGCGGCCTGGTGAAGCTCGACAACAGCCTGCAGCCGATCGCTGATCTCGCCGAACGCGTCCCTACGCTGCAAAACGGGGACGTGAACTGGAACCGTGCCGCCGGCACGATGGACGTGTCCTACCGGCTGCGGTCCGGGTTGCGCTGGTCCGACGGACAGCCGATAACCGCGGATGACGTGGCGTTCACCTGGGGGGTGATCGTCAACCCGCAGGTCCAGGGCGTTCTTTCGCCGGACGGCTACCGGTCGATCTCGCGGGTCGACATCCACGACGCGCAACGCTTCACGCTGCACTTCGATCGGGTCTATCCGAAGTATCTCAACCTCTTCCTGGCCATCCTGCCCAAGCATCGATTGGGCGGAATTGCCCCCGAGGCGCTGGGCGGCGATCCCTTCTGGGCCCGACCGGATGTGGTGAGCGGCCCCTTCAAGATCTCCGAGACGGTTCCGGACGACCACATCACACTGATTCGCAACGACGCCTGGTCGCAGGGTCGGTCGGGTCGGCGACCGCACCTCGACAGCATTGTCTACAAGCTCTACCCGGAATCGGGCCAGCTCGTCGATGCGGCGCGCGCCGGCCAGGTGTCGCTGGCGCTGGAAATCCCTGATGACCAGCTGGCGACGCTGACTAACACCGGATCGGCGACGACGCAGCATCGATCTCAGCTCGCCTACGAGCAGGTGACCTTCAACCAGGCCGATCCGAATCCGGCAACCGGCCAGCCGCCGCCGTGGAAGGACGATCCGGCGCTCCTCCAGGCGCTGCGCACGGCGATCGACCGCGGGGCGATCGTCAAGAAATTCTTCCGCGACCAGGCACAGCTCGCCGAGTCGCCCATCCCCAGCGCGCTGGCCGCATTTCATGATCCCAACGTCTCGCTCGTCTACGACGCGGGGGCCGCGACCCGATTGCTCGATGGCGACGGCTGGGTCGTCGGTTCGGATGGGATTCGCAGCAAGCAGGGACGGCGCCTGAGTTTTCAGCTGGTGACGGCGCTGGGCAGCCCCTTGCGCAACGCCATCCGCGATCAGCTGATCGCCGACTGGCGCAAGATCGGCGCCCAGGTGATCCCAACCGACGCCCACCCCAGCGAGCTATTCAGCGGCTATGCGGAGGGTGGGCTGCTCGAGCGTGGCCAGTTCGAGGCTGGGTTGTGGACCTGGAGCACCGGTCCCGACCCTGACGGCGTCTATCCGCTTGAGAATTCCTCGCAGATCCCGACCGATCAGAACCAGGGGCTCGGCTCGAACTTCGGCCGCTTCAGCAATCCGGATCTCGATCGCCACCTCGATCGTGGCCGCAGCACGCTGGTGATGGTCGAGCGGGCCAAAGCCTACGCCGCCTTCGAACGCACTTACGCGCATCTTGGCTTTGAGCTGCCACTTTTTGAGCGGGTGCTCGTCGTTCTGGGGAGTCCCCATTTGCACAACCTGTTGCCCAACCCTGCCCCGGATACCACCCTCTGGAACGCGGCCGACTGGTGGATGGACTGATAACAAGCGCGCTCCGGTTTGGAAAAGCGCGCGGCTATCCGTTGGTGTTGTTAGCGAACCTTAGAAAAGCCCGGGTTTCGTTGACCCTCTCGGGCGGGCGCCCGTACAATGCGCCAAGCATCAGGGCCACCAGAGGTCGTATGACAGAAACCTGCCCACGCTGGTTGCGCCTCCTTGTGGTCGCGACCGCGGGTACCGTGCTGCTGGTGGCCTGCGCTCCGACGGCCGGCCCGCCGACCACGTCGCCCAAGGCGGGTGGGAGGCTTACCGTCGCCTCGTGGCAGGAGCAGGACAGCCTGCTGGCCTGCAATATCACGTCCGCCGCATCGCACGCATGCGCCTATATCAACCCGGCGATGGAAGGACTACTGACCGTCAAGGCCAACCAGGATCCGCTGCCCACCAATCCGAAACTGTCCGATTACTGGGTTCCCGAACTGGCGACGGAAGTCCCCACGCTCGAAAACGGGGACGTCAAAGTCAACGGAAACAAAATGGACGTCACCTGGAAGCTGCGGCACGGCGTCAAGTGGCACGACGGCGTGGCCTTCAGCTCCAAGGACGTCAAGGCGACGTTCGACTTCTGGTGGCTCAAATACCGTGATAAGAACCCGACGCCATTGATATCGACCAGCGGATGGGACCAGGTCGATAGCGTGGATACGCCGGACGACTTCACGGCCATCGTTCACTTCAAGAGCGTCTACGCCGCCTACCTGACGCTCGGCACCGGCCCCTACGGCGTCCTGCCCGAGCACCTGTTGCAGCAGGTCTGGGCCCAGACCGGCGATATCACCCACGACAAAGTCACGGTTAGCATCGCGAACGGCTACAGCGGCTCGGACACGCTCGACAAGATCATGGTCGGCACTGGGCCCTTCATGTTCAAGGAATGGGTGACGGGGGACCACCTGACGTTGGTGCGAAATCCCCACTGGTGGGGTGGTGGTGGCCGCCCCTACCTCAACGAGATCCGGGTCAAATTCGACGCGGATGCCAACACCGAGCTCAACGAGCTGCGCACCAACACCATCGACATGGCGCTGGACTTGCGGCCGTCATTGTTGCCATCGCTCTCGAGGCAGAGTGATGTCACGACGGTGACGATCCTCGATAGTGCCACCGAGCACCTCGACATCAACCTGCACAACACGTTCCTCAAGGACGTGACCCTGCGAAAGGCGATCCTGATGGCGATCGACCGGCAGAGAATCGTGGACACCTTGCTGCTCGGCCGGACAGTGGTGCCCCCCGACGCCTGGATGTGCATCCAGACGGGCGCCTGGTGCCTGGATCCGAATGCCAAGCACACACCCTACGACGTGGCGGCGGCCAACAAGCTGCTCAACGACGCCGGTTACAAGCTCCAGACCTCCGGGCCCTGCAAGGGATTCCGGACGGACCCGCAAGGACGTTGCGTGCAGCTCCATCTGATCACGACCACCCTGCCGCTGCGCGAAGAGCAGGAGGTCGTGATCGCCTCCGACCTCGCGGGGATCGGGATTCAGATCATCAAGCCCTTCGCCAACGTCCCAGCCAGCCGCATGTTCGGCTCCTGCACCAGCGGCGGGATCATCTACAGCCACAACTTCGATCTCGCCATGTACACCAACAACTACAGTTACCCGGCGGAGCCCGACTCGCTCGCCTACACCGCCTACCACAGCTCCCAAATCCCGACCGACGCCAATGGGTGCGTCGGTCAGAACACGACCTACATGAGCGACCCCCAGCTTGACCAGGCGCTCGACCAGGCGCGGCTGTCGGTCAAACTGTCGGATCGCAAGGATAAGTACATCGTGGCCCAGAGGCGGCTGGCCGACGTCATTCCCGAGATTCCGCTCTACCAGGCGGTCGACGTCGAGGCCTACAACAAGAAGCTCGCCGGCTACAAGGGCAACGAATTCTGGTGGATGAACCAGTCCGCCGATTGGTACATCAGCCAGTAACCGATCCCCTCAGCGTCCGTCGCCTCTGCGGGGGTCATTTCTCCTCCCCGTCTGGCGCGGGCCCGTCGGCCCACGCGAGCGGCGCTTTAGTGCCAGGCGAGCGTTTGAGACGTTTAGGGTGGAGGATTAGGGTGGGGGCGTGACCACCTACGCCGTTCGCCGCATCCTGCAGGCGATCCCTCTCCTGCTCGTGATTTCCTTCGTGCTCTTTGCCATCCTGCAGGTGCTGCCGGAGAAGCCGTGGGACCTGCTGCTGCGCAATCCCCGGATGACCGCCGCCGATCGCGCCCGCCTGTTGGCCTACTACGGATTCAACCAGCCCTTTCTGGTGCAGTACTTGACCTACATGCGCAACCTGTTGCATTTCGACCTCGGGTTTTCGTATTTCAGCCACCAGAGCACCGTCAGCCTGATCGCCGAGCGGCTGCCCAACACTGCGCTCCTGATGGGCACCTCCTACATCTTCACGCTGCTGGTCGCGATCCCGATTGGGATCGTGGCGGCGGTGAAGCAATATTCGAAGCTCGACAACTTCCTCACCACGGGCGCCTTTATTGGTATCTCGCTGCCCCAGTTCTGGTTCGGCTTGATGCTGATCATCCTGCTCTCGGTGCTGCCCTACCAGCACCTCGGCTTCCGCCTCTTTCCCACGGACGGCATGTGGGACTCGGGCCACGAGGGCAACCTCGCGCACCTGAACCTGGGTGATCCGCTCAACCTGGCCTGGCACCTGGTGCTGCCGGGAATCGTGCTGGCGGTCCAGTCGATCGCGCAGTACAGCCGGTTCGTGCGCAGCAGCATGCTCGACGTCCTGAGCCAGGACTACATTCGGACCGCGCGCGCCAAGGGCCTCTCCCAACTGCGCGTCGTGGTTCGGCACGGATTTCGCAACTCGCTCTTGCCCCTCATTACGCTGATGGGCCTCGACGTGCCGCAGCTGTTCGCGGGTGCGCTGATCACCGAACAGGTCTTCACCTGGCCCGGCATGGGGCGGCTGTTCTGGGAATCCGCGGGCAAGGGCGATTACCAGGTGCTGCTCGGCATCATGATCATCCTGGCGGTCCTCGTCGTGCTGGGCAACTTGATCGCCGACCTGGCCTATGGTTGGGCCGACCCCCGGATCCAGTACCGATGATCAATCCAACCCTCGAACAGTCGGAGCTACCACCGGGAGCAGGGCAACTCGTCCCCGACTACGACCTCACGCGGGAGATCGGCTACTACCAGTTGGTGTGGCGCCGGCTCCTCCGCCATCGGCTGGCGGTGATCGCCGGCGGCGTTCTCGTGCTGCTGGCCGTCGCCTGCTATCTCGGCCCGCTGCTGCTGCCCATGCGCTGGGATGAGCCCGACCTCTTCAATCGCTACGCCGCGCCGTCCTTCCCGCACGTGATGGGCACCGACGACCTGGGACGCGATCTCTTCAAGCGAATCCTGGAGGGCGGCCAGGTGTCGCTCGCCGTCGGCGTCCTGGCCATGCTGGTCACCATCGTCCTGGGCGGCCTGATCGGCGCGCTGGCCGGCTACTTCGGGCGCCTGGCCGACAACGCCATGATGCGATTCACCGACGCCGTCCTCGCCATTCCGCAGATCTTCGTCCTGATCTTGATCATCGCCTCCTTCCGTCAGGCCGGCCACACGCCGGCCGTCATCATCTTCGCGATCGGGGTCACATCCTGGCCGTACACCGCTCGCATCATCCGGTCGGTGGTGCTGTCGATCCGCGAGAAGGAGTTCGTCGAGGCCGCCCGCGCGACCGGATCGGGCAACTGGAAGATCCTGGCGCGTCACGTGCTGCCCAACGCCCTGGGACCGATCATGGTGGCGGCCACTCTCACCATCGGTTTTGCCATCATCCTGGAGAGCGCGCTCAGCTTTCTCGGCTACGGGTTGGGCCCGCCGATCGCCTCCTGGGGCGGGATGTTGTTCAACGCCAACGCCTTCATCTATGACGCGCCGTACGCCCCCTTCGCCGCTCTGTTTCCAGGCCTGATGATTCTGATCGCCGTGCTCTGTGTGAACTTCGTCGGAGATGGGCTGCGGGATGCCTTCGACCCGCGGTCCTTCGAGCGCTGATGGGCACCGGGCCGGCAGACGCAGCGGCCGTGCTCCGCTTGGAGCAGCTGCGGACCTACTTTGCCACCGGGGACGGGATGGTCAAGGCGGTCGATGGCATCGATCTCGAGGTGCGCCCTGGGCGCACCCTGTGCGTGGTGGGCGAATCCGGATGCGGCAAGACGGTGACGGCGCTTTCCATCATGCGCCTCCTGCCGAGAACCGGACACATCGTCGGCGGCCGCATTCTGTTAGGAGGCCGCGACCTGGTGCAAGCCGATGAGGACGAGATGCGCGAGCTCCGCGGCAATGCGGTCTCGATGATCTTCCAGGAGCCGATGACGTCGCTGAACCCGGTCTTCACAGTGGGCGATCAGGTGGGCGAGGCAATTCGCCAGCATCTCGACCTGCCGGAGCGGCAGGTGCGCGGTCGAGTGCTCGAGATCTTCCAGCTGGTCGGGATCGCGGGCAAACGGGTGCGGGACTATCCCCACCAGATGAGCGGCGGGATGCGCCAGCGGGTGATGATCGCGATGGCGTTGGCCTGCGACCCAGCCGTGCTGATCGCCGATGAGCCGACCACGGCGCTCGATGTCACCATCCAGGCGCAGATCCTCGAGTTGATGCGGGAGCTGCAGCGCCGCAACCGGATGGCCATCATTCTCATCACGCACGACCTCGGCGTCGTCGCCGAGATGGCTGACGAGGTCGCGGTGATGTACGCCGGGAAGGTGATCGAGCACGGCAGTGCCGACCAGATTTTCGACAGCCCCCGTCATCCGTATACCCAGGGCCTGCTGGCCTCGATCCCAAGCCTGTCGGCGCGTGGCCGGCCGCTGACCGCTATAACCGGGACCGTCCCGCACCCGTTGAACCTTCCGCCGGGTTGCACCTTCGCCCCTCGCTGCCCCCGGGCGTTCGAGCCCTGTCCGACAGCGTTTCCGGCGCGCATGGACCAGGGTGGCGGCCACGAGGTTGCCTGCTACCTCTATGGAGATCGAGCCGAACCGGCGGCGACCCCGGATGCGGGACGGGTGAGGCTGGGGCGATGAGCGCGATCGCACCGGTTGATGCTGGCGTCGCGTCGCACCCCGCACCGGAGCGTCCGCTGGTGGAGGTCTCAGACCTCGTCAAGTATTTCCCGGTCCATGGCGGGTTCTTCCAGCGCAAGGTCGCCGATGTCAAGGCGGTCGA